>Ga0210059_1011599_pt1 | contig 13457 bp, 12 predicted proteins | sample Ectturendosymbi2_FD_188042 | JGI IMG/M metagenome (GOLD analysis project Ga0210059, IMG submission 188042) | Ecteinascidia turbinata endosymbiont from Florida, USA - Sample 2 (SPAdes) (version 2) | ecosystem: Host-associated > Tunicates > Ascidians > Unclassified | place: Key West, Florida...
ACCCGAGAAAGAGATGCGAGATGCCGCCGCGCAAGCATGCGAGAGAAAGTGCCTAAGGACGAACGCCGGAAACAATACAAAGCACCTAAGTCTGAAATGACTAGGGAAGCGCTTCTTTAGTCAAATCGGTAAAGCGTTGCTTTAATTTGGCTTTAGACTCTCCCTGAGAATCATGAGGGTACGATTCTCAACTGCAAGTGGAACCACCGGGCAGTTCCACTTCAGCCGACATATCACTAACTTTACAGATAACTGCGCAAGGTACAGAGGGATGCCGCCATAGAAATTTTGAAATGAGAGAATGAACAGGGACAGATGCTCTTCAGGAGGCTCTTGGAGCAACCCATGCATGCTTATTTGGCCAACTAACCACGTGACATCTCTCACGCTCTCTTGCAAGCAAACCGTCACGGCAAACGGAATCGTAGCGATAGCATGAATACACCGGCGGACAGTTAATGTGTATAGTTTCTTAAGTGTTGGTCCTACCTAAAGGGCCATGGGCAAAGTAGTTGCTTGTTGTACAATATTCATTTCAAATCTTTCGTTTTAGCAAAATAATCCCTTTCACAAATTTTATATATGATAAAGCACGAAATCAGATCTGCGATTACTGCTGGCAACAAAGTCATTCATAATTTTTATTCTGTTGATCTGGCGGTCTTTGTGTATGGAAAGCAATGCAAGTCCTGTCATTCGCTCATTTCCAATCGACGATCTTGGATAAGTTTTAAGACGTCTCATGGTGCTGAAACTGCGCTCACTTGTAGCAGTTAATACAAGAAGAGTGCCTTTAATGGTAAGCAATATGTAGACATTCGGATAAATGTCAGCACGGCAAGCACAGAGTGCCTCGATGGCACTCGAAGGAACAGTGCTAACATCTTCCTTCTTCCACTTATTTACCTAACTCTGCACTTCAGGAACAACCGCTGCTCTGGGACCAATATCTTCCTGATATATTTCCAGCAACCTTTCTAAATCTTAAGCAGTGTTTGGGGAAGCATCGCAATACTTAGGTATTATTGTGACAGTAACAAGCCCCAAAGACTTCGGCACTTCTGCTTCTGATCAAATAATCTATCCTCCATTTCCACTATGATCTAAGTACGGTACAAATATGGTTTCCCGAACAAATGCTCAGGGTCATCAGAAGGATAATTATCTCTGAAAATTTGACTTTCGCATCTGGGAATCAATAGTGGAGCATCATATTTTTCACATTCATTCTTAGCTTGGTCAAATATTTTATGAAAAACGTTTTCGCAATTGCTTCTGTTTTGTCGGAGAATATCCAGCACACTGTCAATGAGCACAATCACTGCAAATATCCAACTCTTTCTTTTGCAGCAGTATTGAAACAGGCAGGATTATACCAGAAGTGTGTTGCTGCTGCAATTCCTCAAGTGTAGAAACAACTGCTGGCAATAGTGTCACGAAAATGATGATGATCGAGTCATGTCTTTCTACGCAGCGTGTGGCGCAAATTGGTTTCAGCTTCTGTCGCGAAAGAAGCCGAGCCTGAAGCTTCTTTTTCAACATTGTCTTGAAATATCGATACGCGCTGTGCAGAACGCGACATAAAAACGCATATGTCCGATATAGCTGCCATCGCATTTCTAATAACTGGCAACTGCGATGAAGTACTTATGACCAAGCTAAGAACATGGTTGCAGCAATGAGTGTACATGGCCAAAGGGTGCAATTCTTTTACTCTAGCCTGGACACCACGATATTTTCCGCTCATATTTCTTGCGCCATCATAACCTTGGCCACGCATATGTTTCAGATTAAGCCCAAGTTGAGATAGCTGGGTGAGAATGGTAGATGCAAGATCTTTTCCTGTTGTTGAAGAAACTGGAACAACGCACAAAAATTCTTCGTGCACTTTGGTATCTTTGATAAACGGGACGGATAAACTAAGTTGCTCTGTTTGACTTACATCAGTTGTTTCATCCGCTCGTATCGAAAAGTATTTGCATTGGGAAATATCGGAAAGTATTTGCTTTTGTATGGCATCTCCCATCAAAAATATAACTTTATTTTGCACTCTCCAGCTTAAATATGAAGTGTTGCAGGGAGCCTTTAAAAAGAGGTCAGTTGTTTGCTTGTCAGCAGCCTCCACTCGCAGTCTTGAGGAAGCTTTAAAAACTCCGTCATTGCAATCACTTTCGTTCAGTGAAAGTGCACCAGCGTCTCTGTGACCCCTCAATGGTATTTCTTGGCGACCGCAAAATTCAATAGTTCTGATGATATGGGAAAGACGTTTTCGATTTTCCTCGACAGCCTTCTGTCGACTGCTGTTTAAAGCATTTCGTACATCTCTGGATTTGCCAGCATCTGTCTGCACAAAGGTATCGAACATGGCTGCACATAATTAATGATGGTGACAGTTTTGGTGATCACTGTAATGTTCCTTTGCCGTTTTATAATTGCAGTGTAGTTCCGAAACTAATGAGCCGGGAGGTTTTGCGCTGCGACTGACAGTCTGAGGAGCAAACACAACGCACCATTTGCAAAAAGCTCCATTGTTAATATTACTGTACGCTAACCATGTAAATGCGTATTGCTTCTGGAAACTTCGATTTTGAGCACCAACTGTTACATATGCAAACGAGAAACCTGAAGGAGGGGACCAGCAATTAACTCGCTATAAACTGTCACTTTCTCTTGTACTTTATGCACAGCAGATCGAGCTGACAATAAAAACGGCCGACAAAAATGTTGTCTAGGCCGCCTTTACTTTTGTCTTATTGTACTGTCAATACTGTAAGTGCCTAGCTAAAACCTGAATTTTATGTAGCCTAAGTAGAACATATTTTTTTACGCAAACATTTCAATCGAGATTCCATTTTGAGATGCCGCTTTCCTGTATCATTCCCTTTATGCTTGCAACGTCTAAGTTTGGCTTATTAATCCTGAAATGCTTAGCTTAAATTTCGTTGATGCGTTGCATTGAATCTTGTTAACTGGCCAAATTGTTTTAAGTCATAAGTGTAAGCAACTGCAAGTTACTTTTTCCAAACCCTTCGTCACAAGAAGAACTTTCACCATCAATAAATCATCCCTTTTACATTATCACAAAAACTGCAGAAATTAGCTTAACAATTTGATCTTCTGGTAACGTAAGTTATCGTCTGCCAATTCAAAAACACGATTCCCTTTATGTGCATTTGCTTTGACTATGCTAGTTAGTTTAACGCACGGCCTTCAAAACAGGCTTATGCCGTCTGAACCTCTGTTCTGCAATACGTCTCAGTTTAGTCTCGCAAGGTCGGAGCCTTGTGCAACTGTTAAAACCACCACTGTTTCAACACAATATGCTTTACTATTTTCCACAGAAAACACTAGAGCGGCCTGCATAACATATAGCCCGCGAGAGCTTTCGCAAATCACAATTGCACAAAATGTTGCAATAGCCCGACTTCGAATACATAACTAATTAATTGTCGTTTCAGAATTTATTTCAAACTACAACAAAAAGAAATAGATTTTGCGGCATGTGGAAAATTTATGTGGTCAGTTTGGCCCTTTGAGCTTTCTGAGTTGCGCATTGTGCAGGCCTGCACTAGCATATCCTGCACGGCAGAAACGAATTAAATGACGATCTGAAGTTTAGGTCCGTCGGTAAACTTGCAACCAAGCATCTCGCAAAAAATTTGAAAAATAAGAAAAGTAAGGCTTACAATAACAAAATGGCTTACAACATCAAATTTGTAGTATGAACATCAAACATCAAAAAAAGGCAATGCCGTCCTTCGAACTGTCTGCTTGTAAGGTGAGTTTGTCATCTGGGTTGTAATAAGCAAGGATGGGCGCGTTGGTCATTTTTTGTTAGACTGTGTGATACGCACGTTCACAGTCTGCAGTCCATTCCCATGGTACACCTTTGCGTGTGAGGTTGCGAAGCGGTGTCAGATCATTGGCAAGGTTGGGTAGAAATTTGGCGAGGTACTGTACCATGCCACACAAGCGTTTGACACCAGGGATGTCTTGGGATGGAGGCATTTGCAGAATAGCGGCAACTTTCGCAGGATCAGGTTTAACACCACCAGCCGTGATGATGTGGCCCACGAAGGAAAGGTGTGTGTTTTTTTTCGACGGCCTTCTTGGCATTAAGCTTAATGTGCTTCCCTTTGCAGCGTTCTTTGAGCTGCTGCAAGTTGTGGGCGTGATCACGTTCAGCATCGGCCATGGTGTCCCCACTTCCAGTGATCAAAAGGTCATCAGCAATAGCAAATACACCATGCAGCCCGGACAAGGCGGCAGTTAGTCGTTTTTGAAAAATTTCACTACTGACTTTTAACCCAAAGGGGGGTCTGTTCCAACAATATCGTCCAAACGGGGTGATCATGGTAGTCAGTTTCCTGGATGGTTCATCCAGTTTCACATGTCAGAATGCAGAGGAAACATCACATTTACTAAACACCTTAGCTTTGCTTAGTTTGGGTAGCACGTCGTCAAGAGTTGGCAATCGGAAATGCTCTCGTTTAAGAGCACTGTTCAGAACTTAGGGGTCAATGCATATACGCAGGGAGTGGTCAGCTTACTCTACAATGGCCATCTGGCTCACAAAGTCAGTGGGCTCATCAACCACAGACAAAACACCACGCTGGACCAACGAGTCTAATGTAGTTTTCAATTTACCTTCCAGAGCAAGCGGCACTCTACGACAAGGTAAGGCTCTGGGCACAATATTAGGATCAATGTGCGGTGTCACAGTGCTTAAGTCACCAGATGAGCATCTGTGGCAATATTCGCAATGAAATTATTATCGATAATGGTAATTAGATTCAAGGTTCGCACAGCAGATAAGCTCAGTAAGCAATTAAATGAGTTTTTGACAACAATGAGACGATCACACGATCAGTCCTCAACAATGTCCGTTTCCACGTTTCATCGTCAAATAGCTTTTTCCACATCATTCAATGCATGTTAACGTTGGAACACAGATATTGTGGTTGCATTTGGAAAAAATGTGTTTTTGTGAATTCGACACGAATCATCTGAAAACGTATATTGCGCCACTGCAGCCACGCCAAATTGTTGGCTCAATACTATATTTGGCAATGAACCAGTCAATGTCTTTATTTGGAAATAGTTTGGTGAAGCGTGACAGCAATCCTTGCATGTCGGTGGCGCGAAAGGCTGAAAATCTATAGTCGTTCCACAATACCGGGCTACATGTGACTAATACTTGGCTGAGACTGTTTTCATTGGCAGAAGGCTGCTTAGTTCGGAAATGTGGTGTATGTGACCATGCAATAATGAACGCCTACGCTTGTGGCACATTAACATCACTGCAAAATGGCTGGCTTGTACCCATACAGGTAAGCTGCTTCCTCACCTAGTAGTACTACTACTCTACTACTGACACTGTAGATTTATACAGAAAAAGTAAGTTTTAAAGAGTACTGTACTAGTCGAGTGCAGGGCTTTTCAAACTATAGGTCGCGACCCCATTTGGGGTCGCGGAATGTAATTTTGGGGTCACGAAACAAATTAGCTTGACAAATCAGATATAACCTAACATGTTTTTGTAAACTAATGGGACATTTAATTACACGTATCATTAACAAACATCTAGACTACCGATCACAAGGGGTCGCCTAGAAAAACGTTTTTTAAAATCATAAATGGGGTCACAGAACAAAAAAGTTTGAGAAGCCCTGGTCTAGTTAATAAAGTCTTGAAAAACTATGCATTTGCATAGCTTTTGGTTACGCACACAGTGAGTAACCTACTCATGTGCAGTAAGTGTAATGGGCTACAAGAGATACTAAACCAGGCATTTTATTAAGGCAGTGGATATAGATACGCCTGTGGATCTTGAAATTAAAAAACTTATTCATATGCCACCTGTGATGTAACAGTAAGAGTAATGCATGACGAGAGTACAGCAGGCTTGGTAGAAATGAACTAAATGTTACAAATGTAGAAGATAAACCCTAACCCTAGCTAATGCTAACCTAAACCTAAGCTAACCGTAACCTAACATTATCCTTTCTACCCCTAACCTAACATTAACCCTTAAAGGTAACACGTAAGCCTGATAAAAAGTAAAGAAAAAAAGAAAGTCAGCAAGTTAAGAGTCGAACCAAAAACCATTGACATACTTAGCAGCCGTGACGCATATACAGTAACCCGTATGCCACGAGATCCGCACCGTTTGAATGACAAACTAACCCTATTATGTGAATTGCGTCAGGACAGGTGTATCCGTAGTCACTTCGAGGTCCTTTTATTAACATGTGATTTTAAACCTACATTAAAGCTACTGTGCAAAAGTTTTCACTGCTGTTAGTGTTTTGCCGCAACAGTTACAGTAGGCTTAAGTTAATCTATTCCGCAGTGTGTTTCTGATATGTATGATCAAAATAAATTTACCTTAACAAAGATTTCATGTTCAAATAGCCTAAGCCCTTATCCAGTCAGTGCTTCTTAAACTAGTTCAGTGTAGTTCACCCTGCCATTAAATTGCTGCATTCTCATTCACCCTAATTGTGAATGTATGTCCGATGTGACAATCATTATAATTATTCATAGTGCATCGAATGTTCATTGTTAGACGATTGTTGTTTGCTTAACTTTATCCACAGCGTGTTTTTGCAACAGTAGAAGCAAGAGTTTGCTTGAGGATGCATACTGTAATTAATTTCGAAAAGTAATGTAAAATGAAATCACATTGTGAATAATCTGGATGACAAAGGAAGATTTTTTTCAAAATATTGTTAGACTAGGAAGATGTTATTTTATTTAACATAAGTATTTGAGCAATAGCACACTGAATTTAGAGAAATTTTGGTGTTTTGGTAAATTTCAGTGTTTACTGCATCATGACCTGCAGTGGTCTGACCCTTATTTGCATGACATATCTCACAAAAAATCCAAAACCAAAAAAATTTTTTTATTGCAGACTTGAAGACTTGCTGAGTCATTTGAGCCTGAGGGTTTGAATAGCTCTCTAGTGCTTTCGGCTCCAAAGATATTCCTGTGCAAAGACATGTTGAAACTGCTGATTTTAGCCTTGAAACAGGCTGAAAGCGAATGTGTTAAGAAACTAGTATAAATGTGGTTTATAGCTCTCAAAACCTGACCAGTGCGATTACTTGGGCCTGGGGAAAACCTACAATAGTCTGAAAGTGTTGAAGTTTGTTCGGATGTGTCATAATGTTAGTATTTCCTTTTTAATGAATTCATGCGACTGAGTGACTAAGCAAAATTCTTTTGAAGTAGATTTACAGATGGGCACTGAGATGATAAAAAACAAGTAGGCCTAGCTTTTTTGTGATGAATTTTTGTAAATTAAAATCGTTTCTGTGCAAGTTGTTTTTATACTTAAATTTTGTATATAGTTGTGTCATCAACTGCTTGTAGTTATAATAGTTTTTGAAAGATTGCAAAAATGTTGGATGACGATGTTGCTGCCCTAGTGATTGACAATGGATCAGGCATGTGTAAAGCTGGATTTGCTGGTGATGATGCACCACGGGCAGTTTTTCCCTCTCTTGTTGGTCGTCCAAAACATCAAGTAAGTTCAACTAAATGTTTAACTTGGGGAAAAATGTTTGAGTAAAGTGGTGTGGGTGAATTTTAAATTGTTATTACTTAAGCCATCATTGATTATCTGAGATGAGATGAGCTAATTACAGTGTCCAAAGTTCCCTCCAAGTTTTTCACACCTTTGCATGGATACAAGCAAGTTAAAGTCTTGCAAACTGAATTCAAATGTTCTACATTCACTTGCTTGCACAATTCCAAAATATTTGCTCACATATTTCCATGGAACTCACACGTGCTCCACTTCTCGCGTCTGCAAACTTGGAAAGCTTTGGAATCTGGTTATGGGCCTTGTGTTGTTTATCATGAGCTACTGCAAGAGCCAGTGTGGCAGCGTTCTTGTTGAGCAGTCAATTTAGAATAATATTTTCAGTTATATATTAACACTTTGCCGTCCGGCTGGTTTCGGGGATTTTCGGAAAAAAACACCTAAACGCACGTGGCTTTGCGCGCGAATTTCTCCGGTCCGGAATGCTCTACAGACCTGGTAAAAGTCTCAAAAGACGTGGCAAGTCTTCTAGACTGCACTCGAAAAAAATTTTTTGTTTGGGAGATGCGTTTTTTTGTGAGTGACGTCATAAGTGGAGGACTTCCTGGACCTGGGCGCCAACCGTTATGTGGTAGTATTTCGCTGAAGTTTTTACTGGAAACTAGGCTACAATCTGAGTCTTTTGATACTTTGGATGACCTGCTGTGGTTTCGGGTTCAAAAGTTATGATCTAAGTTAGTAAAAATATTTGACTAATTAGATAATTAATTAATTTGTTTATTTTAGATCATAACTTTTTAACCAGAAACGCTAGAAAGTTGATCAAAGGCTCAAAAGACTCAGACTCAAGCCTAGTTTCCAATGAAAACTTCAGCGAAACACTTTGGCCTAGCGGTTGGGCCCTAGGCCAGGCAACATGAGCCAAAATGATCCCAAAACTACTTTACTTATGACGTCAGTCACAAAAAATCTGCACCCCAAACCCCAAAAAATTTTTTCGAGTGCAATCTACTAGATTGGCCGATCCGTTTGAGCCCTTGAACAACTCTCTAGCGCAAATGGCGGAGGAGCTAGGGCGTTAGTAAGGCAACCGAAAACTGCTGTTTTTTAGGCCAAAATCGAAGTACGAATATATCGTATGCCAGCTCTCAAAGTTTTAAGAAAATCACATGTTCAATAAAAGAAAACCTGAACTTAGCAAAGGAATAAGGTTGGTTTGCATATAACAAAAGGTTTGTTAACCAAAGTTTAAAGTTCATCCAAAAAATGCAGTTCAGTTATTTTGAAGATCTTTTTAAGACGCAATTTGCAACATATGCATGATCAATTGAATTGCACAGGTTTTGGACCCCAGGTGATGATCTCAACAACTCCACAACAGATATCAGTGATCATGGTCAAATAAGGATAATTATGAAAATCTAATCAGTACATGTTTTGTTATTATAAGTAAAAGTTTAACAAAATGATTGTGTGTCTTACTATTTACATAGTCACATGTATTTTAGGTATGATTCAAGTCTCAATTGTTTTAGAAAATGAGTCACAAAAGTTTTTCATGTCCTAAGGTTTAAAACTTTATTTATTATAGTGTTAACTGGGTACAAAAAATCATTAACAAAGAGGTTTTCTTTTAAGTTTTGAAGTAAAACAATTTGAAAAGATACATACAATTGCCTGGTTACCCATGAAAACACAGATTCAAACCTTAGTGTGGTAACTGTTGCTTTTTCAGGGTGTGATGGTTGGAATGGGACAAAAGGACAGCTATGTTGGTGATGAAGCTCAGAGCAAGCGTGGTATTCTTAGCTTGAAGTATCCCATTGAACACGGAATTGTCACCAATTGGGATGACATGGAAAAAATATGGCATCACACATTCTACAATGAACTGCGAGTAGCACCAGAAGAACATCCAGTGTTGTTAACAGAAGCTCCTCTTAACCCTAAGGTAGCTTGTTAAAAAATTGTAACAAATACTTGAAATGAAGGTTTTGAAAACAAGCTGTCTTCATTTTTTATCTACACAGGAAACTTGCATGTCTGAAATGTGACCTTAGGAAGCATTTTCATTTCCCTGGAAGTTTAGTGAAAATGAGAAAATATTACAAATGCGTTGCACTTAACCAATTTTTAATCTTTCTTTGGTCTATAGGAATGCAATTTTACTATCTGCTTATAGGTCATGTACATATTTCACACCATATTGACATCTCAAATCCTTTGTTGTCATCTGGATTCTTATGTTGTAAAAATCTTGGCAATTTGACCTTTTTGCCTTTTCCTAATTATTACTGATCAAATGGTTACAGAAGGTTGAGTTACCTTTGTATTTTCCTAGGTGTTTGTGATGAAGGGCTGAAGAGGCTAAAGAATTTTAATGATTGTTAATTAAACTGAATTAACCCTATATGGACACTTGCTACAAATTTGCAACGTTTCAAGTTTCTTTATTTATTCACTCTCTGCGGAGTTTCCAGTCACGGTTGTCGATGTCAGCCGATTTGCAACGTTTGAATATCTGTTTCTATTTCGGAAATACTTTTGTCACGCTTTTAGTTTTTTATGCCAAAGTATGTTAGGGATCAAGTGTTTGGTTGAGGAAACTTCGTCTGTAACTTGTATTGCAGCGTTAAATCCAGCGGTTGTATGTGTCCTGGAGAGTTCGTTTTTTATTATAGTTTCAGCAAGGCTTGCTTGACTAGATTCTGCCGTTGATTTGACGCAACTATTATATGAGATTGCACGACTGTTCCAGTAAACATTGCAAATTTGCTGACTTTGTCAATGGAGTCATATTTTTTGTTATTTTATGCAGTGCAATTCTTATTACTTACAGCAGAAAATCTTGCTGTAAGAATGGATTCTGGCACGTTTTATCGAAGAAAGAGGTGGGAAGTTAGGGTATTGGGTGGAGATGATGGAAAGAGTAGCAATTATCTCATGGACGGTTCTGACACTGGGTACATGGGGGTCAAAAAGGGGGATCATCAAGGCTCCTCCCTGGAGTTTGAAATTTGACGTTATTGCATTAAAATTTTAGCAAGAAAATATTGTTCTATTTGTTTCTAGTGGTAAAAATGAAATTTTGCTACTTTGGTGCCTCTGCAAAAATATTCTTGGCTACCCCTGGAAAATCAAAAAAATCTACTCCCTGGGAAGAAATCCTTCCTACGCCCATGACTGAGTATGTTCCAGAAGAAGCAGCTAGGCGCGCTGGAAGTAATTGCGGTCCGAAAAAAGAAGACTCTAGTGATTCAGGCATGGGTGTCAGAAGAATGTTTTCCAGGGGAGGCCACTAGAGGATTTTTCTAAAATTTTTCTAGGGGAGAAAAAGTGGTGAAATTTGTTTTTTCCCTTGAAAGCATATCTGAACGCTCGAAATTTTTTAGAAAGTTTTTTGATGAAGCTATGTTGGAATGCATTGTGGAGCAAAGTACTGTGTATGCAGTGCAAAGAAACCTATCGATATCGCTCATGCTCACATGGAAAGAGCTGGAAATTTTTTTGCTGTTTTATTGAAAATGTCCATATTTCCTGTGCTTCGTCCACGACTGTATTGGTCAAAACACTTGGGCATCCAATATGTGAGTACTTCGATGACTAGGATCCTTTTTGAACACATAACAAAATACTTACACTTCAATGATGACAGCAAAATGGTTGCACTCGGTGAAGAAGCTTTTGACAAGGTATTCAAAATAAGACCTCCTATCACACATTTACCATCAAAATTTCGTGACACTCTCACATTCATATGGAAAGAGGTATATTTTGCCTTGAACAGTTCGAACAAACCGTTCACCTAGCTGCAGAATATTTTTCAGACACAGAGAGTGTATCGTTGGCAGCACAACCCTTCCCTTTGTGTTGTAAAATGTTTTGGCACAAAGCAGTCACCTTTTTGACCTATTTTGAAGGTGCACAGCCTGCCAGCTCTGTCAAGGCGTTGGGACAAAAAAAAGTACAGTTGATGTACCATGCCCACATGTTCGTTGCAGCCTACAGTTCAACAAGTTCATGGGAGCAGTTGAACTGTTGGATGTGGTAAGACGTTTATAGGATTGTATAGAACTAAGCTCAGATCCAAGAAGTATTATCAGCGGATCTTCTTCCATTTTGTGGTCACAGTTGTTGGCAATACCTGGCTGCTCTACTTCAACGACTGCAATGACGTAGGTTTGCAAGAAAGTAAGCAGCTGTGTCTGCTTGAGTTCAAATATTTTATTTCTCCTGCTTTAGCTAAGGAGGGGCAAGTTGTGTACACAAAAAGCGTCAGGGTATCAATTTCGGTTGAAGACATTTTCACTGTAAGAAACTGAAAGGACACAACACAAATGATTTCGAAGGAAACTGTGAGAAGCAACAATGTAGATGACTTTCCTATCTACCAGGAAAAACGAGGGTGATGCAAGATGCCTCAATGCAAAAGTAGCCCACATATCGTTTGCCAAAAGTGTAAAGCATATCTTTGCCTGGACAAGAACAAGAAGTTCTTTTTGAAATTTCATAAAGAGAAGCCTGGTTATCTAAATGTCATGCTGGTCAAGTGTTCAACACACATAAGGACAAGGGTGCAGCAGACCAATTTACTGGGGAAACCAGAAGGCAAAGACACAAGTTTTGTTCGTTTGTTCTAATTCTTGTGTTTCCTTTGTTTTGATGAAGTATTTTGCGTGAATAAAACAATTCTGTCAACGTTGTCTCTTTTCCTCCGAAGTGCTCAAGTGTCAATTGTTGCAAATATGCTACGTTTCAAAAAGTCTTTGAGTCTGCAATCAGAAAAGTTTTTTTATTTTAGGCAAGTCTTTGAGTCTGCAATCAGAAAAGTTTTTTTATTTTAGGTTTCGGATATTTTGTAAGTGACATCAGAAGTGGAAGAGTTTTCGACCTTTTTGGCCCACTTCATCTGGCCCTGGGCGCAAACTGCCAAATGATAGTATTTCGCTCAAGTTTTATTTGAAACTAGGCTAAAATCCAAATCTTGTGATACTTTGGATGACTTGCTTGGGTTTCGGGTTCAAAAGTTATGACCTAAAAACAACCAAATGAGTAATTAATCCAATATTTAGATAATAATGAATTAATTTGTTGTTTTCAGATCATAACTTTTTTCAACCAGCAACACTAAGTCGATCATAGGCTCAAAAGGCTTGGATTCTTACCTAGTTTCCAATGAAAACTAGAGTGAAATACTTCCATCTAGCAATTGGGCCCGTGGCCAGGTAACATGAGCCAAAATAGCCAAAAACCTACCTCATTTATGATGTCATGTTCATAAAACACTCAAAACCTAAAACCAAATTTTTTTTTTCAATGTAGCCTTGAAACACTTGCGAAGTCTTTACTTTGGAAGGTTTGAACAGCTCTCCAGCACAAAAGCTGAGGAGTTATGTTGTTGCTAAGACACATGAAAACAGCCTGATTTAGGCTGATTTCAAAGTACGACATATTCATACCCTGGCAGCCAACATGTTAAGGGAGGCATGTAGAAAAAAGATTAACTCTTGGCGTCCGGCCGCTTTTGGGGATTTTCGGAAAAAAACGCCTAAACGCACATGGCTTTGCGTGGGAATTTCTCTGGTCCGGTATGTTCTACAGACCCGGTAAAAGTCTAAAAAGACGCGGCAAGTCTTCTAGTCTGTACGCTTGGGGGTGCTGGTTTTTTGTGAGTGACGTCATAAGTGGAGGGCTTTTACTTTTAGTCCACCTTGGCCCACTTTGCCTGGCCCTGGGCGCCAACTGTTAGGTGGTAGTATTTCGCTGAAGTTTTCACTGGAAACTAGGCTACAATCCGAGTCTTTTGATACTTTGGATGACCTGCTGTGGTTTCGGGTTCAAAAGTTATGATCTAAGTTAGTAAAAATATTTGACTAATTAGATAATTAATTAATTTGTTTATTTTAGA
>Ga0210059_1011600_pt1 | contig 13456 bp, 8 predicted proteins | sample Ectturendosymbi2_FD_188042 | JGI IMG/M metagenome (GOLD analysis project Ga0210059, IMG submission 188042) | Ecteinascidia turbinata endosymbiont from Florida, USA - Sample 2 (SPAdes) (version 2) | ecosystem: Host-associated > Tunicates > Ascidians > Unclassified | place: Key West, Florida...
CCACTCTGGCGTTGAAGTCGCCCAGGAGAGCAAGTTGTTCTTGGCTGGGGATAGTCCTGATAATGGATGCGAGGTTCTCGTAGAACTCGTCCTTTGCATCTGGAGTAGAGGACAGTGTTGGTGAATACGCGTTGACGAGGGTGATAGGGCCATCAGTGGTATTGAGGCGGAGAGTCAGAAGTCGCTCTGAGCCGTTGCTGCCTGGTTCAATCATGCTGAGCAGGCTGTTCTTCACTGCAAAGCCTACTCCATGCTCTCTGCGTTCGTCGGAGGTCTTCCCCTGCCAGTAGTAAGTGAAGTCTTTCTCCTTCAGCGTGCCGGAGTCAGCTAGTCGTGTTTCCTGAAGGGCAGCTATGTCCACATTCAGTCTCTTGAGCTCATTGTTGATCACAGCCGTTTTCCTAGTGTCCGAAATATCTCAGCGAAAAAAAGCTTATCCGATTGGTGACCGAAATATCTCTGCGAAACAAATGACCGACCTCAGCGGACAAATGACCGAAATATCTCAGCAAAAAAAACCTTATCCGATTGGTCTTGCCAGGCTAACCGATTACAGGCGAAAATTCAATTAACATTTGAGCATGTAACACGGGAGAAGCCACTGCTGGTGTTATTAGTTCGATGATGTCCCACCTCGTGTTATACTGGAAAAAATTAAAGGCTTTGAGTTTCCGTTAGTAACTGCAATAAAAACAATTAGCGACGAAACGCTATTCCAATTCTTACGTTTCTTCTAAGTTTGAAGCAAACTCAAGGTTCTCTTGAACGTTTTTTAAGGACAAGGGTGCAGCAGCGAACGTAAGAAACCAAGCTTTTTTTTTATATGTTGCATCATTTTTGATAATCTCTGGTAGAAATGTGCACAAGGTTAGCAATGTTGCTTTCAAAGCAAGCAACGGTTTAGTGTTTGTAGTAAGTAATAAACGATGTAACTTCTGTCGAGGTCAAAAAGTTAGATTTGGAGGTGCCACAGCACACCATCAGAATGATTAACATCGCACAGTGCTTCAGCGCACCGCGTAGTCATGCTAAAACCATCAGCACACGTTACAAAACGTTTGAAATAAAAGTTGTCCCAGCTGTTTCATGTTTGTATCGTGAAATCAAATCGAAAAAGAGTTTTTTGAGGAACAAGATCGACTGTATCGATTGAAAATTGCATATAGCGTTCTTTTGAAAAACTACCAATGCACGTCGGTACCAGCACATCAGAAAATCCTTCCCTGTTTGAACATATCAACATTTTAGGGGTGCATGTAAATTTATGAGAAGTGCAGCACATGTGTCTTCCTACTTCAAAAAACTTGATAACCTTAAAGATTTTGGTTTTACTGGAACTTACGTGCGTGCCAGTTATTCTCTAGGCATGTGCACAAGTAATAAGTTTTGCGAAAACAAACACTGCAAAATGTTAGCAGTGGTGTTAGTCATCATTCAGATGAGATAAAATGTTCACCAAAATTTTGTTTACGCAACTTTTTTAAACGATTAAAAATAGTTTGGAAATTTTACTGGTATGAACATCAAGAACCATGTGAGATTTATGACATTTGCAAACTTCATAGTGCAATTAATACCGTTAACAGCCGTTTTGTAATGTAGAATTATACATTTGTTTCCCACGCTGTTGTATTTAAAATTTCCTTACATTGGCGTTGCTATTCTTACAGGATGTTGCACTTGTCTTCGTTGGAATTTTCATGTTGCTGGCATCAATCTACTTGATGTTCCTCTATTCTTTCAGCAAATAGCCAGTAGTGGAATGTTGTACAGTATTAGCAATTTTGCTTTATTTCTAATCAATCGTTTTTGTGAAGCTGTGTTTACACGACTCAAGCAATTGCTTCATTGTCTTTGTGTGCCGTCTCGTTGATTTTTGTAAACCGAATGTTACACGCCTTGCGCTTTTGTAAATATTACTAGGTGTACTTCACTGTTTAGTGGTGTTCGTCGTTTAATTTTGAAGATTGGTTTATTGTGTATAACGTCTTTACTCCCACACGCAACGCGCGAGCTATAAGCATACATCGCAGTGACAAGGAACACAAAAACGTGTATGAACTTGAAGGTATATACGTGGAAGTAGTGAAAAAGTATACGCTTAATGGCGTTAATACATTTACTTTATGAAACGCAAGCATAAAGGGCATACACATGATTGACGTCATCACTTTTTATAATGTAGTGCTGCGATGACTTTCCAAATGCACCGATTTGTAGCATGCATGGGGGTGATGGGAGGCTGCGAAGCACCCGGGGTTATTTAGGCTGCAGACCTCCCAAGGGCGAAGCTACTTTTCGTGTAAAAAGAACAGTTTATAGTAGTTAAGTAAACGTCTTTTGCTCTGAGTATAAAGTTTAATATGCGGTTATATGTTTCATTGAAGCAAGATGCGTTGTAGGCAAGCAAGCCAACAGAAGACAATAGTTTGTCGTTGTCACATTGAAGATTTTCTGTTTTCACATATTTAAAATATTCATGAAAGCTACAGAGGAAATGAGTCAAAATTTATGAACTAGTTCAGCATTGCAGTGGTGTCACGGGATTTAAACAGGTTGAGAACTAGGCGTGCAAATATACATTACGGAAAAGACTTTACAGTCAACGTCCCGAGTCACGCGTGAGAACGGAAATTCGTTTGCAATTTAGTAGGCATAGTTTGCTTTATGCTGGTAGACTAAAGGCATCCCACTGCTTCATACAAGATAGTGAAGAAAATCTCATGAAGGAAGATAAGTATTAGCTACGAATAATCCGTGTTTTACTGCGTTGCTATGCTTTGGAAAGCGCACGCACGAAACATTTTCGGATCATCTTGTACAATATTTTCGAATAAACGTGTTTACTGGCATTTGGTCGCGTGGAGGTGCAAATGAGAGCTTCCGCGTTCGTAGGTAAAAGACACCTGCTTAGCCTTGAGTCACTGTGAAACTCGGTACAAAATGTGCAATCCTTGAAACCTGTAGGATTGCGTTTGCAACGTGCGAAAGTTTTTTAATGGACTAAGAACAATATTTTTCAAACAGCAACTTTTGATCATAATATTTCTGAACATTAAATTTGCGTATAGATTTGCTTTATTCAAAGGTAGCTGTTATCCATAAGATAGGGTTTTTTAAGGCGTTTTAGGTACCCGATTCAGGTCCCTAAAATCAGAGAAAATCGGGTCCCTAGAATTATAGAAACCGGGTCCCTACAGATCCATACCGGGAATCTAGCATTTTCCTTAAAAAAAACTGCATAAGAATTCCCTTCATTTCCCACTTGCATGGTTCGTCGTGTCAGACAGGCTCCGCTGTTCGGACGAAATCGTTGAGCGTTGCTGCTATTGAGAGAAATTCATTTTGGGTCTTTGCCAAATGCGTGGAAACGCAAAAATCCACACCGCAAAATCGTGTTGTTCTGGTTGTGGTGTGCTCAACTACAATATTGGCTGCAAAAGGCATACTGCAGATCGTGCTACATATCATCGGTATATTTTCACAAGCACTTGTGCGGGAAACTTTTACCAGAAAATTGAGCCATTGATCCAAAGTAGAAGCTAGCAACTTTAACTGACAGAACTTTGTTGATTCATTGAAAACAGTCTTTTCCTTTGCCGGCTTAAATCTGAACACAATTGTTCAGTAAAAAAACGCCAGACAAATGCACGTTTTATGGATGATACTTTAAAAACAAGGGGCATTAAATGTTGAGACTCGGTAGTTGTTTGCCCCCACCCTAATGAAATTTCTAGCTACGCGCCTGGACCCACCACTGCTTTAAATAACTATTCAGTTTACTCTGATCACGTATCATATTTGGAATTGCATTCTGTAGCCGTCAGTTACTAGAATCTAAAAGTTACACGTTCGTAACTCTACTTTTGATTTAATGTTTTTTAAAGAACTATTGAAGTGTTTGTTTCATATAGTCTACTACTCTTGGATAAATAACTATCTGGTTATTAATACTAAGGTTTTGTGTGCTTAGTTAAGGAGCAAATACAGGGGAATCATTGTCAAGTACTGGTATGCAACTGTCATAACACACACATTAATATGCGTTTCACACAAAGTTTTCTATCAAGCTTTGTTCTTGCCTGCAACAATCAATTTTTGTAGTGGATTAGTTTTTGCGTTCGCTTTCGGTAATGTATAATGGAGTATACACCACAAATGGACCCACTTTTGCGACATATAGATACAACTTGCGGCCATGTGTGGCGAAGATCACGTAGGCTATCATTTACGGCGAAGGTTATACTTCTTTACAGCGAATTAAGACAATTGCCGGTTTATCTGCAGTATGAAGAAAAGTGCCCCAGTTGACATGTAACAGACGGTGATCAAAACAGTAAAGAAAATCTTCGTAACAAATTGAAGTGTCGCTTTCGACAGTAGCAGACAACCCACCTTTCTGCAAAGTACGGAGAGGGGTGCGCAAAATGTGGCATTATTTTTGAAGAGGAGTATGCATATTTGTGATCAGAGGGGGGTCGATTGCCCCCCCCTTAAACCTACGAAAGTAACTTTTTTCACCATGATTTTGTTCAATTTGGAAAACAGCAATCGAGATGTAAGGCCATTTTGCCGTCCTTTGTTCTGTCACAGCAGTGTTGTGAAGTATACTTCCTCTTTCTTACGGTAGTGAACCGGTAATGAGACTTGACTGCCGAGTATTACTGAAATCCTCCCCCTCAAACATACTGGCTGGATCCAACCCCTGACTCAAGCTATGCGTGATACGTTTTCAATTTTAGAAGTTCCAGTCACGCAGCAAGTTGATTTGCGACCTGTGTCAAAATAGATCAAGTTTCATTTTGGTTGTTGGTTAGTTTTCAGGCTTTAACAGAACTACTCACTTTAATCAATTTGCAGGATATTTCCATACATTTCTCAGTTGAACACAAATCAATTTGCTAAACTGCAGGAAGCTTGTTTCTTTATTGAAACATTTCACGTTCACAGATAATTGCGACAGAAATAACACTCTCTTTTAGAAGTTCTATACTTTCTTGTCCTGCAAGCTGTTTGATCTTGTACCCAAATCTATAAAAATATAAGAAACGTCGTTGAGTGCGAGTTCTTTCTCCAGGAAGCTTTACCTTCAAATCAGTACAACTTACGTTCACTAACTTTCATTACCGCATCTTCACATACAGTGAAGTACAACTAGCGAAGTAGTGAAACGCTTTACCAAAAATGACTTTCCTTGTTACAATCACTCAAAATGATGAATGCTGCCCTATGCTGACGAAAAATAGGTCTTGTGTTTGAATAACATTTTCGCTAGTTTACATATTTCACCAACGAAACAAACGCTCCAAAATATTACACACGTTTTCCTAAACCTTCACCCCTCATGGCAGGTTACCATCCACACGTTTCAGGTTGTCGCACGCTGTTCGGCTTTCTCCAGCCTGTCCATTACTACGCAAAAACGTTTCGGTCATTGTTTCAAAACGCTTTTTGGGGCAAACCCAACTGAGTCACAAACTTAGTTAGAAGTGCCCTACTCGTAAGCACAAATGGACGACCTCAACTGCCAAAACGGTCCGTTTTTTGAAGATGTAATAACGCTCTGTTTTTGGCCCAAAACTACACCAACTCTTGACACTGCGCTCTATCCACACGCTTCAATAAGTTATCTCCCCAAACTCCTGCAAGCTCAGTAATTCTAGCGAGACCCGACAATCCACTCAGGCTTCCAGTTTTCAGCAAATCGTTACCGGCAATGCGCCTCTTTATTCATGACGCAGAGATGTCTCACGCACGTCACCAGTATAACACACAGATGGGTTAGTTGGGATATCAATAATTTTTACTATTCGGATGTATATTTGTATATTAGGTAACTGGTTAACCGGATAATAACCGCTAATTGTTAAACAATTGGTTTCACGAGATTTGCGTGATAAATTCATTGTAAAATCATGACACACAGTTTTATTGTAAATACACATGCGCTGCACGAGCGTATGAAAAAAATAATGCATTTTTAACATTTACTGCTTCACCAACGCATTTCTTATGAAGCACAATGCAGACGTCACCTAACAATGCGAAAGAACTTGTGTAAATATAATAATTACGGGGTTTTGGTAGAACTTGCGTGGCCCGTATTTGGAAATAAAGAATATCCAAACTCACTGAAAAAGCGTGAAACGCATTGGCAACGATACGTTTTTATCCGGTTAACCGACAATATTAAATCCGGATATCGGATAGGAAAAAAACTCGATCAACCGTTATCCGGATAATCCAACCTAACATACAAATCTTAGTAGATTTGGTCTAACAAACCCTTGCAAAACAATAGAGTTTATCAGAAGCCGCAAAATTTACCCCACTGTATGGCATGATCAACGATAATACGGCTTGTTATTTCGTTATGTTAGTAATAGGGTTACTCTTTTATGGCGAAGGGTAGGGAATAAAGACAACTTTTCGTAAACAGCGAGTACAGCTGGATGCACACGGCATGCGTCCTGCGCGTTTTTTGGGCTCATGCGTCTGACCTCGTGACGTCACGTCCTGTTCTGATGTGTCTGGTATGGTCTGCGTTCGAGTAAAAGTGAGTCAGAGCAGAGAGTCTGATGCGTCAATATAGAAACGGGTTCCTACTCGAACGCAGACCCTGCCAGACGCATGGGAAAAGGACGTGACGTCACGAAATCAGACGCATTCGCTCAAAAAACGCATAGGACGCATGCCGTGTGCATACAGCTTACCTCTTTAAAGACTCCCGCAGCAAACCTAGTCAGAGTCCACGCGACTAACACTTGAATTGGCCGACGCGGCACATGAACAATCACCTTGGCAGGGCGCAGACGTTTGCGGTGGACCAGAACTGCTTTCAAAATGCTGCATGACTTTACTGGTCTTACCTATGCCTAGCTTGGGTCTTCCCTTGTTTAAACCCTCCAACAATACGCAGGCCTTGCAAATCGCGTTGGAGGAAATATAATTACATCTCGAGCATTTGGTCTGCACGGGTAATTTGACACCGTCTTTAACAGACATCATTTCGCCAGAATGAATAATGTCTATGATTGAGCTGGGTCTAATTGCCTCAAGATCTTTCAAGTATGTCCGCGCATGACCACGGTAAGCATTCGGTGAGTAAATACATTCTGTCGAAAAATAGTCAAGTTTTTTGTAATATGCGTACGCAACAATCTCCTTTTCGTACGTATATTTGAAGGGTTTAACCCTCGGAATGCCACTTGGGTCATCGCCAGTGACAATTGATGTGCACCGCTGTAATCTCGCCACGTCTCCGCGCAGAATGTTCATCACAATTGTTTCAGCAACATCATCAGCATTGTGGCCAGTGGCAATTTTGTTGACTTTCAGACGCATTGCCCCGCGATCAAGCGCTTGCCGGCGAAACACACCACAAAATGTGCAGTTATTCTTTCTGCCGATCTGTTTGACAATGGCATCCATTGACCACCCATAGAGGTCCTCATATGACAAGATAGTCAAAGGCAAATCGTACTGCTGTTGATTACGCTTAACCGTTTCCAGTGAATCGTCGCGATAACCAGTTATCCCCTCATCAATCGAAAGCAGGTGCAGGTCCAGTCCGTAGTTGTATTTTTCATTCAGCTTTCTCAAGACATACGCAAGGACTGTGGAATCCTTGCCACCCGAAGCACCAATTGCAACTTTTTCTCCTGATTTAAATAATTTTCCTGAGGTGATAGTATGGTGTATTTCCGTCTCAAATGCCCAGTAAAAGCATTCCTTGCATGCGGCACTTCCTGTCTTCGGACGTTTGAGAAAAGCGTTTTTTTTGGAACATATTTCGCATTTAATTGGCATTGCAAATTATCTTCGAAGTTGTAACAGCTCCTGCACTGATAGCTTGTCTACACTGAAAACGTCTGGAATAAAGAAATCTAGTTAATAACAAATCAATGACTTAGGGCAAAAATATGTGAGAATTGTTTCCACTTAAATTTCAAGACTGGTATGCTTAGTTTTTCAGACTTCTATTTAAAACAATCATTTTCGAAAAAACTGAAATAATTTCAGAATAATTGTTGAAGCTGGTTATCACTTTAAAAACAGCAATAATGTTTCATAAACATCTTCATGAAGAGGTACACAAAGCACAGCAACTACAAAGGGCAAAATAGGAAAATTTTCAAAAATGCCACTAACTTTTGTTGTGAACCATCAGTACACAAAGGACCTGAAATCAAAGGTATTAAGCATCTTCCAAAAAGATAATTTTAGTATGCATTTGTGCATGCTGATTCCACAAGTCACATTTAAGTGCAAAAAACTATTCAAGTTTGATGTCATTGTGCCTTGTAACTTTAGGCCTTTTAGCAGCAGAAGTGAGTGGAGAACAGAAGTGCTGTGGGTAAAATACAGTATTTCAGAAAATAATTTCAGCTTTATTTTGCACAGTTTGTAAATGAAAAACACTGCCAAAACTGTTACAAGACAAATGGAGGTTGGTTAACAATTTTGATTGATACAGAAGAGCACCATTTTAAAACTCCAGGTGAAAATGGAATAGCAAACAAATTACAGTATCAAACAACTGGATGCATACTTGAAGCTAAAGTTGTTTTCTTTTGTTAGTGATCTTATGAATTTTTGAATAATTAAAAAATGATAAAACCTATATGAATTTTCGAATAATTAAAAAATGATAAAACCTATACATCATATAGTAAAAAATAACTTTAAATACTCATCCTCAGAAACAGAAGAATCAAGTGCTGATTTGCTTCATACGCAGCAAAAGAACACACAGATGTTATACTTTACATTTGACAACCTATAGTAAACAATTTTAAATGCCTGCATTTTGAAACCCCTCCCTGGCAACCATGCTGGATTCTGTAACAAGTGTACACATAAGAGTTTATTGAGAACTTTTAGATATAGCCACAGGACCAATGCATTCATGTCATGCCTACACTTGAGGGAAATATTGCTATGTCCCTACAACTAAATCTTTACAGCAGGAAGTATATTAGCTATATACCAGCTATGGCTTGCTTATGCAAACTTCATTGTCATTTGCTCACTCAAAACAAATTTGTTATAAAAATTGTGAAAATACATTGTATGGTTTAATCATGCATTTTTGTGACTCAAATCACGAAATAACACGAAGCAGCAAGAGGAAATACAATAACATCAAGATCACTAGTTGAGTATACAGTGATGAAAAAAGAAAAAATAAGAAATTTCACATTTCACAGCTTAGTAATCGTGTTCTAACATGTTGAATCACAAAGGGTTGGCGAAAGACCACCTTGGTCAAGTTATCAGCCAGCCCTGCTGCTAACACAAACCAAAATTTAATTGAAGACGTTTTACAGGTAGTAATAAAAGTAACAAAAAGCGTCAAATCAACGTCAGGTGAAATAAGCATAAAAATAAGTAGTGCAAATTTAAAATTGAATTTGATTGGACAGTGCTTTGAAGTTTCAAAATTGGTATGAATATGCATTGTAAATTTTGTGCTTGTAAATATTTGCAGTTAGTTATTAGCACAAAAACTTCATGAACCTACAGTAGAAAATGAGGATTGATGACATGATGGGATAGACACAAATATTTTTTCTTTAAGTGGAAACATGCCAATACAAGAACACATTCATCATTTAGTTTAAAACATTATGGCACATGCAAATAAACCATTTGATTTCATTACAAAACCTTTTTTCACAGACCTAGCTGTGTAGCACCCCGTTTTTATCTAGTTTGAAAAAGGTATATATTATCTATTTTGCAGCCAACAGCAAAAGGTTTGCTGGAACTTTTCACCTTTCAAACTGCGTCCAACTTTCTCCAGATATACAGCTGAGTTTGTGACACTAGCAGTATGGTGAACATAACTGAGGCGAAGTGTCTATGTCTGCTGTGCGAAAGGTCGTTGGTTCTGCTTTCACCATTGTTGCTTTGGCTTTACTAGTAGAGATGACACCTTTTAATGTACTTTTCAAGTTTCATGTTTAACTTTAGGGTTTAGGTTTTACGTCATGTGCCAAGAATCATATGCAAATCGAAATGGATCATCCTTGTCACATGACCAATTCAACCAATCAGGTTTGCCTTGTGGCAAAATATCCCCAGCAGTGCTTTTGTTTCTGATGGCAAAATAGACATTGCCTTTTAAAAATGGTACACAATTGTGCACCGCCTTAAAAAGGCTGTACATACTTGCTAAATTTTCACAGAAAAACCACTATCCAATAAATATGCCACTGTTGAAACAAATTTTCATTATTAGATCAATAAGCATTTTCAAACAAACACTGGGATGATCAGCAGCTACATAATCTGCTTTTTAAACCACAAACTTATAACAGCATTTCTAATGGACAAATGCTTTTAAGCAACCTTAGCAACTTTTCTCGTACTGCTTAAGGTTAAAAAACAAATGTTATTGGCCTAGGTGAATAATAGTCTTAAGGCTTCACCTTTCAATAAAGTGCTCATTCTTTATTGAGAAACCTTAACCTCAACACTAGAGAATATACATAGTTATATCACTTAACTGACCAGTTGGAGTTTACCACCACAATTGATTTGAAACTAAGCAAGGGATCAGCCTAAACCATAAACTGCATCTTAACTAAATCAAAGAACTATATAATGTATTTCTAAAATGATTTTTCATTTGTAAGACTTTTAATTAATTTTCTCCTATCAAATACTAACTTAGCACATGCAGGACCACATGCTAATAAGATTTAACTGCTTTTTACCCTGCCAATGCAAAGTATCAACTTTAAAGTGACAACTTTTACAATACAATCATGATCCAAAATTCTCAAATCAGGTAGACAGTACATAAGACACCATGTCTGAAGTAACTTTGATAACCAACTCTGATTCTGACAAGACACAAGTCATGTGACATCTGTGGGGAACATACCTTTAAAGACCAAAGGAAATCTATCACTGATTTTGTGAGGAAAGTATATCTTCCATATTTTGAAGCAAAGCTTGGGACCATGATAAGCCATGGGCACCTCATATTGTATGCAATGCATGTGCAGAAGGCTTGAGAAAAGGGACTAAATGTACATTTAAATATATTAAGTTTGGTGTATCATTGGTTTGGAAAGAACCAACTCCGAATTGCAATCGCCCTCCAAAGGAACTGGTGACAAAATTTTTGAAAGCACGGAATTCCACTGTGGTAAGCTTGTTGATAGGCTGGGGCTCCATGGCTTCTCCTGCGTTAAGAACGCTGGCCGCTTCATGAGACACTCATCAATAAACTACTTAGGTAATATGAGCCCGACTTTTCCAGCCGCACTTTTTTCAATGGATGCGAAGTTCGCGCGTAATATTTAAAGGCCTCAAAAAGGCATAAAATCACCTGTTACGACAAAATAAACGCAAGCAAATGAAAGAACAAATTCTGAACATAACATCCAAAGCAAAAAAACTTGCAAATATGTTGTACTAAGCTCATACCAATTCTTCAAAACAAGCATGTTTTTGAAAATTGGTGATAATTAAACTAAAATGCTTTCCGAGGGGGTTATGATGACAAATTTTATATCAAAATCTTCGGAATTTATCCAACTATTGATATGTAGAAAAACCGCGGGGGTTATTTGTGTTCAAACGAAATGAGAAGAAAAATCGCAAAGGTGCTCTAACACCAAAAATGCCTTTCGCTGCCAGATTCTCGTGTTGCGCGACTATCGATTTCAATTCAATATTAAAATACTTTCTGAAGGGCTATGTTTCAGAAATTTTATATCAAAATCTTCGGAATTTATCCAACTATTGATCTGTAGAAAAACCGCGGGGGTTATTTGTGTTTAAACGAAATGAGAAGAAAAATCTCAAAGGTACTCTAACACCAAAAATACCTTTCGCTACCAGATTCTCGTGTTGCGCGATGGTAGTTCTTATGTCTCCTGTAAAATGTCTTTTTTCAACTTTTCAGGTGTGCACCCTCTAGTTCGTTGCAGTGTTTCTGCAGGGAGCTCATCACCTAACACTTAATCCTTTGTTTATTTCTTACTGCGACATGATGAAATGCCTATTTCTCCACAGGTTTTTGGTTCTCTATTCATTGTCCTGTGAGCAAGTCAGCAGGGAGCAAGTATAGCTGTTTAGGTTGAACCTCCTGTCGTTTCAGGTGAGTTGCAATTGATCACATCAATGTCTTATTGTGCTTTGCCGTTTAAATAAAACTTCTAAATTTTCTCACTTCCTTTGTGAAAAGGTTTGTTGTAGGAGTGTGGTTTCTCGAAGCTCGCTTATATATTGCTTGTTGCATGCATTGCCAATTAAATTTTGTTGAGTAATTGCTGATGTTTGTTGTGTTGGATAACTATCCATTACCATGCCTTGTTATAGTAAGGAAAGTTCTTTGCTCTCTTACGCAAATACAAAGCACATTCTCCTGCTGAAGAAGAAAAGTTGCGGAAAAGCTGATATCAAGACGTTAATACTTAAATATCGTAACAGTTCGTCTGCCTATAGTACTGTTTTGTGTGAGCTCCAAGATTTGTCGAAAGACAGACTCCATAAACTTGTTAACGTATGTCCTAGACGTTTCAGCAAGGATGTTTGGGACAGATGCACGCCTACTAAGAAAGGTGGAGGTTTTACGGATTCTGCATGGAGGAGTGAGGTGATTCGAAACCTAAAACTTGTCAACACTACTTGCTCAATCGGATCCAAACGGCATGCTGTGCGACTGAAAGAATCAAAGCGACTTCACCTTCCATTGTTCAAATACGAATGTTATTGCACTTCATCCACGTGGAAGGTGCAGTTCAAGTTTCATGCAAATGAAGATTTTGAAGGAAGTCTCATTTCAATGTAAAATGCCTGTTAAGCTTATTACAATACGTCGTTTACGGTTATTTGTGGCTAGGACGCAAATTAACGCCTTGAAACGTGCATTTATATGCTTAGATGAGTCACGTACAAAATGCTTGATCCATTTCATCGTTAATCTAAGGAAGATGGCCATCCTTGATCCTTCAATGTATGACACAGTGGTTCATAATCCTTTTCTTGTTCACGGGTATATACCCAATTCCTGCTTAAACACAACAATAGTTCCCATATGCAAAAACAAGAATGGGAATATGTCTGACACTTCAAATTACAGACCAGTCGCAGTAGCCACTGTTAATAAGATGCTCGCTAGGGTTCCTAGGTTTCGTGAGTGGCACTGCTAGCCTAGCTGGGAGGCTTGGGAATATCAACCACACTCAGATACCAAACTGCACAGCCTGTTTACAAACATTAACGAACAAGAAAAACCATTGCGCATGCGCGACATTCCATCTCAACGTGTGACAATAACATAACATAAACCAATACACACAGCGGTCGGCATTGTGCACGATCAGTCCTCAACATCCCTTCTTCTTTCAAAAGGCTATGTACAAAAGGGAAAACGGTACAGAGTAGAGAGGTGGGCACCATCAGCTTTAGGCAGTGTAATCGCGCATCCAGACGGGTG
>Ga0210059_1011601_pt1 | contig 13455 bp, 8 predicted proteins | sample Ectturendosymbi2_FD_188042 | JGI IMG/M metagenome (GOLD analysis project Ga0210059, IMG submission 188042) | Ecteinascidia turbinata endosymbiont from Florida, USA - Sample 2 (SPAdes) (version 2) | ecosystem: Host-associated > Tunicates > Ascidians > Unclassified | place: Key West, Florida...
GGGTTTAGGATCAGGGCTTATGGTCAAGGTTTAGGTTCAGGTTTTAGGTTTAGGGGTTCAGGGTTTAGAGTTAGGGTTTATCCGACAGTTAACTTAATGCAAACAAGAAGCTGCTAACTGCTAGCCAGCCCTGAAACGATAACAACCATCATCCATGCATGGGACTGAGCTGTGTTACAGATGTCAAGGTCAATTATGCAAGGCATGCATTCCAAACTTATCATGTGACTAATTCAACCAGTTGTGTTCAGCTAAAGGCAAAATAGCTCCAGCAGTTATTTTGCCTAACAAGGCAAAATAGGCACAGCACAAAATATATGTTGTGCATCACAATACACTTTTGGATAGTTTTCGGATGCGGATAGTATGATTTCAACCAAAACAGGTTTCGGATCGGATACGGATATCATTTTTCGAAAACAGGTTAGGATCGGATAGTGAAAATCCACTATCCGATCATCTCTGGTAGCCTAGTTTCCAGTAAAAACTTCAGCGAAATACTACCGCCTAACGGTTGGCGCCCAGGGCCAGGCAAAGTGGGCCAAGGTGGCCTAAAAGTCCTCCACTTATGACGTCACTCACAAAAAAACCGCACCCCCCAAGCAAAAAATGTTTTTTCGAGTGCAGACTAGAAGACTTGCCACGTCTTTTGAGACTTTTACCAGGTTTGTGGAGCATACTGGACCGGAAAAATTTCCGCGCAAAGCCACGTGCGTTTAGGCGTTTTTTTTTTCCGAAAATCCCCGAAAGCAGCCGGACGCCAAACAGTTCTTTTCAGCGCAAAATGGCGCAAGAGCATCATTCATGCAAACTACAATTTTGTCGACAGTAAGATCTGGCCCGTAGCCAGGTTTTAAGGTTTGGTGGGGAAAAATGAAAAATGCATTTTTAGGGAGGCAAGGTTTTTGTTTTTGTTGTATGTTTCCTGGTCACAACACGAAATTCATGAATCTTGCTTTATTCAGTTGTTTGTTAACAATGAGATTTATAAGTCGTTTCTACTGAATTCTCGCGCTCAAGGAGTATCTGGAAAAAATGAACAGCTTCCCAAAAGCCATGGCGCGGGACCCCAGAGGCGCGAGGCCCAATGCAGCTGCATCGGCTTGAGGCCGGCCCTAAGAGGTACGGCGCATTGTCCATGAGCTATTGATACCTGGCTTTAGCAGCAGCTCCAGCGTTGATAAACGAGTAAGCATTGGGGATCAAAGTTCCGATACCAGAGTCTTCACCAGGGGCATCCTGTGGGGCATAGCATGCAATTTGATTACGTGTTGACAGAGCTAAAATGTTTGCCATAATTTTTGATAATTATCTTTTTGTTACAATCACAAAATATTCACACTAAAATAATACTCAACAACGAAATATTCTAGAATACATTATCGAAGACAAAGCCTGGCCTGCCTTTTGTTTTTAAAATCCTTTTAATGTGTCACTGCTTCCAATCAACACAGAACTGCAAATATCATATACACTTATAATCAATCTGTGTCTACTGCTTTTTGTTAGAAAGACACTTGTCTCGTAAACCGTAGGATTATAACAGGTGTCTTGGGGCAATCCGTGACACATTTTATCCCAATAAGCACCAGTGAAGAACCTGCAGTGCACCAGTGAAGCAAAGAAGCAATGATAATTTTTAATGGGTTATTTTTCCTTTTTCTGTATTTTAATATATCACTTTTTTAATATATACAAATTTTGTGTGTGTGCAGGACGGCTATGCTTGGACCTACCCTAAGGTTTTCAGCTGTGCCTGGTATATACGTTAAGTTTGTGAGTATTGCTTTTAACAACACTGCTTTGATCTTTCCTATGGCTTGAAAATCATGTTTTTTGTTTCTGCTTTTGTTTGTTTTTTTTGTTGCTTCTCTTCGTCAATTGATTTCCCGAATAAGCGAACTGAACTGAACTCCGACGTGCTAAATGCGTATGCTGGATAAGACATGTACGGTATGGATCGGCATATACAGTGGTGGTTTTAGGATTGGGGGAGCCCCGCTGATGACATCAACATACTCAGCCAGCCGTGATAAGCACTTTTGATCAAGCCAAAGATACATCCACTCAAGGATACGTTCCTGAGACTACGGCATGACTGACATAGCACAAGGAGAAAATGCAAATGGGTGTTCATGATACAAAACTTGGAAAACACTGAAATTTGGGAAGACAAGGCTAGCAACACATAAAAGTTATAGCCAATAGGAAGTTGGCATCGCCCCCACTTCCTCATTTTCGCGCCCCATTTCTCTGCATTCACCATCAATAACTACAAAGTTAACCCTTTGAAAGTTTCACGCTTTCCCCTTTGAAGAAATGCTTGGTAGTTGGTATCCTGAATTTGTTCACATCCATGTCTTTATTATAATCCATGAAGCTAAAGTATAAACAGCAACCACGAAGATTGGAAACACAAATTTGTTTTAAGTTTTATCCTTTTATTAACAACAAAACATAGCATACAAGAGTATCCAACCTGACACTTGTTCTGGAAAGCTTTGAGGCTGGATGAGTGAAGGCTGCCCTCATCTTGCATTGACATTAGTTGTAAATGTGCAAAAGAAGGAAATAATTTATCATATACCTTCTCGCAAATATTTCTACTGCAGAAAGTAGCCTACACAATTGATTAGATCTGTGCTAAGAAAAAACAGTTTGAGTTATACTGGCTAAGAGCTGTCAAAAAAACTTTAACATCATCTAGCAATAGCAAGTCTACCTTTAACCAACTATTTACTAGTCAAGATTCAAATAACCTGTGACTTCAAGCGTATGTTAATTCAAACCACCTAAAATACCTGAAATATCTGTAGAAATAATGAGTACTCATACTACTAAAAAAATACCATTTCTGCTACATGATAAGAAACATGAATGTAGCCTTGCTTATTAACAGTCCTTGCAGCACAACAGCAACAATACAAAATTACTGTGTAAACTAAGAAGAAAATGTCCTATGAATTAAAAGATGTAGTGTAGTCCCTGCTATAGACTAACAATTGCATGTTGTCTTATTTTCTGATGGAAATGTTCACTAAGGTAGCCTACAACATCACAAGAAATGAAAAATTTGTCTAACCTTTTCAACTCAGAGACATAAAAAATAAATCCTTAGATAAAGATATAATTTTCTAAAGCATGTATTTATCAACTTCATTTTTACAAAAGCTGTCCAGGACACCTTTCATTTTTCATAAGCCTTTATCCTTCCTTTCTTTTTCCTTCTTTTTGCTGTTCCACTTGGATACTTCCTGTTCAACTGTGGCATTTTCATAAAATTATCGATATACCAAATACTTCAATGTCTAATAAAAATCATCATTTGGTTTAAAAAATTATTATTTGATATAAAAAGTTATCATTTGGTATAAATATTTGCTCTTATTTGACAGGGTCTTTTCAGAACTTTTTGGAAAAATTTTAACCTACAATATTCTTAGGTGTAGATGTTGGTTTGAAGCTTTTCTTTATCTGCTCATTGGAGATGGTGGTGGGGCCCTTTTGAAAGTATAGTAAGCTGCTTACACATTACAGGTGCTGTTAGGGGTCCCTTCGAAAGGAAGGTACTTTCACATTCTAATTGTGGTGGGGGGCCTTTGAAAGCATGGTACTTACATATAAAAGTTGCTGTTTGGTTCCCCTTTGAAAGCATAGCACTTGCACATTAAAGTTGCTGTTGGTGGCCCCTTTGAAACCAAGCTACTTACACATTTAACGTTGCTGTTGGTAGCCCCTTTGAAAGCAACGTACTTACACATTGCAATTGCTGTTGTGGGCCTCTCTGAAAGCAAGCAATTTTACGTTGCAGTTGCTGTTGGCGGGCCCTTTGAAAGCAAGGAACTTGCACATTAAAGTTGCTCTTAGGGGCCTTTTTGAAAGCAAGGAATTTTAGGTTACAGCTGCTGTTGGGGGGACCTTTGAAAGCAAGGATCTTTCACATTACAATTGCTGTTGGGGGCCCCTTTGAAAGTAAAGTACTTACACATTACACTTTCTTTTTGGGGGACTCTTCAATGAAGTTTAAAAGCAGAGTATGTACACATTTCAGTGGCTGATGGGGGCCCCTTTGTAAGCAGATTACCTTCAAATTGCAGTTGCTGTTGGGGGCCCCTTTGAAAGCAAAGCACCTGCACATTACAGTTTCTGTTGGGAGGCCCTTTGAAAACAGAGTACTCACTTATGATCTGCTTTGTAGTAACAAGTTCTTCACCGAAAATAAGGAAAATTTACGCGCGTAACACCTCAAGGGGGGCTCCCAAAAAAGGGGGTGCGAGGCAAGTGCCTCGCTCGCCTCCCTTTAAACACACCACTGGACATATATTGCCCAAAGGTGGAACCTCCACTGAATATCGCGCTTCCGTAGTCCACGGCATAACTGATGGGTAGTAAAACACGCCGAGTCAGCAAATTATGCAGCATTGATTAGTGGCATAATGAAGAAGCTCGTTGTCGTGAAACAAAACTCTAAATCGGTATTTAATGTGGAGTGTAAAATGGCTAGACTCTGGAGGATATGGATGTGTGTGTAGTCACTGTTGCATGTCATACAGACCATAATTATCAATACGACATGTCATGCACGTCTGAAAAAATAGCCACTGCCTTAAATTCGCCGCAAGGTTTCGTTACAAACCTTGCACGCTTTACACGTCTCGAGAACATTATTCATGTTAAAAAGAACAACAAAACGCAGTGCAATCAGCTCTTGCCTATCGCTATGATTTTCCAAAGGGCGTGGTTTTTTCATCATCTGGAACAGGGGTAGTCAAACTTTTTGACCCGAGGGCCGAATTCGCGACTTCCTGGCCACTGGAGGGTCGGATACAGTGCAATTTACGTAATCTATGCAAAAATGGGTTGCTGAAATGTATTGTAGTAGGCTGCAATGTTAACAATAAAATCAAACCATTTTGTTTACACTTTTATAGCTCTGCTTCCAGCTAAATGCTGCTGCGGCAGACAATGCTGTTGCACTGCTGTCCACAATCGGAAACCTGGTGCTTGAAAAACTGTGCAAGGTATTTGGCGGACGGCATTAAACTGGTCGGCGGGCCGGATGCGGCCAGCGGGCCGTAGTTTTGCCACCCCTGATCTAGAATGTAGCAATACTTTCTCTAAAACTTTACTACATAATAATAACTGTTGTGAAACGGTGAATTGTGACTCGTGCATCAACACCACGTGTTAGTTGTGCGGTGCAGTGTGTTTTTTTACTGAAAATTAGCTTTCTGGCAATTGTCAAAATGCAGATCGAGATAAATTACATGCATGCAAATGCACCAAAAACAAGGTAGTGCAGCTTAGCAACTTCGTTAGGCCTTCCATGGCGCACGAGGACAATTTTCATGAAATGCCAAATTCATCAGTTTTGGCTTGAAACCAAATTTATTAATTTATCGACATTAGCCACAGACCGAAGCTTGAACAAAAACTTTTGTCGGCTGTTAATGAACATGCACGCAATATTGTAATCATTATTGAAAACAATAAACTTGAACAGAAAACAAGAAAATAAACAAAATTAGAATGCAGTACACCACAAAGTTGGAAGTAACGTGAAGAATGTGAACAGCAGTCAACTGTCGTGAAAAACGGCAAAATCGGAGAGGAAGTTCTGAACCAAAGCAAAATAGATTTATTAATTTGAACACCGAAAGTAGAAATACCATACAAATACTATATAAGTTAAGCAGTCTGTAGCGTGGTAGATCTGAAGAGTTGTGCGTAACAAACTGTTACCGGTCGCATGTTCCTCCCGAAAACCAGATTTAGCAGGAGCAGGATAAAGGAAAATGTTCGAGTCAAGATAATGAGTAATCTCTCTCTGCAAAATCTTTTCAAATGTTTTAGATAAGAGGCGAGCAAAGGTATAAATAGGCCTGCAGTTATGAATGTCAGAGACAGATAGTTTTTTAAAGAAATGTCTCTAAAATTTTAAGATTAAAAGTTACTGTCAGGTGGGCAAGGGATAAACCGCTAGTTTTACCAAATGACTGAGTAAGAGAAAAACGTCTCGAGATTTGTTTGGGTTAAGTTTTCTAAGGGTGCGGTAGACCACAGGAGGTTCAATATCTGCATTAGTCATGCATTTATCAGTAAAGTACATACATTTCAGAATGGATTTGGAGAATACAGACGAAGGAAGTGTAGAGATTGTGGCAAAATAATCATTGGAAATACATAAAATCATAAAAAGGTTTATGTTGAGTCTTGTTTAACATGTTCAGGATTACAATCATAGGCGTACGAGGCGGGGGTCGGGGGGAGCGGCCGCCCCCCGGGCTTGAAAAATTTCAGGGCAAACTCTGTTTTCAGGGCAAGCGCTAGTTGCTCAAAAATCCTGGATAATAAAAAAATATTTCAATACAGTGAAAAATTCCAGGGCAACTCTGTTTTTCAGGGCAAGAGCAAGTTGCTCATAAATCCCGAATAACAAAAAATACATATTCAGTACAATGAATTCAGGGCACCCTCTGTTTTTCAGGGCAAACGCAAGTTACTCAAAAATCCTTAATGTAAAAAGTATATTCAATACAGTGAAAAATTCCAGGGCAACTATGTTTTTCAGGGCAAGCGCGAGTTGCTCAAAAATCCTGAATGATAAAAATACATATTCAATACAGTGAAAAATTCCAGGGCACACTCTGTTTTTCAGGGCAAGCGCAAGTTGCTCAAAACTCCTAAATGTAAAAATTATATCCAATACAGTGAAAAATTTCAGGGGAAACTCTGTTTTCAGGCCAAGCACAAATTTTTAAAAATCCTGAATATAAAAAGTATATTCACTACAGTAAAAATTTTCAGGGCAACTTTGTTTTTTCAGGGAAAGCGCAAGAAAAAATTATCAATACAGTGTGTATTCACTTGAGGGCGATCCGTGTAATTTGGGCTAGTGTAGTTTGTAATCAGGACCAACGTCATGATTGGTTATAGTGACTTTGATTTGGACCAAGCCCTCGTTTTCTGTAAAAATCGAACAATCGGATGTCGATAGTTCAACAGCTTGGTATAAGAATTCTCTTTCTTTGTTCGTTTTCGAGCCTTTGTTCGTTTTCGCTGGGTAGAGGTGCAGGGTGTTAAGATGATAGATTTTTTGATTAACAGAAGTTTTAGAAGCGGGCAGCACGGACGTGCAGATTGCTTGGCTTCTTTGAGTGCGCGTCTAGTGCCTTGCTCAAGCGCACAGCAGCGATAACGCAGGCAGGTGTAGGGCGTCAGACCATGCGATCCGGAACCCTCGCTATTAAAACATTGCGTTGCGTCATCGAAGTCGCGTACATATTTGCATCAGTAAAAGCAATTACCGTAAAATTTCTTGTCTGGAAGAACACAACACGCATGGAACTTCAACCCCTTGAATTAACAAGCAAGGTAACTACAGAATTTGCCTATAATGTCATCTCTAGGGGATTGCATAAAGAACGTTATTGCCGAATTGACATTATAAGCAAATTGAATTGCATATAAAAGATGCCATCGAGACCAAACAAAATGTAACGTTATGGGCGAATTGACGTTACAGAGGAAGCCGTTATGCATGAATTCAACTGTATAGAACAGTTTTACATAAGGTTTCAGGCCCCATTCGGATTAAATTAAAAAGTTAGTTTCAGGGCAAATTGTTTCTTTTTAGGACAAATTGCTATTTTCAGGGCAAATTGTTATTTTCATGGCAATTTTTTCCCGCCCCCCCCCAGTAAAATGCCTTCCCGTACCCTGTGATTACAGTGATATGTTTTTGCTTATCATCAGTGACCCTTTGCTGAAATGAGTTGGTTAATTTGATTGACTATTTCGGTGAGATTATCGAGTGCCACATCCATGGTACCTGAATTACTTATCAGATATTTCCAAGGCACACCAGCCAGCAGCCATCGAGGCCCTCAAGTTCCTATTCCCAAAACCCCAAGTATTGAAGTTTTGGTTTCGCTATCCAAGAACAGCCGGTAGCCACAGTTTGCGTGTCCCTATAGTGACTTCGTGCCTATAGGGACCAAGAAGGGACCAGGTCTCCCAACTTCAGAAAGAATTTTTTGAAACAGAAATTTTTTAAAAGTTTTTGAAGTTCAAAAATATTTTTGAAGTTGTTTTTCGATAAAAATAGTCATGTACGGTCAAGATGGGGAGTCAGTGGCGGACGAATTTTTGATAATTGCGGAGGGCAAAATTCCACTGCTCTTAATTTCGAAAAATAGATTTGTGACCCTCAAACTGTTCGGTAGCACAACGCTCCTGGCCAGAACTGCGTTAGGATGTAACCGCGTTCTGTAGACGAATCTACTTATTGCTTTCTTGGGTTTGTAGTGTGTTTGCTTATTCACATTTGTACAACCCGTATGACTTCAGAATTAAGCAAACTGCAATTTCAGCATCACTTATGATTGATTGCGTGAATCCAATTTGTTAGCTTCGGCCTGTTCAACCGCTCCACTCCCACAGGTCTCAAAATTAACAGTCACAACCAGGCCAGCAACCATGGAGGAAACCTGGCAATTTCCCCTTCCTGAAACTTTCGAAAAAACAATTTGTTATTAGGTACAACAACAAGTTACAATCATTTAGATCCCCAGAAAATACAACAGGTTGTACAGCTCCCTCAGCTGGTTGCAGCACAACTTTAAACTTTGTAAATAATATTAAACCATACAATTCATTAACACATCCTTTGAGGGATGGTAGCAGAGTTGTTGCCAAAGCAGGGCTTATGGTTTCAGGATCAGTCTTTGAAGTTGCTGATTCCAATGGGAAGACAACACGAGTTGAAAGCGGAGGCGCTCTTGATATAACAGCGCGGTGCTGCGAAACACTATATTTCCATTTTAAAATTTTGTTACAAAATTTCCAACATTACACGAACATTTTTTGCCTCAACTAATCAGCGGACCAGATGAAGATTGTTTTCTTACGACTTATAAAAAAACGCCAAAAATGAGACAGTACAAAGCTCGCTAGATTTCCGAAAACTAATTTGAGGGAATCAACATTCGAGCAATCCGCTTGCGAGAATTTCCGCCTTCAAGGAAAAAGTGTGCTGTGAGTTCTTTCCAGTATGTTAAGAAGTCGGAGTCCGGAGTCGGAGTCGGGAGTCGGTGTCGGAGTCGGAAATTTTGGAAAGGTCGGAGTCGGACATTTTGCCTCCGACTACGCAAGCCTGCAAGTAACCGAGCATCGTTTTCCATCGCTGCAAACTTCAGATGCTCATTCCTTTGTTTTCATACCCATACGTTTGCTTTGTGGGTTAAGCGTCGTCAAACTCTTGCAACGTTTCAGAGTGAACTTGAGTAGAACAGCTTATTTGCATTGTTTGTTTCATTGTTTACTGTGTATACCCGATGTTTTGCCAGTAAAATGATTATTCGCAAAGGTTTTCTCAGCTTCAAGATGTTTCCTGTGCTGGTGGATATATGCCAAGTGTTTCCAACCGAAACGTTTTCCTGTTGTTGCAAGGTCCATTTCAAGATGTTTTTTTTTCAAATATTGTTTTCATGTAAGTCATGAACAGAAAAGTGGCAAGATCAGATTCGGTGGAAAAATCTGAAAGTTGCGCAGCTATTAGTGTTAACTAAGCGTAGTATCGACATCTTCAAATTTTGAGTTGTTCGTTGTTCCTTAACCTTTGATAGGAAAACCGGGTAGTCTTTCCTCAAATCCTTGAGATATCCATCCTTAATTGTGCAATATGTTTGAGTTGTTGTTTGCCACTGTTTTTGCTTATTCATTCATGTTCTTTGTTACCTTACTGCGCTAATGATAAATGTAATTTATCAAACGGTTTGCTATAGTTTTACTTTTGGGTTTTTGGCACAAATATCAACTGCACCGTTTATGAATTTTGCACTCTTTCGCCAACTACTAGAGATTGTGCTCCTCACCGCGCTTTCTGCAAACCCAGAAATTCTACGTTTCCAGTTTTAAACCTCTATACAGCTATATTACCGTGGTATACTCTGAAGAAGACGTTTTCTGATTTATATTCCCATTGCAAATACTCTTGAGTGCTGTGAATGGCAATCACTATTTGGGCGCTTAAGCAGGGGCGTAATGGGCTGGGAATGGCTTTCCCATCAGTTCCGGATTAAGGTGGCGCGGGGCCCTACGTTAAAAATACACTTGAATAAGTGTGAGTATCCACGTGACCACCATTACTGAATTTCGTAACTACAAAAAAACTATCCTTAATAGCAAATGGTGGACATTATGGACTAAACATCTTTTTTACCAAAAACGCATATACGTATCTTTTTACCAAGATGGAATACATTACTGTACAGCTCACACGTACAGTGCAGAGGCAGTAATTAATGCTTGCAGGCTCATCAACAAATTGTCTCATCACCAGCAAATTGTCAGTAATTAATGCTTACAAACTCATCGACAAATTTGATCCTGCTATATCTCGATAGTGCAGTCTCAGCAAGTCTCGAGGTCGATTGTTAAAAGCAGCAAACCTACTGCTTGAGATTACATGTTCTAGATTTTGTCATAGCGAATTTGTTTGTGATACTGGTAGCGTCTATTTCACATAGACGTTCATGCTGTATACTCTTTGGTATCAGGCTGTTCAGCTTGTTTTGTGAAATGGTGCTCCTTTGTTCATTCCACCATCTTAAGTTTAGAAAATTACCGTTGTCCACTGCAGTTGGTCACCATGAGAGTTCAATAAATGCGAAAATCATATTTGCCCGTTGATACAAAGTCTCCAAGTACACTACACAATGGTTAATGAATAGATGCCAAATCCAGGGCTGCCAATGATATTTTTTGAAAAAAAACGTATAGATTCACCAAAACACCCAGATTTGAACAGGAAATCCCAGGTAGACACAAAATTAGCTCAATCTTTCTGCTACCTACCATATCGGGCATCTGTAAGTTGCAAAACGTGCTATGTTGAATATATGCTGTAACTTTGCTAATTAACTTTTGTGTCTGTCGGAATAATTATATCGCAGTAACATGGACTTGTTTGCATTTCTGACGGTGATCTGGCAGAATTTACAATAATTAAATATTTATTCCCAGTGTCCTTCGGTAGCTACCCTTTGAGACTTAAATCTTTTAACCACTCTACTTAAAATTGCTGTGTGTACCACTTAATCTTTTCCTTAGGCTTGCTTCATTATTATCTCTGTCACTTGCACACATTGCGCCTAGCTACTATTTACAGCTTATACCAGGCCTGCACAACTCAGAAAACTCTAAGGGGCAATTTATCAACATATATTTGCCCGGTGCCGCAAAAGACTATTTAATTTCGATATAGAGACATAGGCGTACGAGGCGGGGGGTCGGGGAGGGCGGCCACCCCCCGGGCTTGAAACTTTTCAGGGCAAACTCTGTTTTCAGGGCAACCGCAAGTTCCTCAAAAATCCTGAATCATAAAATATGTTTCAGTACAGTGAAAAATTCCAGGGCAACTCTGTTTTTCAGTGCAAGCGCAAGTTTCTCAAAAATCCTGAATAAAAAAAATATACATTCAATACAGTAAATTCAGGGCACCCTCTATTTTTCAGGGCAAGCGCAAGTTGCCCAAAAATTCTGAATGTAAAAAGCATATTCAATACAGTGCAAAAATTCCAGGGTAACTCTGTTTTCAGGGCAAGCGCAGGTTCCTCAAAACTCCAGAATAATAAAAAATATATTCAATACAGCGGGAAAATTCAGGGCACTCTCTGTTTTTCAGGGCAAGCGCAAGTTGCTCAAAAATCCTGAATAATAAAAAAATACATTCAATATAGTGAATTCAGGGCACCCTCTATTTTTCAGGGCAAGCGCAAGTTGTTCAAAAATTCTGAATGAAAAAGTATATTCCATACATCAAAAATTTTTTGGGCAACTCTGCTTTTCAGGGCAAGGGCTAGTTGCTCAAAAATCCTGAATGATAAAAAATACCTGCTCAATACAGTGAAAAATATCAGGGCAACTCTGTTTTTCAGGGCAAGCGCAAGTTGCTCAAAATTCCTGAATGTATGATGTATATTCAATACAGTGAAAAATTCCACGGCAACTCTGTTTTTTAGGGCAAGCGCAGGTTACTCAAAATTCCTGAATGTATAATGTATATTCAATACAGTGAAAAATTCCACGGCAACTCTGTTTTTTAGGGCAAGCGTAAGTTGCTCAAAAATTCAGAATGTAAAAATTATATTCCATACAGCGAAAATTTTCAAGGCAACCCTGTTTTTCAGGGCAAGCGCGGGTTACTCAAAACTCCTGAATAATAAAAAGTACATGTTTAATACTGTGAAAAATATTAGGGCAACTCTGTTTTACAGGCCAAGCGCAAGTTGCTCAAAAATCCTGCATATAAAAATTATATTCCATACATCGAAAAATTTCTGGGCAAATCTGTTTTTCAGGGCAAGCGCGAGTTGCTCAAAATTCTTGAATGTATAACGTATATTCAAGACAGTGAAAAATTCCAGGGCAACTCTGTTTTTTAGGTAAAGCGCAGGTTACTCAAAACTCCTGAATAATAAAAAATATATATTCGGTACAGTAAATGCAGGGAACCCTCTGTTTCTCAAAGCAAGCGCAAGTTGCTCAAAAATTCAGAATGTAAAAAGTATATTCAATACAGCGAAAAATTTCTGGGCAACTCTGTTTTTTCAGGGCAAGCGCGGGTTACTCAAAACTCCTGAATAATAAGAAATACATGTTTAATACAGTGAAAATATCAGGGCAACTCTATTTCTCAGGCCAAGCGCAAGTTGCTCAAAAATCCTGAATGATAAGAAATATATAATCAGTACTGTGAATTCAAGGCAACTCTGTTTTTCAGGGCAAGCGCATGCAAGTTGCTCAAAACTCCTGAATGTAAAAAGTAGATTCAATACAGTGAAAAATTCCAGGGCAACTCTGTTTTTTAGGGCAAGCACAAAGTTGCTCAAAAATCCTGAATGGTAAAAAATATATTCAATACAGTGAAAAATTTCAGGCCAACTCTGTTTTCAGGGCAAGCGAAAGTTGTTAAAATCCTCAATGTGAAACATATATTCAATACAGTGAAAAATTTCAGGGCAACTCTGTTTTTTCAGGGCAAGCGCAAGTTGCTCAAAAATCGTGAACGGTGAAAAAATGTTCAATACTGTGTATATTCACTTGGGGGCGTTCCGTGTAATTTGGGCTGGTGTAGTTTGTAATCTGGACCAAAGTCACGATTAGTCGCATGTGCGCAATTTGTTGGGGAATACAGGGGATGTGTCCCCCCACTTTTTCAGGTGGGGGATATAATATCCCATGTCCCCCAACTTTTTTCTCTTTAGGGTTTATATTTGGAGAGGTTTCAAAAATAAAAGTAATGTTTGTCACGTTTTGTGTAAAGAGCTTTTCAAGTTAGATGGTAGGATATACATAGCCAAGTTCACGTTGAAACAGAGTTTGGTGTGTTGTCAATGATTCTGTTAGTTTATAAATTTTAGCTTCGATAAAATAATTTTTAGCATTTTTCAG
>Ga0210059_1011602_pt1 | contig 13455 bp, 11 predicted proteins | sample Ectturendosymbi2_FD_188042 | JGI IMG/M metagenome (GOLD analysis project Ga0210059, IMG submission 188042) | Ecteinascidia turbinata endosymbiont from Florida, USA - Sample 2 (SPAdes) (version 2) | ecosystem: Host-associated > Tunicates > Ascidians > Unclassified | place: Key West, Florida...
AATCAGAAGCCTTTTGTAAATAAAGATTTGTGCACCAGGAAATCTGTGAAACGAACTATCAAAGTGGTGAGAGCCAAACGCCTTGCTTCGGCTTGGCAACTTAAAATGTCAGGAAGTTTTAGTCGGGAGTTAGAACAGTACTCATACAACGACTAGGCTGCCTCGTTTGTAGCGTTTGGGGAAACCAGCATCTCTGCATGCAACGACAGTCATTCCTCACAAGCAACGTCTACGCTGGGCAACACCCCAAACCTCAACAAGGGGTTCCTACACCAAAAAGGAAACCACTACACTATCACTATTTCCTTACTGAGGGAAATTCTTCACCTAGCTTTCCCTATTTCCCTACATTTAGTGCTGACCCTAAACGTAGGGATGATCTTCGCCATGTTTTCCCTATTTCCCTACATTTAGTGCTGACTGTAAACGTAGACAAAGTCTTCGCCTTGCTTTCCCTGTTTCCCTACATTTGGTGTAGATCCGAAACGTAGGTAAAGTCTTCGCCCTGCCTTCCCTATTTCCCTACATTTAGTGCTGAAATTGAACGTAGGGAAAGTCTTCACCATGCCTTCCCTATTTCAATACATTTAGTGCTGAAATTGAACGTAGGGAAAGTCTTCACCATGCCTTCCCTATTTCAATACATTTAGTGCTGGCTCTAAACCTAGGGAAAGTCTTCGCCTTGCTTTCCCTATTTCCCTACACTTGGTGCTGGCTCTAAACATGGGGAAAGTCTTCGCCCTGCCTTCCCTATTTCCCTACATTTAGTGCTGAAGCTGAACGTAGGGAAAGTCTTCGCCTTGCTTTCCCTATTTCCCTACATTTAGTGCTGGCTCTAAACGTAAGGAAAGTCTTCGCCCTGCCTTCCCTATTTCCCTACATTTAGTGTAGATCCGAAATGTAAGGAAAGTCTTCGCCTTGCTTTCCCTGTTTCCCTACATTTAGTGCTGAACCTGAACGTAAGGAAAGTCTTCACCATGCCTTCCCTATTTCCCTACATTTAGTGGAGACACTAAACGTAGGTAAGAAAATTTTGTGGGGAAACGCTACACTTATTCCCTACGTCCTTTTTTCCCTACAATTAGGGTTTCCCGAAAAAAAATTTATTCAGGCCGGTTTACACCAGTGGTGTACAGGATCCGGTTTTTGGAGTCCAATACGGCCGGATATTAGTAATTTTTTGGATTTGGATTGGATATCGTTTCCATTTCAACTGGATCCTGAACCGGATTATCCAAATGAAAAAACTGTGGCCATGTAAAAAAACTTCATATGGTATAATGGCTGTATCAAGGAAAATTACGATATTTCGAAATCATATTACCAAGCAACAATTCTTGTTTCTCTCTGTAAAATGCAATGTTACCTGCCGCTCGGGATCCTCGCTTTCAGAATGGGGACATCGCAATTCTCATGCAACATGTAGTCTGGAACTGTGTGAAGATGAGCATGATTCTATTGCTTTATTATGTCGAAGCCCACCTTTTTCAGATCAAACATGATTCATTTTTTAAATACATTTGATGTATCATTATAAACTATTGGTGTTTAATAAGGCATTACCAAAATGTTTTGTCAGCATTCAACGAAGCACACCAGACCAGTTTGTCTCAGCAGCGATTGTAGCTCACTAGTCTAACTCAAAGTAGCACCCTTTAAGCAGAACCTTCAGCAACATGCCTGTATGTTATTGCAGAATTTGCAATTTTGCGGAGTCAAGGTGGAGTCGGAGTTGAATATTTCTCTGATTTACGGAGGAGGAGTGGTTGCAGAGCAAAACATTTTGGAGGAGGAGTGGATACGGAGTCAAAAAAATGAGACTCCGTCCATCTCTGCTGGATACAAGCGACTGGTACGAGATAGAAATGCGGAATGAAACACATCGAGGTAGGGCAGTCATGAACACAACAAGAAGCCAATGACGTAATCACGAACGCGGGCAATTAAGAGAAACAGCTGTGCCGATTATAATTATCACAATCTACCCCGTTAATAAATATACAAAGGAATTATCCAAACATAAACAGGCGTTAAAATACGCAATTCACACTGTCATTTACAGCGGAAAGTACACAATTGTCATGGCAATAGCGAATGTTTGCATCCGCGTCACGGCAGGTACTACGAAACCCACTCTCCATATCTTTCAGGAGCTTTTCTGAAGCATGTATGTAGACCACCTCGGAGGCATAGTATTGTCCCCCGTTGACTCGCGATCTACACCAGGCGATACATCGTCAGGCTCCTTTTCCACAGGCGTAGCAGTCACTTTCTGCTCTCTACCAGGATCTAGATCACAACGTTCTGGAACAATATCAGCAGGATTCTCGACTCGTGGGTGAGAGGATGTATCAAAAGACGGACAAGGAGATAAATCCTTAATCGAAACGCTCGAATCCTTTCCATCAGGGAAGTGAACGTAAGTAAACGTAGGGATGGCCTCCAACAATTCAATTTCTTCGCAGGGAGGTTCACTTTTGTTCCAAATAAATTTCCTCAACATGACAGGTCCTGGCTGTATCAGCCAACTCGGAAGACATTGCCCACGCATTGAGCGTCGATCGAAAAGTAGAAAATGTTCGTGTGGCGTTGCATTCGTAGCCGTGCACAACAATGACCTTACGGAATGCCGAGCTTCCGAAAGATGGTCTCACATGCCTGTTCAGACAAGCCTCTGTTACAGAGCATCAGTTTGACTGTACGCCACACGGTCTGGTTGACGCGTTCGCACTGGGAATTTACTTGAGGGTGCGCATGGTAGGGAGTGCTCCTACTGGTAGCTATTCCTCGAGATAATAAATACTGTTTCAGAGCTGCAGACATAAAGGAAGAACCTCTGTCACTGTGTATATACTGAGGATAGCCGAACAGAGCAAACAAACCGAAAGATGTTTGATTATGGTAGGGGTCGATTGATTGCGACATGCAAATGCAAAGGGAAACCGTGCCTATTCGTCAACAATAATAAGTACTTAAGGATTTGCACCTTTTACAGGTCTTTGAAATCAATCGAGAGTCTTTCCCAAGTGTGGGTAGCTTTCACCAGCGCCGTCACTTCACTTTGTGCAACAAAGGAAGGTTTGAGTTCCGTACAGACATGGCAACAGCGACAAACTTCGCGGACATCAGAAGCTGAAAATGGAAGATTTCTAGTGCGCACAAAATGGAGCAGCTGGGTAACGCCCGGATGGCCAAGCTGTTTGTGCATACCAGTAAGATCGGGTAATGTGCTTTGAGCCATATTAAGAGTAACTGATGAAGTCGGACAGGAGCGAGACAGTGCATCGGGCACAACGTTATCTTGACAAGGACGATGAACGATATCGTACTCGAAATTGCCCAATTCGGCATGCCACACCTGAATTTTGGTGTTATTAATTTTGCCCAGACCTGCTTGGCAAACATGAAGCTTAAAGCCTTCTGATCAGTCACAAGAAGAAACCGGCTACGATACAAGAAATGCGACCAATACTGAACGGACTCAGAAATGGCTAACGCTTCCTTTTTGACGATTAGGATAGGAAACTTTGGACTTCCATAAAGTTCTGGAAAAAACACGACAGGGCAGTCAGCTTGATTGAGAGTGGCTGCAAGAGAATGCTTAGAGGCGTCACGATCAATGCTGAAACATGCATCATCGCGAATACAGGTAAGACTGACGTTACCAAGGCTGGAATGCAGTTCATCGAAAGCTTCGACTGCTTCAGCGGAAAGAGGCAAAATATTGGATTTCAATGCTAGATGTAGCGGTCGAGCTTTGGACGAAAAATTGACGATCCATTTAGCATAGTAAGCGAACCAGCTTACAGCGCATTGCAATTCACCTTCTGATTGGGGAGAATTGATTGGGGCAGATTCAAGAGCAGTTCGAGGCGTTAGGATCGGGTCGAATTAAGTTGTGCAACACCCTGTACCTGAGCAAGTCAATTTTAGTTTTGTTCGTTTCACATTTTGCATCATTAAGCATGAGGTTTTCAGCTCTGGCAGCACGAAGAAACGCCTGTAGACATCTGTCATGGTCAGCTTGGTCAGTGCCCATAACAGTGACATTGTCAAGATAAGCGTAAGTACCAGAAAGTTTGTACTTTTCAATGATAGAATCAATCTTTCGCTGGAATACAGAAGCGCCATTTGTAACGCAGAAATGTAAGTGTCGATATTGAAATAGTTTGCCACACGCTTCAAAAGCAGTAAATTCTTGATCTTTTTCCTGCAAATGTATTTGATGATAAGCTGACTTTAAATCCAAAGCGCTGAATATGCGACCTTTGGCATCTTATTGATTAGATCATCAATTCGAGGAAGAGGATAAGCATCCAATAGCGTGAACCTATTAATGGTTCTTGAATAATAAATTACTAGACGCTTTTTGTGGCGGCCATCATTAACAATCAGTACCTGGGCTCGCCAAGGTGATCAAGACGGTTCAATGATATCGTTCTTGAGTAAATAGTCGATCTCATGTTTAATAAAAGCTTGGTCATCGGCAAAAGCTTAAAAGCTTGAATCGACTAGATTTAGTCGATACCGGTTTTACACCTGGCTGTAAATTTCGGAACAGACGAGGAGTTGGTGTTTTAGAAGTAGCAACTCTAGAAGCAGAGCTATCTCCCAGCACAAAATCAGTCTCCAAACCGCCTGTTACGAATACTACGTTTCTATGTCACTTCATAAACTGTTGACCGAGAATAACAATGGTGCAAAGTCCTTTAACCACCATGAAATCGAAAGAGTATTCGCGTTCAGCCAATTTAATAGTTGGCGTTACAAAACCGTCAGATACAGTGGAGGTGGAGTCAGAGGCTATCGTCACTTTCACAAGCGGCCTGGAAGGTTCTAAACAGAGATGTCGGGCGATTTCCGTACTGAGTTATACGTCGGATGTGCCAGAATCCAGAAGTGCAGTAGCTTTCAGACCTTTAATTGTAACAGGTGTTAGAGCAAGTTCATGATTTTTAGTCGCAGCCACAGCAAGCGTGGTTAACGACAAAAGACACGGTGCATCAATAGCAGCTACAGTATCTGGAATGTCAGAACTAGTGTCTACAGAAATCTCTGGTAAACTAGCACTCACGATTGCAGGTCGATCAGTTAGAGCAGAGAAGGGTTTCTTCAGTGCTCGCACTTTGTGTGTGCTTAAACCAGGGGTTCTCAACCTTTTTCCTCCTGTTTACCCCTTGTCAGCTTCCTCACATAAAATTTACCCCCTGTTTTTTGTTTACTCATTAGCGCTGTAGCAAAATGTACAACATCATCATTAAATTTACCCCCAGGCAGTGGTGGCTCGTGGTGAAAATGGCCGGGAGGGCTGGTAATGAAAAACCGTTGTTTGTAAAATTACGTTAAGGTGTAAGGCTCAACTTCAAGGGTAGGTCTCCGCTGGTCGCTATGACTTGCGAAAGCACACAGCCTACTCTCAATACAACAGTCCAGTACGGTACATTTGTACTAGAGTTCATTCAACAAGAATTCGTTCAAAGCTTCGCAGAGACAATTGCGAGAAACGATCCACGATGATCAGAGTTGCAGAAGGTCAAATTACACTCGCAAGAGCTCTGTGTAATATCGTGGCACGTCTAGAGAGAAGGTCGTGGTGTTTTACAAACATTCACGGCACCAGGGAGTTCAACGCTAATACACCTGCGCAGATATAACAACAATAGTTATCCCTGGCAACCACATAGATGCCGCAGCAAATACAACAAACAAAACAGGTTAACACAAGTCAAGCTGATACGCTGACAGCTGAGTTACTACCACACACTGCAAAGATCACTATTACTTCAACTTAACTAAGCAGCACAACAGCCACCTTACTCTAACACGGCAAACAAAGAACTGAACATGGCGTTGCCAGCAAACGAACAGGGCGACGATGCTCCGCTCCCGGCATTCAAGGGAATGTGCTTGATTAACTGATTAAGTGCCGTGATTTGAGCGGGTGAGTAATTGATCGACCGTAACATACCGACCCCAAAATGACGAAATTAAGAAATGAAGTTATTTTCAAACACAAAAAGGGCGAGCAAATTACGAAACGCCGAACACGAGCAGGTAGTGTATATAACACTTGCGAGGGCAAGCATATGCGCACACATTTAAATACGACGAACATTACGAGAGGGCAGTGTATACAACACTTGCGAACATAGAAACACGAGCGGGAAGTGTATACAACACTTGCTACCACGAAAACCTGAGCGGGAAGTGTATACAACATTTGCAACCACGATAACCTACGAAGGCAGCGCATGCAGCACCTGCAAACACGAAAACTTGAGCGAGCAGTGCATACAGCACCTGCAAACATGAACATTTGAGGGCAGTGCATACAGCAACTGCAAACACAAAATTTTACGTGGGCAGTGCATACAGCAACTGGAAACACGAAAACGTACGCGGGCAGTGCATGCAGCAACTAGAAACACGAAAACGTACGCGGGCAGTGCATACAGCAACTGCAAACACGAAAACTTGAGCGAACGACATTTGCTAAAGGAGCAGACAAGCACCTGCAGTTACGACTGCACAAAAGGCTTTATCAATATTTTAGGTCACCGACTTTTCATGAAACCTAATAGAGTAAGATGCAAAACGCTCAGCTTCAACAGCGAAGGAGGACCCACAGTAGTAGGCGCAAAGCAAGATTGTTATATCGTTCGCCAGTCAATAAAGGAACAAAGGTCGAACGCATAGTTCATATTAAGATTCGGCAAATTTGCGTAGCAGAAAATCAACTTTCGCGTTTTACGTTAAAGAGGTCCGACGCCCTCATATAAGTAACAAGGACGTAGTTACAGTTATTGACAGCATCAAAACCACGATGCATGACAACAAAAACAAGGCGAACAAACAAAGTCCGCTTCGGTCACTGGCTTCGAGAAGACACAGTTTTCGTACGTCTCGCACATAGAAGATGCTGCGCTCTTCACTCGTTCGCGCCGAACAACGTCGTTACTGTCAGGAAAAGTCTCTGTAACGACAGCTTTTGACCAGCTGCCACGATTGAAGCCCTCTTCGACATCAGAGTACGATGTCAGAATAGTGTCTACCAACTCGCAAGTTGCGAGAAAGCTGTAACCCAATTTCTCGCTGGTGCAACAGCGAAAAGCATAGGCAGTGTACAATCTTTTTCACAGACCTTGCCATGATTTCCCATGCATCGTGGTTTCAGTGCATCGTGGTTTCGATCCTTAATTCTAGTTTCTTCGTTACAAGTCTCGCCACAAGCCGAGACAGTTTAAATGCAATCGTCGCAGCACAGAACTCAAGCTTGTGTGCTACACGTAGTCTTTCAAGAACAGAGGAGCAGCGTATTGCAAACACACAAACCAGATAAAGATAGTAAACTGCTCCGTACCCAAGGCGCTAGGATCGCAGAAACACTGAAGCTCGTTTACCGTCTGTGTAGCTTCATCAACGCTGTTTTCAGATATCAAACAGTCATCAACATCAAGGCGTCTCTTCGCAATCAGCACAGTTTCGGAGCTAGCATGAATTTCAATTTCATCAGCTGATATTCGCGATGCGTAGCTCGCACATGCTGGTGAGGATTTCCCTCCTATCAAATGCACAGGGTGTGGCGTGCAACCTGCTGGTTCTTGGCGAGCGCACCCAACGGTTAACAAGTCCTTTCTTTTGTCTTTGTGAAACTAGCTAACTATTACCTTCAAAGTCGACCTGTTCTCGACTGTTAGTCGGTTATCAGGTAAGATCACATCAGCATCATTCGACGGTAGTTGTTGCTGATAATGGCCATTAACCTTGGTTACTGAGGTTTCAGCTTTCTGAGGAAGTTGCTTGTCCTCCACAGAATATGGCGCATCACACGTCTGACTGTTAGAGAATTCACAGTTGAACATTCTCGTCGATTGTTCATGTAGCACGTCATTGGTGCTTTGTGCGCAATTCACGACATACTTTTCAGAGCCATGCATTCCGGGATCAAGGTCAAATAATGTCCACCCTAAGCCAGTTCTTAACGCCCGCGGCTGATCTGGTTCACCTTCTATGGACTCATGGATTACGTGAGTCTGCCACACATCGGCGCCAAGGAGAATTTCCACCTTTTGTTTGGAGATTTCAGCGAAGTTTAATCCTGACAAATGGTTATATTTAGATACAACTTCGTTGGTCGGAATGCTTGCATTAAAGTTGGGAAGTTCCTTAACTGCGAGGACACTTGGCATAGAAATCAATTCGGTTTCTTGTAAGCCCTTGAGTTTCATAGCGACAACGAAACCTTGATGGTGTTTAGAGCCAGTCACTCCCTCAATCTTTCTGGTTACTTCAGCTCCACGCAAGTTAAGTCTTTGCATCAAGTTTGTAGTGCAGAGCGATATATTAGAACCTCCATCGAGGAAGGCATAAGTGTCGACGAAATGCGTTTGGTCGTTACTGTACACTCGCACTGGAGCAACCATCAATCTTACCATCTTCATTTGGGAAGGCACGGTTGTCGGACTCACATAGTTGACCTGTGCACTTGAGGATTGCATAGTCGCACCCGAATCGAGGTGGCTTGGTGTTTTACTGCAGCTAGCGTTTGAGCTGTTGTCATGGTGCAGGCTATGGTGCGACGTATTGCATGTCGCGCATCTATTACGACTTTTGCATTCCCGTGACATGTGACCTCGCCCCAAGCAGTTGAAACAATTCCTTTGACTTTTTACAAGGCTCCAACGTTCGGGCACGGGTAGCTTGTGGAAACTGTCGCACTTAAACAGAGGATGATTACCACCGCAAGTTACGCACGCCGTTCTGTCTGTGGTAACGGTAGAATTTGAATTCTCAGACGTTGCTGCAACTTGATTAGTAAAGACCCTTGAGGGAATTTGCTGCTTTTCTTGCCGAGGCCTTCTAGCGGCCATCGAGTTCGCCACTATTTTGCCAAAAAAGGTGTTACTACGCTGAACGGCTTGTTTCACAAAGCATGTGAGTTCTTCAAAGGTGGCAAGGTGTCCGTCGGTGTTTATTTCCACCTTGTTACAAAACAACTTCTGTAAATGAAACGGCAATCTTTTGAAGACGCTTTCTAAAGTCTGTGGGCTGTCAAGCAGCAATCCAAAACCCCACACTTTCATTACAATTTGACAGTTGGTCAAATCGGTAGCCAGCTTGCGTAAACTTTCTTGATCAGTCTTCACAGGCGGGCCTTTGCAAATTGAATTAAGGTGCGCATCAACAACAATATGTTTTTGCCCAAAATTCTCATAGAGGAGATCTAGGGCTTGTTGAAGACCTGCAGAAGCTGGGCTTATCACAGAGCATGATTTAATCACTTCGCGGGCTTTGCCAACACACATTTCCATTAAATATTGCAGTTGAGATGCAGGGTTTGCTACCTGATCAAGGATTGTCTCCTGGAGGCTTTTCGTGAAGGTAAAATACTCGAGCGGATTTCCGTCAAAGGTAGGTACGCTTCGCTTAGGTAATGAGAATCCTTGTTGGATTAGCGAGCCTAGATACTTGACGACTCAGCAGCCATTAGATTAGCATTGCTAGGTGCTTGTTCACGTGTGGTCTCCGGCCCCATCCAACTACGTTGAATAAGTATAGCTACTGGATTAGCATAGACAGGCCGAGATGAATCGTAATTAGTCCAACGTTCCTCAGCAAATGTTACTCTATGAGATGGTGCAGGGTTGGTCATGATATAAGGGGTAGGAATCACGGGGAGAGTGGTTGAGCCATAATGTAGGGGGTTGGTGATCGGTTGTAGCGTCGGTGCAAATGAGAGATTAAGGGCTTAAAATAGGGAAGCAGGGTGAGTAACAGGTTTTGGGTACATCGTGTGTCCAGTATCCTTTATGTTAGTAATGTTAGCACTTAAAGAGGTCGGTTGATAAACATAAGGTTGCGTCTTAGAAGCATTGGGCAACTGCTTAACGTATTTCTTTAATGAAATATTACAACGGTGAGACTCACTTTTTCTCCCGGAAGTCTCAGATTGTTCATCGTCGAGCATCAAATTTTCTTCTTTAGCATCTAGGTCTGCTAAGCGCAGTTGCAGCTTAGCTTCCATAGCTTTCACTTCCAGTTGCAGTTTTGCTTCCATAGACTTTGCTTCCATAGCCCTTGCTTCCTGTTGCAATTTAAGCCTCCACTTCCAGTTCTCTTCTTGCTTTGCGCAGGGCAATCAATTCGCGTTTTCTCTTGATTGACGAAGTAGATGAAACCTTGAAAATGTCCTCATAGACAGTCTTTCTTTTTGCAGATCAGAATACTTGTCACGAGCTTCAACCCATAGCTCTTTACAGTCAGCTTTGTCAGGAACTGAATTGAGGTACGAACCGGAATGTTCTAAGCATCGTGACATAGCTTCATCGAGTTCGAACTTCTTCTTAGAGGCAGTTTCATACTGCGAACCATCCACCATGAGACTTTCATTTTCACTTTGCAATTTAGCGACATGCCCAATAAGGCCGCTCCTGGTCCTCTTCATTGACTCAAGACGCTCATTGAGAACACCATCTGAATCCTTTGCTGAAGTACTAGCCGTCGGTTCACTTGTTGACAGCATCTTGTATCAAAGTAGGTCAAATAACAAGGAATTTTCGACTTAAACACTGCAATAGACCAGGGGTGGCCATTGGCCAATAGGTCGATCGCATCGACCAATTGGTTGCCGAGTGTCACTTGGTCGATTGAGCCTGATTTTGCTTTGGATTGACCAGATACCTAAAAAGAGCATTTTTCAATCAGTATTCCAGAAAGTATATAAAAAGTATCCATCAGTTCGTTGGTTAGGCATATTTTTGGCGCCTATTACAGTGGATGGTCATAGGCTAGTTCGCCAGATTATTGCGTGACAATCATGATTTAGGCCCAACAAACATTTTTCTTTCTGTCTGTACATCAAAGGCGATGATGCACTGCATTTGCACATGTGATACTCAACTTTGCCATATGATATTGTGTTTGTGACTTTATTACCGACCGAAAATTGTGCACCGACCGAATGCTTTGGCTACAACTGCTGCCAAAATGAACTTATGATTGATCTAGACAAGAGGTGCACAATTATTTTTGTATGTGGCGTAGGATGTTATAGTTGGACGCAATTCTCATATTCTAATGGAGATGTTCGAATCAAAGATAGCCTTCAGCCAGCCTAAATTTGTGTTGGCCTACATGCTGGACTCCATGCAATGCCAACAGCTATATTGCACATTAATTTAACAGTGACAAAGCGAGCACCATAATTTTATGTCCAATGAAACCACGTTCACCTGAATCCCTTTTTTGAAACTCTTTAAAAACTGAACTTCCTGCACTGCTAGGCTTAGCATAAACAACCTAACCACTCTGTTAAATCCAACACTTCACAAGTTTTCATTGTCACTTTAGGTATATTTGAAACGACAACAACATGGTCAAGATGTCAATATGCTTTCACCGTGCTTATTATTATTACCTTTTAGTGTTAAGGTTAACCCCTTAATACTGCAAAGCCACTATAGTGGCCCAAACTTTGGCCAGTCATAACTTGCCGACCAATAGAACTAGAGAGTTGATCAAACCCTCTGCGGATTCGGCAAGTCTTCGACTTGAGATCGAAAAAAAATTTTTTCGGCTTGGATTTTGGGTTCTTTGTGTGTTACGTCACAATGAGAGCAAGTCTGTGCATTTTGGCGCCTTTGCCTTGCCCTGAGCGCCAGCCCAATGCGAACTTTATTTTGCTCAAAGTTTTTTGGATTTGTGACTCGAAAACGAGTCTTATAGAGCCCTTGATTGACCTGCTAGCACATCGAAAGACAAAATTATGGCTCAAAAACCCAGTTTTTGGCAAAAATTTGAAATTTTCAAAAAAGGTGACATTGGCCATTTCTGTCCAACATTGGCCACTCGTGGTTGGCAGCCAGATTGAGCTAGAGAGCTATTCAAACCCTCTAAAGACTCGTGAAGTCTTCCATATTGGATTAAAAAAAACTTTCAGAATTTTTTTGGGCCTTTTTGGTCCATGGCCCCATGATTGGAGGATGTTTTGCGAATATTCTTATGATGTTATCCGCGGATCCAACGCGCGGATATTGTGACTCAAAGTTTTATTGGATCCCGGACTCGAATACGAGTTTTTAGAGCTCTTGATCGACTTTCTAGCATTTCTGGTTCCAAAGTTAGGCCAGAAAGACCCAAATACTTTACCGATCTGCTAGGCCATTTCCGGGGATTTCCCTGATTAACTTACCATTCATTGGCCCTAATTTGTGGTCCAGGAACGCTAAAAAAATCAATAAAACCCCCCAAAAAATCAAATTTGGCCTAAAATCGAAAAAAACTTTGTGTCAAAAAAATGGCTCTGCAGGTCTTAAAGGGAGGCTTGATGACGTCATCAAAGAAAATCCAAATATGCATAAACATCCTCTCATTATGTATACATCAACAGAAAACCCGAAATCCAAAATCAGAATGTTTTTTTTATTGAAAACTACATGACTTTGCGAGTCTTTAGAGGGTTTGAACGGCTCTCTAGCTCATTCTGACGGCGAGTTATGGCCAGTTACAGTCAGGGGTCAAATTCCCCCCAGAATAGCGTTTGTGGGAGCAAAGTTTGAAGTTTGACCATTTTTTGGTTTTTGAGCCATAATTTTCTATCCAGATATGCTAGCAAGTCAATCAAGGGCTCTAAAGACTCGTTTTCGAGTCAAGAATCCAAAAAGCATTGAGCGAAAAAAATTTCGCATTGGCCTGGGGCCCAGGGCCAGGCAAAGTTGGCCTAAAATTGCCCAAACATGCTCTCATTGTGACGTAACACACAAAAAACCCAAAGTCCAAGCCGAAAAAAAATTATTTTCGATCTCAAGTCGAAGACTTGCCGAATCCGCAGAGGGTTTGATCAACTCCCTAGCTCTGTTGGTCGGCAAGTTATGACTGGCCAAAGTTTGGGCCACTGTAGTGGCTTTGCCGTCCTTAATGCAAGGTAATACCTGTTTTGTCTCATGAGGCAAAATAGTGCTCGGGCTATTTTGCTTTTGGATGAAAATGATTGGTTGAAGTGGTTACATGACAAGTTCGGACTGCATGACCTACTTAGTTGACCGTCACATCTCCAATGGCTCAGTTCGAGATGCATAAATGAATTTTGTCATGGTTTCGGTACTGGCATGGCAAGCATTTGGCAGCTTCTTTTCTGCATTGTGTGAACTGTAGTCCAAATTGTAACCACAAATCATGAGCCCGTCCACTACACTCTAAATCGTTGTCTCGGCATATTGTACCTTCCACATAAATGGTAATGGTTTATTGTTTCATATGACTCAGCCAATAAGCAGAAGCACCATAAAAGCCATCGCATGCAGTAAACCAACCATTAGCGAACATTAGAGAAAATGAGAATACAATGGCACAATAGCTGATCAGTGTAAACAAAGAGGGGCGCTGTGTCACATAGGATTGGCGAAAGACCGTGGCGGTCATCTGGTCAACCAACCCCGTTTATCACTTTTTGTCAAG
>Ga0210059_1011603_pt1 | contig 13454 bp, 10 predicted proteins | sample Ectturendosymbi2_FD_188042 | JGI IMG/M metagenome (GOLD analysis project Ga0210059, IMG submission 188042) | Ecteinascidia turbinata endosymbiont from Florida, USA - Sample 2 (SPAdes) (version 2) | ecosystem: Host-associated > Tunicates > Ascidians > Unclassified | place: Key West, Florida...
CTGGCGAACAAAGAAATTCGAAGGCAACACCTCTACAGATTGGATCCCAAGAGTACCAAATCAACCATCATCCAAATGCAAAAAACACTGCAAACAATTTGTAGAGCTTGCTAGATGCGAAAGGGTTATGACAACCCGGGCAGAGTTTCATTTTAGCTGGGTTTATACTTTCTCTGCCACGCCCAGGTCCTTGCGGATCTGAGCAACCCATCCACCGAGAGAGACCGGTTGCGACCCAGCACCCCCTGCGCAACTGTGTTGATCATCTAGCAGCTCCTTCCCACATATATGCACCACCACGAGTTGAAACTGGACAGTAACAAAGCTAATTTAACTGCTGAGGGGCATCGACTCGACAACCTTCCGGTTCCTTCAATGCCCTGGCGTCCTTGCACTGATTTGTGTTTTTTCCAGCTGAATATTAATTATCGCCAAATAAAAACAACTCAACTCGTAGTCTACACGGAGTACATAGTACATGTTCAAGTTTAGTCGTGTTTTCTGCGATTCATAATTTCAATGCGGAGTTATAATGCAAAATTGATACACATTGAATTTGTTTCAATGCCACCATGCACAAAATATGAATAGTGACCATGACAAAGTGAAAGCTCTATATAAAAAGCAAAACTTTGTATGAACTGAAAGTTTGTGAGCTGTGTCTTAAGTGTCGAGTTCACTAGTAACAACAACTGCTGTGCTTATCTGCTTCCTGGAATTTTAAACTGGGGTCGCTCCCCCTTGGGGGACGTGAAAGGTTGGCAAGTGGGGAGTATGGCAAGGTCATTGTTAAAGCTTAATATATAAAAATGCCATTGCAACAATACTGAGCAAGAAAGATCAGAGCAAGAAAGATCAGCTGCTGCAAAGCGAGTAGGCCTTCCAGTGGTGTGCAGAAGGTATTACAAGCAAAGAAAGCGAAAAGACACAATAGAAGTTTGAAGTTCTACCGGAAAGATCACTTCGATTGGATAGTGCGGATCATTTTCCTAAAAATATGTCAATGCAAGCTCCCAGGATGTTCCAGCAGCCTATAATAATATGTTCAATATTTGCAGTTTGAGGCTTGGTGCTTTAGATCCAAAAGTTTGAAGGTTCGAATCTCGCTGTGCTCAGTTGTGAAAGCCCAATTTTTTGAATCCATAGGTTTGCAGGTTCAAAGAACAGTTTAAATTAAATCGACCATTGCCTTTACCGATTTTTTTGTACATGATTCATACTTTCGTTGCTTAGCCTTCAAGTTTTTCAAATCAGTTACTAGCAAACCAAGCTTTTTTCTTGAGTTTTTCCGCAAGGAGTTTCTAGGCGGTTTTTGAGTTTTAACCACAACACATTGCACAAAAGACGATTCATTTTTAGAAGTGTGCAAGAGCAGTGGAAATAACATCATCCAAAACGGGATTTCACGTACAACCACAAAGCATTTTGGGTCTGGGCGTATGTATAAGTTTGAGTTGTTTCTCGCACGAAATGCGGTGTTTGTTCCTGAACCGTCTGTTTCGATTTGTAAGCACATTGAGGTAAGAGTCCTTGACTTCTATGGTTGACAGGAAAAAGTACGTTGTTTGACACAGGACACGCTGTACCATCCCAACTCCATTCGACTTTGAAAAAGACCAGCTGTACGTTTGTCATAATGCTGGTGCTTTTCGCAGTCTTGTGCCATAGTGGGGAGTAAATGCAAACTCTTTAAATTTTTCAATTAACAGCTAAGTAGCAAGAGTCAGTATCCATTTCCATAAGTGCAAACGATATGCGATCGAGGTAGTACGTCAAGAAAATCATAAAATCCAAGCATCAATTTTGCGTAAACATAGAGTACGAACCCGAAAGTGGGAGAATTAGTTTTATTTTGAAAATGGGAGATTCAGTTCTTTCAACTGGTTCTTTTCGTACATACGTTATTAGAATTTAGTGAAGAGTTTGGTGAAAAGTTTACTGTTGATGATGCATTCATTCACTGCCTGGGTGTCGTAGCAAGTTGCATCTCTGATTTGTCTAATTGATTTTCCGCAACTGGAATTCCATAAGTTGAGGTGAAAGGTTTGGATCTATCAGGAACTTTGTAATAGGAAATCGATTTAACAAAACACTACGCGTCGTCAGTCTTGCAAACCCTATTCAAAACAGATTTGTAGGACTGATGATGCGTAGGGTTTTGTTAAATAAGAGGGGAGCCCATTCGGCTAATTCAGTGTTTCCCAATATTTTTGGCTAGCGCCCCCTTTTCTGACAAACAAATTTCTATCGCCCCCCTACCATGCCTAGCACACATGTCAACAGTTTTTTCGTGCATTTCATTATAAAACTTAATTTAGTAAAACGCTATGTTTTTTTTACAAATTGCCTGCACACATGTTTGTTGATCATACTGTTTTTATGACATTTGGTAACTCAAAGTTAGTAAGACAACAGAAATGTAATTATTAACTGGGTCTCCTACGGGTCCCCCAACCGCCCATTTCTGCTTCACCGCCCCCCTAGAGTTTCTCACCGCCCACATTGGGAACCACTGGGCTAATTTCTCAAGCTTACACAGCAAACTCGAACTTTTGAGGTTTTAGCAGGGATAGATTTGTTTGTGTCTGAATCTTCCCCTCGCCTTAAATCAGAGACGGTTTGTCCAAAACTCGGGAAAGGTATTCCTTCAAGTTGTAGTCTATGCGAATGTCACAGAACAGTGCCCCAATCATATCACCAGTTCTATTTAGAGCACGTCGTCAACTGTATCATCCAGTGACACTCATACCTTTTTCAACAACATAAAGCTAGCAATATCTTTTGCGCAGGAATGAAGTTTTGCATTCCATTTGCTTTATCAAAGTAAATAGCATTCATGGCCATACTAAAAACACCACAAACACTGGAAAATGATTTTTGAAAAGGCAGTTACTTCATTGTTGCTGATAAGTACGTACAAGCACAAGCATCGCGCTCAGAGATTTTGTTGCAAGGAAGAACCACAATAAGTCAAATCGTTTTCGTGTTCGCAGTGAAATTATGGGTGGGGTTTCCCCACGGTGTGTTCTTTGAAGCCAGTGAAGGTCACAGTCACTGCGAATGATCAGTGAGACAGTCACCTCTGGGAATAATTGAAAACACGTACGTCGAACGTGTCGAACTAAGGCTTATGGATCAAACTTGTTGCATTGTACGGACAAATTTCTCATTTGATTTCCACGCTTTTCTTTCCACATGCGCTGGCAATGTTTATGTTCTTAACCCTTTAAGTTTTATGAAGTAAAACTAGGTTGGGTTGGTGAACTTTTTATAAGAATAGGAAAATCCAGGAGCAGTAGCTATTTGAATCGAGAAATTTGAGGATGTGAGCAGCAGCGGACAAAGCTTATTTGGTGGGGGGATGCGATATTGATTTGCAATGAACCCAGTGCTTCACAGGACCATGTTGCGTAAATCAATCATTTCCGCATGCTGTACGTACATTCACGAGGAAACAAGCCTAAGCTTGGTTTAGTTTTAGAAGAAGCTTGATTGATAAAACTGGTCAAACGTTAACACTGCACCACTACGGAACCAACAAGCAATGTGGCACATAACAGCGATCTGACATAGTCAGCTTATGTCGCAGCAAGTGTGCGTAGTCACTTGGATGCGGTTTAGATCAGTGCTCTTCAAATGGGGAACCTTACATTGTTTAAATTGTCGTTTGGAATAGTCTACAACACCCATAGTAATTTGTGTATAATATTTGTTATTGCAGGTGATTTTGATTAAATAAGAAAAAGAAGCGGGTTGCTTCTGTTAATTTTGAAACCGAAATTAAGAGAACGGAAAGAAACAAACAATTCGTAATGAGTGAAAGCACGAAAGTAACGAAAAACGAAAGCGAGAAAGCACGATCATTCATGGGCGTCCGCAGAAATTTTTCCAGGGGGGGCAACGTCGACATTTTGTTTGTCATTTTCAAAATGCTGACGATCAGTGTTCCCTTTAAGATAATTTTACAGAAGCAGATTTGTTTTAGTGAGCATGATTATTTTGGGGCTGAGTACGTGGAGTTTACAATAAACTACAAACTTTGTGAATTATATAATAAATATATAATCTTATCAAAATATTTCATTCTAATAGCTTCTTGTTTGCGTGCTGTTCCATTGCTTTGGAATGTTGCGAGTGCGTGAAAATGAGATTTCACTGCGCGACAATTCTGGTGGTCCTGAGTATTTGCGCCCCTTAGAGAGAACATCGCTGACAATGCAGCGCAAATGGACGTTCACAAAACGCCTTATCCTACACTACGAAGAAAATGCCCCATGTTAGGGTAACAATAACAAAAAACGCATCGTTGGGAGCAGTAGCCAGATATATTAGTATTACGACAATTTTCACAATAGGCTATCTGCGGGTTTTCAACGCAGGGCATTTCTTTTCAAGTAAGCATTGCCATGATTTGCAGAGAAAGAAGCATTGGTTTGCCATGGTTTTCAACGAAACCACAAATTATGACTTTATTTATTTAGCAAGCAGGGCCGCACCCAGCTGATATATTCAATTGAACTAAGAATTGAACATGTTTTTGAAAATTGCGGGACGGAATTGCCCGGTTGTTTTCGTTTTCCCCGTGATTGCGGGATCAGCTAGCAAGACTTGTCAGCATCACTTAGAAATAAGAGCTGGAAACGTCTGGGATTTTGTCCAAAGCGATCAATAAAACCTTGCAAGACAAATCAGACAATTTAATAAACCTGAGTGTTGACACGACTACGGACAAACTTACTAGAATTAGAACACCACGCAGGTTTTGCAAAATTGACCGGATGAATTATGAAAACTCGCCACAGCAACTATAGCTTTGCACTCAGTATTTACTCAAATGTCAGAACAAAACCTTAACGATTAAGACATATTCCCACAAGCCTACATCGATGTATTCTGACAAGCCACGTAATTTTATACTGCGTGAAAAGAAGCCTGCATAAGTGTAGGTTGACACTCAGGCACGTCGGTCACACTCGCATTAATAATGGATTTTTCAAACTTGTGGAAGCATTGCTGTGGACTCGCTCATGCTTCTTTTCACAAAGTATAAATGTACGTGGCTTACCGCTATCACCATGTCACTGTCTCGCTGCATTACTTGCCAAGATGTGGGCGTTCAACAGTCTCGTGCCACAAAACGCCTGTACCGGAATATAAAGCGAACAATTGCAGATTTGTTGCCATGTTATTGTTACGCAACGAAGACCAACAGTAGAACAATCCGCTCGCGACTTTCGTAACCCACCTCTGCAGGTGAAGAAGGGACATGAGTGAACTGCGAACTCATCACTGCATGACGCTAACTGTGAACCTGACTCTTGTGCAGTGAGCTTCAGACCGGCAAAAAAACTGTCATTGCAACAATCAAATCAATTAATCGGAATTTAAGATGCCGACTTCAGTTTTATCCAGAAATATTTGGTTCTTAATCCCAATTTCCACGGGGGACAAATGCCCGTTTCCACCCCCTGCGATCACTGACTATTTTAAATCAGGTTCCACAAACTAAGCCCAGCTCATCTAATGAAACGAAGAAGCGTTTTTGACTAATTGTTAGCATAAGTTAATTTTTAGCATCTTTAGCGATGTAATGTGCTGTACAAAAATATTTTTGGCGATAATTTTCAATGAAATCAAGTGGCATGTCAACACCTCTTTAGGTCTGGTGGGGAGGATGTATCCCCTGCATCCCCCCTGTGTCTGCTCCTGGATGTGAGTTTTCAAACACACGAAGTCATTTTTTTAATTGGTGTAAGATTATTTTAACGGTTTGACGACATTCACCGTATCCAATTCGTTAATCAGTTCATTCAAAACCGCATTAGATTTATTCTTGAAGAGCAAATGCGTACTGATAGTTTTCTGTAACACTTGAGCTTTTAAGGGCAATTTTTTCGATATTCAAGCTAGCGCACAACTAGGTCTTCGTTGTCGCCTGTTTCCTTTACGAAAAATGCCGACCGGGATTCAAACCCCTGTACATTGCTGCAATCGCCTACAGACAAAACGACGATGAAAAACAAGCCACGTGAATTCTTCGCTGCTGAATGGCTAATTTTCTTTATCCATGATCTCATCAACTGACATGTGCTCCGTCTAGCTTTTCAAATAATGTTATTTGAATTTTTATGTATGCCTACACCCTCAGCAGCACACCGAATTACTGTATGCGGCGTTTCTGGGTTTAAATTCGGTATTTCAAAATCACTTAGAAATTCTAGACCTTTCTGTTTGCCTTCAATACTAACAAGATTTTAACTGAGACCAAATCGAGTTATGTATATCATAGTAGTCGTGATTGAATTATCGAGCTCGAAATATTGTTCACAGTGTTCTTGTTTGAGTCGCTCAACGCCAGATGATGGTGATTCGAGATCCCAGATTAAAACTGATTTTGTTAATACGATTAAGTACTGGATTTGTAATAATAACGTCCCAGAATATAGCATATGTTAAATTTGCTCGCCAATAGTCAGTGTTTGGGTAAACAAAGAGGTCTTTTTCCTGCTGGAGTTGTTACATTGTTTACCGAACAACAGCAAGTCTTTGTTTACCGCACAACAGCAAGTCTAGCTTGATGTCCTAACCTTTTTAAGTACGATTATAGTAAAAACAGTTGAAACAAGTGTCAAAACAAAGTCAATATTTATTTCTTGGAATCTTCAATTGGAATCACAAAAATAAACTAAATAAACTGAGTTGAATATCGCCCATTTCAGAAATTATTACTGCTGTTTGTGAAAACAAACATCATTTACAGAAGCAACTTTCTAATATATACAACACGATGTCACCCTGAGGTACTTAAAAGCTTCGATGGTAGCGAACGTGCTTGTATAAACATTTTGTACAATTAGCATTTCTGCGCAGTAATGACAAATTTAAAACAACTCTATACAGAAGGGTTTCTTAACCTGGGGTGCTAGCGCCCGCAGGGGGTGCTGAAATCAATTTCAGGGGGTTCTGGGGAAGGTCACATGTGTGGCGGTAAAAGGTAAAAAGAATACGTTTGTCTTTATTTTATCCTTATAGTAATCAGGTGTTAGCCAATGGTAGGGGGTGCTGGACCGCTTAGGCGTGACCAAAAGGGGTGCTGAGCTAGAAAAAGGTTAAGAAACGCTGCCATACAGGAACATTTCTAATAATGTACAAGCACTACTGGTTGTATTGCACTAGTGTCCTCCTTTGTGGTTGTTTCCTTTGCGAAACTTAACGAAAGAACATAATATACATCCTTTATTTGCAAATTGTGCATGGTTTATGACACTTTTTCTTTCATTTCAGACTATCAAGTCATAAATAGTGATGTCAATAATGGAACAATTACGTTCCACAAAATTGTTTACATACGTCTGATATACGACTTTATCGTCAAAACGAATATCAGTGTCCTTCATCATTTGCAGTGCAACTTTCTTGGCTAGTCCTGGAAGATTTGGAAGTAATGTCAGTAACTTATTATGATATTTAGCATGCCAAATATTAGAGTGGTTTCAAAACTGTTGAGTTACTAGAGGTACAGTGCGAACGATTGATAAGTGTTTTTATTCTTGGTAGCTTTTTGCGCAGACATTAACGAAAAATCATGCACTGTGACAAAAGCATAAACTAAATCTGATTGCACTTCTTTGGATATTACTCTGAGATAAGCATGTTGACTGAAATTTGTACAGTTGTCACGTTCGACTTATTGTATTAACTGTTGAGCGAGTTTCAGAAAATTCTAATTTGCAGATTGTAGGTTTAATCATATACACAGTGTCATATTTGAATGTATGCCAATTACTTTTATCTGTACATATTATCAATCTGGAAAACCCAATACTTATTTTAGTGCACTAAACATAACCATGGGCGTCCGCAGGGGGGTCAAAACGGGCATTTTCCCTCCTCTGGAAATTGAAACTAAGCACCAAGATTTTCTAGAAAACATGAAGTTAGGTGCTCAATACCGATCAATTGATTTAATTTTTGCGGTGCCACTGAGTAGGAGAAGGCGGTCAGACCCACCATTTTACGGGGTTTGGGTTTTCCTAACCTTCCTACCCCCCGACCTGTATATTTATTTGATAATAATATTTTTCTGTATTTTTTCATATTTTTGATGTGCGAGTGTTTTTTTTCCAGTTTGAATATTGCAACATGTTTTTGATCAGTGTCTTATTTTTGCGTTATATTTTCCATGTTTTCGCTTTATGCTATCTTCATTTTCATAACTTGTAACTTCTTTTGAGGTTTTGTCTAAACCGGCCACTTCATTGCTCTATCCTGTCACTGATTGCGGAAGGTGCCAGGCGCGTCAGGGCATGTCACGTTTTAATCCGACAAGCAAATATTCAGGCAACTGGCCAAGATCACTTCACTTGAACATCATTCGATGACCATGTGGACGTTAGTATCAAAGCAAAACTCACAACCTGCTAACTTCATCAGTTCTTTTGCTTAGCATTCTTCTTTGAACGTTTACCGTGTTTTAACAAAAGCAAGCAAGCAAGAACTTTCTCATTACGGTTAAGTGCGAAACACTACGGTTAGCCATTAATCAGGTTTAGGCCTACCTTCTGTAACAAAACTAATACCGTATCATTGTTTGCAGAACAGCATATTAAAAAGAATTGTCTTTCTTTATGTCATCGTTAAAATACGACTTATTTTATACAGATGTAGCAACCGTTTCGAAGTTCTAATGATAGATAACGGTTATGCGCTACGGCTACTATGCCAATGGTTTTCGGTTCGACTCTCACCTTACCAACTTTGGTTTTGTTTTTTTTTCTTTACTTTTTTCAGGCATAGGTGTTACGTTTAGGGGTTAGTGTTAGGTTAGGGTTAGGGCTACGGTTAGGGTGAAATTAAGGTTAGGGTTAGGTTTAGGGTTTATTAAGGTTAGGGTTAAGTTTAGGGTTTTATCTTTTACGTTAAATTCGTTTCTACAGAGCCTACTGGGCTCTCGTCGTGCTTTACTGTGACGTCAAAGGTGGCGTATTAATTTTTCAAATTTCATGATCCACAGGCTTATCCGTAGCCACTGCCAAAATGAATAGGTGAAAGCTGATTTCCACTACACAAAGGTGCTTCAAAGCCGCAGACACGAAGTCCATAGTACAAAAACACACATTCTGCACAGTGTTGGTTAATAAAAACAGATTAAACAGAACGTTTTACAGCAGCGTTGGAGGCTGAATCACCGGTGTCAAGGTGTTGTTGGAATCGCCGAGATGTGATTTTAATTAGTGTAGTCGGAAAAAAGCAGTCAGCAGAAAATCGTGGAGAACTGCTGGGCGATGAGATCATGAAAACCGCGTCGCATTGTAATTGCAGTCTTCAAGTGACTTTAATAGAATTTCAACAGCTTCTACAGGGCAGGAAATGGGAATTAGTTTTTACGTTGCACAGCAACTTTGTTGATTTCAGCCACGATCATTAACCAGTCTGTTCTCTGCAGTACAATACAGCAGAGTGTCAAATATGAGGATTCACAGCACTTTGTAAGAAATCTATGAACAGAAGGTATAGACCGGGAGCCCAGAGGGTCAAGTTATCTGGAAAGGTAGCCAATTTCTACTGGTATCACATCATCCATTATGGCTTCCTGTACAAGGAACTGGTGGTCTGCCGTGTCACAGCTGGTGGGTGTGGTCATGGGGGGTGTTTAACTGCACCCCCACAATTGAGCTAGATCAGCTGGAAAGGTAACCACTTATAACTTATAACCTGTTGCAAGATGGCCAGCATAATCCCACGAATAACAAATGACCAATGCCAGACGTTTTAAGTGGAGGGGCGCCCCCGCCAGACCCCAAAATTGAGCTAGATCAGCTGGAAAAGTAACCACTTGAAACCTGTTGCAAAATTTCCAGCATAATCCCAGGAACACTAAATGGCCAATGCCAGACGTTTTAAGTGGTGGGGCACCCCCACCAGACGCCCCCAAAATGGCCACCTCAAAACTGAGCTAGATCAACTTGTAAGATAATCACTTGAAACCTGTTGCAAAATTTCCAGCATAATCCCAGGAACACTAAATGGCCAATGCCAGACGTTTTAAGTGGTGGGGCACCCCCACCAGACGCCCCCAAAATGGCCACCCCAAAACTGAGCTAGATCAACTTGTGAGATAATCACTTGAAACCTGTTGCAAAATGACCAACAAAACCGAAGGAACCGGGGGCGCCAGATGCTTGAGAGGGTTTATAGCACCGATCATGCAGCCACGGGAAGCTTCTGGGGGCTTAGCACCCCGAACAAAGGATTGAACCCCCTAAAATAGAAATGGAAGCACAAGAACACAAGTTCTTTTCCCGCCGACCGGTTTGCTGTTCTGTCATTTTTTTAACCGGTTTCTGAAATTGCGTTATCGCGATATCGTCGCGGTTTGCAGAAAAAATTGAATGGAGGAGCAAGGTCTATAACATTTATTCACCGTAAGCTTCCTACCTTTTGTTAGGGGCAAAGCGGATCACCATTATTAACGTAGTGCATTTCGTAAAAAAACATTCTTTAGCTGCATCTTCGCTTAGAAACCTGATAGTTTTCAACTGAATTTAGGTTGAGGACTGCTTCACGTTTTAGTGTCTTTCTGGGTTGATCCCAGTGCCACGGCTTGGGAAAAAGGTTTAGTGAAGTGTCATATGAGTGCTAGTCAAGTGTTGAACCCACCTACCTGCTAGACCACTTTGGCTTGAAATGACGCTTTACACGACCCTAACTTCTGCAACCACTGCAAGTCCTGAAAGCTCATAGCCGTGCTTCTAAAAACTTCACACAACTCATGGATGCCAGAAAAAGCCGTTTTGCCCAAACACAACTGATCCGTTATGCGCCAAGGGAACAAGACACCTTGACCCGTTTTGACCGAAATAGCAGCATTCAAATATCCCCTCACTCTTGACATAGGCTATCTTTCAAGTTTGTGATCTTCATTTGTGATAGAAATTCAAGCACATGCCAGAAGAATAAGGCTAGAACGAATTTGCTAAAACAAGACGAAAATTAGGCAGGTTTACTACTGTAGTAGTTTATACATATGTCACACTAAAGCCATGACTACACTATAGTTGAGTACGGAACCAGGTGTTTGTATGAGAATACTAATTTTTACTCTTTCCTGATCGTTTGGTCTGCATCTTGATCATAACTGAAAAGTTATCATTTTCGGAAATGTTGCGAAGAGAACTTTTATCTGTGTGTCAGGCTCATGCAGAATCACATGGGAAATGTTTAACTCCAGCAAAACTGTCTGTATAACGTTTAAGGCTAATAGTGTGAAAAGCACAGTCACGCCATTATTGACACATGAGTGGTAAATTCTAAAATCTGTTAACCACTACAAATATCTGGGAGCTGTTCTGGATACTGAGCTCCCAGATGACAAAGACATTCAGAGACAACTGTGATAAAATTATTGTGCAGCAAACAAGCTGCGAGCCTCTTTTTCTCGATGTTCAAATGCTGTTGAAAATGTACTTTTCTGTTCCTTTTGTACGTCCACCTATGCGTCACAATTATGGTGGAATTTCAGAAAGTCATGGATGCAAAGATTCCCTGTGGCTTATAATTTTGGATGCAGAGCTCTATACAAACTGTCCTGGAGAGCGAGTGTTAGTGGCCATGACTCATCAGGTTCAATGTAACATTCCTACATTTGAGGCATTATTAAGAAAAAATATGCACTTGTTTCTCGAAAGATACAGAAGGTCTGATAACGTAATGGTTGCCTGCTTTGACGCAGTCAGATTGTTTATATTCTTCCTTATTCTTTGAACACTACAACCGCATTTTATTTTGTGACTGAGTGCTCGAACATTGCAGTGTTTGTTCGTTTGAGGGTGTGCATGTCACAATGCAATCGTACTTTACCTGGCTGGGCTTGACCAGTTTAGGAATTAGCGTCCCACTATGCAGTAGTGTTGTACCAAGTGAACAAATAAAGTTAAGAATGCGCCTGTAAACCTGAGGCTCGGCCTCTAACGCCGTTACAAAACGTTCTGTTAAATAAGCTTCTGTAGCCCGGTGTCAAGCGAAATTTCTGACCTCTGCGAAATTTCTGACTTATGAATTTTTGTCATTTTGTCAGTTGCTTTGCTTCTCAGATTAAAGGAATAAAGTTTGGCGATTACTTTTTTGATGTGTGTTGTGTAAAGTAAAAATTTTTGGTTAGATGTCAGATAACCACAACAAGCTACATTACGGGAATAAAGTAAAACCAGTGAAAAATATTGGAATTAATCTTACAAATTGAAGTCTAACTGTAGCATAAAACCTAACACGACACGCTTAACTAAACACCAAATCCTAAGCCCTGATCATCAGTCTTCTCAGCGTATCTGGTATGTTGAATGTTGCTCTGTGCATGCGCATATGGCGTGAAGTCAGAAATTTCGCTTGACACCGGTGATTCAGCCTCCAACGCTGTTGTAAAACGTTCTGTTTAGTTTGTTTTTATTAACCAACACTGTGCAGAATGTGTTTTTGTACTACGGACTTCGTGTCTGCGGGCAAAAATACATTACTGGTATATGTGACCGTTTGCGAAAAAGTTGTACCACGGTTGGTTGAATAAGCACGATGACGTCATCGAATGACATTTCATGAAAATTGCCCCCTCCGAAGTGAAGACCTGGTTGCGTCCCTGGTTGCTGCTCATAGTCTTCTCGTATTTTGTTTTGCGCAAAGTTAGATATTTAATGCTTTTGACAAAAGTTTGAAATTTGGGCAGTCTGCTGTTCATATATAGCAAAGTTGAGTTACTTGTGCAACAGATATAGCAATGTAGAGTTAGTTGTGTGGCAGTTGGTTAAGTTTGTTTAGTAATGATTTCATAGCTAATCCCGACAAAGTGGCGCATTTTGTGAATTATAGATGCCATGTTACATCCACATTATTCTGATCTTATCGATAATTATACTTACATACTTCATCAACACTAAAAAAGCCTTCAAAAAACTATACATTTTTATTTTGAGACGTTTCGGATTATTCTTAATCCATCTTCAGTCAAAAAAATTAAGCAACACTTGGCAATGCTAGCAATTCAAAACCAAAAGACTATGTGACGCAAGAAATAACAGTGTGACGCAAAAGACGTCAAAAGCAAAACCAAGACCGCCAACCTTGTCAATTTCGTTGACAGTGAAAGCAGGACCAACAGGTATGCAGAAAGAGCTAAAACAAAACCTACATAACCTACCAACTGTTGCTTTATTTTTTTGACTGAAGATGGATTAAGAATAATCCGAAACGTCTCAAAATAAAAATGTATAGTTTTTTTGAAGTTTTTTTTAGTGTTGATGAAACTGTTAAGACTATCCCAATTTTATGTTCCAAAACTTACATGTTCGATACAAAATTTGTGGTAGGTTATAAATCTAAATATCTGCCGTGCAGGAGGAGATTAAACCGGAGTCTCGTTGATGTCAGAAAGTCTTGAGCTTGCGTAATTTGGCCAATAAAAA
>Ga0210059_1011604_pt1 | contig 13453 bp, 6 predicted proteins | sample Ectturendosymbi2_FD_188042 | JGI IMG/M metagenome (GOLD analysis project Ga0210059, IMG submission 188042) | Ecteinascidia turbinata endosymbiont from Florida, USA - Sample 2 (SPAdes) (version 2) | ecosystem: Host-associated > Tunicates > Ascidians > Unclassified | place: Key West, Florida...
TGGAAGAGCGGAAAATCTTGGCTTTTGGCCAAGTCCATGCAAACGAAAATAGGTTGTGTCAAGTCTTTCGCAGTCAAATGTGCGCATAAATGCAACTTCCTGCACATAAATGCAACTTTCGTTGAAAATAAATGCAACTTTCTCACTTTTTTACTGCAACAAAAACTTGCCCTAGTGATAAGGTTACCATTTGTCAACTTGCCAGCCAGCAGCTTGGACACAGTTTATTTTGTCCTTGCAAACAAAGTGGATAACAGACATGTTTCATCACATGTGATCAGCCATTGTATGCAAACGTGTTGTCAAGGCTGCTGAAGGTAGGGCACACACCAAATTTCAGCTTTTATTAATTTTTTCCAACCTTTTTCCCATTTTGACTGGCCTATTAGATCAGTGGTGCTCAAACTTTTAGGCTCGTGGGCCACATTTGTCTTTCAGAAACTCTTAGCTGGCCACAAGAATTAATAATCTCAAAAAAAATTATCGTAAATTTTTAAAGTGTTAAGTTTTCTTTCCAATGAAAATTGCTTCGCGGCACACGCCAGAGGGCTTTGCGGGCCATGGTTTCAGCACCACTGCATTAGGTACTGGGTAAGTTTTGAAAGCTTGCCACATTTATGCTACATTTATTCATAAAACACCAAGTGCTTCATTTGTTAAATCTGCTATTTCCCTTCTTGTATGTAAATATATGGACTTTCAAAAGAAAAACATTGCAGCTGATATCCAATTGAAGTCAAATCTGTAGTATTAATATGTAGACAAGTACCTGCTCCAGAATTTCTGTTAGAGATCGGCTGATGTATTGGCCGATATTTAGATTTTACTGATATATCAGTATCGGCCAAAAGGGCCGATATCAGCCTTAGTAGGTGTTGACAAAACGCTGTTATATTTCTCACACATCCAGACAACTTGCGCAAAAAAGCACAACGAAGCAAGTCAAGACAGTTATCTTACAGCAAGGCTAGCAGGTGCGGTTTTATAAACATTCTGACAAGACTAACCATGGAGCATGCGTCGGCTGTCGCAGCCGAAACAAAAGCATCATCGCGAAGTTTCACAATGCTTGAAGCTACCACATGCAGGTGTTGTGTACGAATAAACTACCGTTGTACTTCTGGAAGATTTCGCAGCACGAAAAGTTTGACCATAACTTAAGGTGCAGAAGTCCAATCGATGCCCAGTTTAGCACAGATTAATTTGAAAAAAGCTTGCATGAAAAATGAATTGCATTATGTCAACCAACATTCATGGTGATATGAATATGATTAAAAATGCAATCGCTACTCACTGGTGATGACAACTGTCGCTGTGAAGCAGTTGCACGTTACATCTTAAAAGGATTCTACTTTTCTTAACTTGATGTGTTAGGCCTAGCGCGCTGGTTTATATTGTATGCAAGAAATATCATGCTCATGGGTTAAGTTAATCGACATTTTCCACGAGGCATGATAATGATAATTGTGATCTCACAATCCAAGCCATTGCAATGTGCTGGGTTGTAGATGTGGCACACAAGTTACGGAAGCGCTACTCTAGCATTTCACAAATGCTTTGAAGTGGTGATTTGTTGTTTGGTCCGATAGCAGCGCAATAGCCGGTGTTCATTGTTGCAACACAATTGCTGTTTGCTAAACACGACTAACAAAAGCAGTGTTTGTAACAACGCAACTTACGCAAGTAAAAATTGCAGTGTTTGTGATTGGATCAGAACTACCAGGGCATTTGCACAATCATTGGATACGTAATGCGCACATGTGCGCCTTGGCTATTGTCATGGCGACTTGTTCTTACGGAATTTACTTCTGGCGAACGGGTGGTAATCGGTTATAGCCTAATGCTGCTTTTGTTTGGGCTAGGTTGCAGATGACCGGCTAACCTACTGCAGGCTACTTGGTGAAAATGCAGAATAACTGTACTTTCTGCATGACAATCTTAAACTGTTGATATGGAACTAGTGAGGATTGACAAAACAGTTGAGGCTTTTCATTTCATACCAATGCCAGTACTTTAGTTGCAGTAACTAAAGGAACTAGCATTTCTTTTTTAAGGAGGTGATGTAGTTATTTAATGTTACATTACATCAAAATTCTAAATTTGGTTCTTTACGACTTGGATTGACTTTTCAAATTGAAAACCCACTGAGTTGCAGAAGAGTCTGAAAGGTTGATTTGTGAAATTTCACAAGATTTATGTGGTACATTAACTGCGAACAAACATACTATCAAAGACAAAAAAAGTTACTGCTGTTTTGGAAATATTTTCATTTTTGGCTATGGTTAATTGAATACAGTGTTGTACTATTTTTAACCTCCTTAACTTGATGCTCCATTTTGTACTTCCTTCTTCCTCTTCATTGTTCAGCATCTTCCAACTTTCAAGCACTGTTTTTGCTTTTTCGGGCTTAAACACCATAGGCAGTTCTCTTACATTCAGTGTTCTATTCTTATTGCTTTGTTATTTTAACATTCTTTTTTTTTCATGGCACTGTATTTATTCATTGTAAACAGTGTATACTATGCTAACAATTTAGGCTGATAAAATACATCATATTTTTGATAATGAAGCAGAAAACAAGATTTAAAAGTTTAGGAAATGTTCGTATCGGCCGATATATTGGTATCAGCTTCAAAAAAGCCATATCGGCCGATCTCTAATTTCTGTTGCACAAAGATACATACAACAGTAATAAAAGTGTTAATGGATACCAACATCAAAAAGTAACAAACAGTGAACAGTGCACCCAAATTAAATCTAGCATTATTTATACTTAAATAAAAGAAGCCCATCCATGAATGTTTTATTGCTCAGATTTAATTATCTGTAAATGTTAATGTAGACTAGATCTTGCAGCTGTAGCTTGACATAGTTCTTTGACAACCTTGCCAGAATAGAAGTGTTTTCAGAACTTTTGCTTTGTGGTTGTTTTTTTCACATAGGCTATGGACACATCTTAATTGATTGCAGTTCTAGTTTGTTGTGAAAAAACTGTGTTAACAATTAACACCTTGTCTTCCGGTGGGCTAAGGCTAATATCCAGCAGTTTCCACGAGTTTTTGCACAGGAAAATCTCTGCCGACGATTGCGCTAGCGAGCTGTTCAAACCCTCAAAAAAATTTGGCAAGTCTTCACGTCTGTAATGAAATAAAATTTTTGTTTTTTTGGATTTCGGGTTTTTATGTAAGTGACCTCATAAGTGGAGTTGTTTTAGGCCTTTTTGGCCCACTTCATCTGGTACTAGGCTCAAACCACTAGACCAGTGGTTCCCAAACTTTTTTACATGGCGGCACAGTTTCAAGGCTGTAAAATTTTCGCGGCAGCCCTGTTGTAAAAATCACTGTATTTCCCAATATCAATAATGCATTTTACACATCACATATGAGCTACCAAGTTCAGTTTAAATAATATTTGGAAATGGCAAATTGCATCCAGAATTTGTGCATTTCTTATATAGCCCACAAAGAATATTAAGTGATATCAAAAATAGAGAAGTGATCATAAAAGATGTTAAATCTTACATTTACCAGTATTTCAAGTGGTCGTGTGATAGTTAAAAGTTAAATTACGAACATAATTTTACTTACGTAAATGAAGCTTCCACATCCACTTTGAAATGGTGAAGAACTAGTGTGAAACATGAGCTTGGGATTTGTCTACTACTGCTGCAGTATTAGCTCGGATGTGTGTGAGGCATACCCTCAATTCTTCCTCAACGCTCTGAAGCCTTTCCCATTTTATATTTTTAAAATTGTTTCAGATAGAAAACCCAAGTGGGATGTAGAAAACTGCAGCAACACTTTGATGGCATTCTTAGGATTAGATGGATACTCTTGCATAATAGAAATCCAAAATGCGTCCAGTGGAAGCTCCGCGTGATTCACTCTAAGTCCACGATCGCTGGAGAGGGATGCTAATTCATCTTTTCATAATGCAAAGTTAGAAGAGCCTTTCAACTTCACAAAAGGATTACGAATCCAGTCAGATTCATCAACATTAATTGAGGGAAAATATTATTCTACTCTCATTTCTAAACACGTCAAATGCTCAACAGTGATGGGAATCGTCTCCTTCACGAAGGTTTTACATACTAATGGAAACATGTCTAAAGTACCTGCCTTCACTCTGCTCTTCCATAAAATAACTTTTTTCATAAAAGCAACTAATTTACCCATCGAAGTAAGAATATTTTCATTTCTGCCTTGTATAGTGCTGTTCAGTCTACTGAGCTACCCATATATCTCTGTTAAATATTCCAATCTAAACAACCACAAATCATGTTTAGGGTAATCACAACACAAAATCGCACATGCTCTTCTGTCTCAAAAAAAGTGAGAACTGCGTTCTGAAGTTCATGAACACGAGATACTACCTTCCCTTTTGACAGCCATCTTACTTCAATGTGTAATAGCAAACCGAACGTGTTGAGAATCCATATCCTTGCATATCAACTTAATGATTCTAGACTTCACTGGACGAGGTTAATCGAATTCACTATTTCGATCACTCCACTCAACACTTCTTTTAGTTCATTTTATGCTGTCTTTGCAACCAACACTTCACCATGTTAAAAACAGTGAGTTCGCACAATAGTAGGATTGCATTTTTCTAAGAGATACAAAGCTTTTTAAGGAACCTAAACCTACCATGGATGGTGCTCTATCGGTGCATATTCCTATGCAAGATTTCCAAGATAAGCCATGCTTTTTGAGGTAAGTTGTAAGAATGTCAAAGACATCTTGATCTTTTGTAGTGGAGGGTAAATTCTTGCAGCAAAGAAATTTTGCTTATCACACCTTCATCGATGAAGCGTACAAATGCAATTAATTGTGCGTGGTTGCTGATGTCAATAGATTCATCGATTTGACGAGCGGACTGACAATTTTTGAGCTCGGCCATTACACTTTGCTCAATATTGTCTGACAAGTTAATAATTCTTTTCTGAATAGTACTGTTTGAAAAGGGAATTTTGCTAATGTCTTGTTCGGCTTTATCACCAAGCATAACTTTTACCATTTTTTGGCATGCTGGAAGAATCACTGATTCCGCAAGAACATGAGAATTTGATTTAAGTGCAATAATTTCTGCCACTTCATATAAAGCTAATTGAGCTCTTTCTGACACAGTCATTGCTTTCTGAAATAGTTTCCTTTGCCTTGAATTAGCTTGCAACACTCTTTGAAAATAAACCATCGTTTCAATTTGAGGGTTAGAGTGATAGGTAATGACGTGTCTTTTCAATTTACTTGGAACCATTGCTTCATTGGGCAACTTCTGACTGCAAACACACATCGCGGACTATGTACAGTATCTGTTCATCTCCAGTCCAGTAAAATCCAAATTCTAAATAATCATTGCGAAATTTTGCTTTTTTTCATCTGAAGTCGATTATGATCGTGATAATTGTTTATTTTCCGAAGACTCACTTTTGTCACTATCAAGTATTCTGAACTCTGTGGCATGCAAGTGTGGGTCCACAGCAGAGATGAGCATTGGACTGGACTTGGATTGGACTGGATCCGGACTATAGCAAATTTTGTTAAGTTTGGATTAGATCCGGAGTGTAAAGCACTTCAAAATTTAGGATCCGGACAGGTTTTGGACTAAGTTAATGGAAAAGAAATGCGGTATTTTTGTTGTGAAAAGGCTGCATTTTTCCAATTTTCTGGACTTCATTAGGACTTGGACTTTACATTTAAAAAATTTGTTGGACTGTGGTTGGACTTGCACTGAATTTTTAAAAATCAGGACTGGATCTGCATCGCAAAATATGACAGTCCGCTCATCTTTGGTCCGCAGATTGTTGCTCGGCTACACCATGAATCAATCTTCGTTTTATATTTACTGCCGTGCAGCACTGTCGCTTCGCGGCACAGTAAGGGAGTCCTCGCGGCACGGTGTTTGGGAATCACTGCACTAGACGGTAGTATTAGACTGAAGTTTTTATTGCAAACTAGGCTAAAATCTATAAGTCTTTTGATACTTTGGATGACTTGCTAGGGTTTTGGGTTCAAAAGTTATGACCTGGAAACAACAAAATTGGTAATTAATCCCATGATTAGATAATTTTTTTTATTATTTTGGGCCATAACCTTGAACCAGATCTGCTAGAAAGTTGATCAAAGTCTCAAAAGACTCTGATTCTAGCCTAGTTTCTATTGAAAACTTGAGCGAAATACTTACAATCTAACGGTTGGGCCCAGGTCAGGTACCAGCAGCCAAAAGCCTACCTTGCTTATGACGTCCTCAATAAACCTGAAACCCAAAACCAAAATTTTTTCATTGCAAACTCGAAGACTTGCCGAGTTTTTTGAGGGTTTGAACAGCTCTCTAGCGCAATCAACTGAGGATCTATGAGGTTGGTAAGTCAACCGAAATATCCCTGGTATTTCGCCAATTTCCAAGTATGATATATTCGTAGACCGGCAGCCAAAGTGTTAACAAAGGTGAATGACACAGTACTTGACACATTGCAGTTAATTTTGAGATCATTATATATGTGCAATTATACATACATGAGCTTGTGTAATGTGGAGTATTCGTGCAATTTTGATGATAGAATGATGTATTGGTTGTTTGTGTGATGAGAAGTCTATTCACAACAGTTTCACTACTTGCAGTGAATGTTATGCAAACAGTGTTTATTGTTTACAGAAATAAGTTTTGGTCTGCGAAGAACAATTTTGGTACGTGGACTTCCAACTATCAAAACAGATATCCAGCTGTATTTAAGGGCACAAAAACAGCAACCATATTATTCAAAACAATATTTTGTTGTGACTGTGTTTAGGTGTAATAAAGCTTACGGTAAATTGTACAATGTACATTGCTGTATTTAAAAATGATGTAATTTTGCATGATAAATAGTATTGATTGTTCTTCCATTCAATCTTTTAACAGTATTTTTTAGAGTACTTATAATCTGCATTAAAAGAAATCCAAGTTTTTTAGTTATCTTACCAAAAACTTGTCTTGTTTTTCATGTTTTTTAAATTTATTGGTTTGTAGTAGAGCCAATCCTTTGAAGCTGATCAATGAAATATTTTTACTTTTTTTGATCAACTTCACAGTTTTATCTATTTATTGCAGTCATCTTACAGTTTATTGTCAAAATTTATGTTAACACTTTGACGTCTGGGTTAATTCAAGTGGTTTGCAAAAAAACAGCTGATTCGCACGTGGCTTTGCGCATGAATATCTCCGCTTCTGTACGGGTTACGGACCTGGTCGAAGCGTCAAAAGACGCAGCAAGTCTTATAGTTTGCACTCGAAAAAAAATTTTTGCTTGGGGGGTGCGGGTTTTTTTTGTCAGTGACGTCATAAGTGGAGGACTTTTAGACCACCTTGGCCCACTTTGCCTGGCCCTGGGCACCAACTGTTAAGTGGTAGTATTTCGCTGAAGTTTTATTGGATTCTAGGCTACAATCCGAGTCTTTTGATACTTGGATGACCTGCTGGGGTTTCGGGTTCAAAGGTTATGATCTAAGTTAGTAAAATTTTTTGACTAATTAGTTAATCAGATGATTAATTAATTTGTTTGTATAAGATCATAACTTTTGAACCAGAAACATTAGAAAGTCAATCAAAGGCTCAAAAGACTCAGACTCGAGCCTAGTTTCCAATAAAAACTTTAGCGAAATACTTTGGCCTAGTGGTTGGGCCCTAGGCCAGGCAACATGAGACAAAATGGCCCAAAAACTACTTCACTTATGACGTCAGTTACAAAAAATCCGCAATCCGCAACCAAAAATTTGTTTTCGAGCGCAATCTAGATGACTGTCCGATCCATTTGAGCCATTGAACAGCTCTCTAGCACAATCGGTGGATGAGCTAGGGCATTGGTAAGGCAACTGACAACTGCTGAAATCGAAGTATAAATATATCGTACACCAGCTCTCAAAGTGTTAATCTGGTTGACAATCTTTTATCTTAAATTTAACGTGTTTTTCAATTTGCAAAAAAAGATTGGTTCTTGGTGTCAAATTCATGACATAGGTAAAATATTTATAAAAATAAAAAATGTTTGAAACTTATTGCACAAAATTGCCCTTGATTGCTGCATGAGCATGGCTAGGCAAATCAATCCCAGGAATCACTGAAACTTCAAATCACTTTTTATGCTGACAACATGCAACCCTCTGTAAGTATATCATAAGCATTTGCCTTGGTCATAAGTTAGCAGTTTACACTGGGTATTAGTATGTCACCACCACTCGCTTCGAATGATATTTGCATATCTGAATGATCAGTGATGCATAATTTTTTTTGTAGTTCTGCATGACCATCTGCTGCCTTTGTTTATTTTGTCGATCATCATCACATTTCAGCATATGCGGATTTAATTTTGAAATGAACAACTCAGCAACACCTGTTGGTATGTTTCTGTAAAAACTGTGTAAATAGAAAGGTGTTTATAATATGTAGTGTTTTACTTTCAGGTGTATTTTATGACAAGCACAAAACTAGCTAAAACCAATGCTGAACTTGGTACTACTGCATATTTGTAAATTTTTTACCTTGCTGATTAGGGTACATTCTGCAAATTCAGTGGTTTATTTCCATTTTACTTAAATGATGATCTACTTTGTTACTGAACTTGTTAATATGATTAGGTTTTGTTATGTGTGCCAGTGTTAAACCTTGTTTTTGAGGTGTGGAACTCATATAAAAATCATGCTCTGACACTGACTGCTATGTGTTTGAAATATCTTCAACTTGTCACTGGTGATCAAGCTTTGCTATCACAGTTTAAACTTGATACTATCACAACAAAGCCACATGCTTAAAGTTATTGGTATGAAAATTGTGATTGTCTTTCCTGATCACTACTAATAATTAGGGCAACCAAAAGTCAATAGTCAAAACTTTCCTGCTTTTTCAAAAGTTTATGAAACGTCTGCAAACCAAGTTTCATGCTGGTACCATGAGCCACTCCAAAGTTAGTAAGTCAAGAAAAAGTCAAAATTTATCATCACAAAAAAAAAGCATCCCCCAAGCAAATAATTTTTTTCGAGTGCAATCTACTAGACTGGCCAATCCTTTTGAGCCGCTGAACAGCTCTCTAGCGTAATCGGTGGAGGAGCTAGGGCGTTGGTAAGGCAACCGAAAACTGTTGTTTTTTTGCAAAAATCGCCAAAACCAGGCGGCTCTAAAAGTGTTAAGGATGAATTGTTTGGTAATTTCTGTGACTGCTTCGTGAGAAGTTACAAAAAGCTTATGATGGAATCACATTGCTGCATTGCAAAGCACCAAAGAAGTTCGGTTCATGAAGCTAAAAGTAGCCAGGCATTTTTAAAAGATGCTATGTACCAGATTTTGCAGACAAGCTACTTGTGTTTCATTTCAACAGAATAAAGACTTTTAACCTATCAGTTCAATTTTTAACACTCTATGCGAATATGCTTTGTATTCCACATTTCAGTTGCAAACGCAGGAAATTGATAGGTCAAAATTGGTTGCCCTACTAATAATACTGTAACTCAAATTCATATTACAGTATCTACGCAAGCTTTGCTAGAATTGATTAGCTTCAAAGCATTTATACATGATTATGATGGTCATTGTGTTGTAATGTCAAAAACTTACTCATTCTATTCTTGACCAGAGATGCCGATTTGCATAGTTAGTTTTATTCTGTGTGAATTTTGCAGCATTTATTTTTATATAACAAATCTCTAGACTTAGATTATTAATTAGCTTGATATATATATTGTTTGTATTTGTACTAACCTATGACTCTGCATTGATGCCTTGTGGTAATTATCATGGTTTTGTGTCATAAATATTGTTAAACTAGAAGTGAACACCACTATCACTTGATGTTAGAACTTTAAGACAGACACCTATAACTTTATAAATATAATTCTTTTGAAATGAAATTTATATAGTATTATTCTGTGATCTCTATTGGGTTTGGTGTTGTTAATTTTGATACATCTGCAGGTTTTTTTAAAGAAAAATGTTAGGTACCCGGTATGGATATGTAGGGACCCGATTTCTCTGATTTTAGGGACCCGATCATAATTTTCTCTGATTCTAGGGACCCAAATCGGGTCCCTAAAATGCCTTAAAAAACCCTGTACATCTGCATGGACAAAACACATTGTGAATCCACTAACAACAAAAATGCTTGTTTTGCAGCTCCTGATGACTTGAGTGAACTGCATGAAGTCCTTCCTCTTACACCAACTCCCACAGGTTCTCTTTATAATTTATGCAGCCTGTTCAACTGTATCATGTAATAGTGTTGTGTCTTAAAATCTGCATTCTGTATGTGCTTTGCTTCGTTTTCACAAAATTCAGTGTTATATATGTTTGGTATTTACTGAAGTCGATGTTGAACATAAAGATAAACATAATTCTTACTGCATTAGTGATTTGAGCTCTCTGCAGTGTAACATTGAGCTGCCTTGATGTAACAAATGTCAAGATGCTCAACCACTTCTGACAGGTAGTGATTTGTGCAGGCTTCAAACTCTTGCACTCCACTGATGAGATGACATAATTAATGCTTAATTTTTTCATCCACTATATTGTTGTTTTGGCTTTTGCACTTGCCAGGTGCCTGTATTTTTGACAATCTGAAAGTAGCTTCGCTTTAACAACACACCATGAAAAGCCATTTTCAAAATACCTGCAAGACAAGCAACTGACAGTGCTACTCACATCCTTAATTGAAGGCATGGTTTGTTCTACAATTTTCAAAATCTGCATCAGTTTTTGTTAACCTAAGTGAAAAGTACATTGAACAAGGTTTTCTTCTGAACCAGTGGCTAAAAGACCCACCATTAATGGTCAAATTGCCATACCGCTGAATTGCGATAGCTTTAGACGTGTTTAAAGTCTGTAGAATTAGTCTTAGTAGCTGTGACTGTCCAGGTAAGAGACCACGACTCCAAAATCCTTATCACCCAACCCTTGTTATGCCCACCTTAAACTGTCGTTTCTACTTGAAAACATGTATCTAATTCTGTGATTACTCATCCCTGCACATAGGACTAGTTTGCAGCATTACTTAGGAATCCAGTTATTGCGTGAGAGTTCGTGCTTCCAGCTTAATGGTGCTAAAATTCATGCCTAGATTGCGATGTGTTCAGTTGTTGCCAGCAGGTGTTCTGTTGCACTTACGTTTGACATTGGTCTATCGATCAAATCTGGGCATATTTGGACTTTTGCTGAAGTAGCCACCTTTTTGTGAAAAATTCTAAGTAGTTTTTCAAGTTATTTTTAAATGTGAACATTAGAGTTCTTTAAACAGCATCTTAACTTGTGTGCAATGTAAGTATTTTGTGAAATATGAAAGCTTTCCTGTCTGTTAAATTTTATGTCAATATAAGAACAAAAGTTTAATTTTGTGGAGGAAAAATAAGCAACTAACTGATTTGACATCCCCTTTACAGAAATACTAAACAAACAGTTTCATGGTGTGTAAATATGAAAGTGGAAGTATGAAACAACTGAAAAACTGTGGATGATGACAAAAATAAACTGATTATTTTGTACCGATACCAACACACATACTGGACATATTATTAAGCACTGCCAAGACTCACAGAAGCCATTTTTTACGAAAATTAAAGTTAGGTGGTGATTGACTTTGTGTAAAGCTTACGTCTGTAGCCGCTAGCAGACTGGCTTGACTACGTGGGTTTGTCTTCGTATTCGTCGGCGCACTGATGTAAAGTGGTCTCTGTTTATCTACATCGCATTTTTGTGTGCGCTAATGAAAAGCAGTCTGTCGATCTGTCGAAACACATCTTTACAAACATGTGACTGGTGTGGGACGGATATGCCGTTGGAGCAAGTCTGCTTTTCCCCTAACCGAAGCTTACCGATTATTATTATCAGACATTGGCAGTTGCTTTTTTTCACTAGGCGAAGTTTGCCGGTTGCCAGACATAGAAAACATGTTGCGGTCTGACCCACCGCCACCTCCGTATGTTGATGTTGCACAGTCGTCTTCAGTACGTGATAAGTTCAGGTGGAGAAGCAAGAGAAAAGGAACCCTGACAAATGAGCAGGTGAGTGAAGAAGCATGGAACTCCTGTTTCGTCCACGGTTCACCAAGGGTATTTGCTCGGCGCGACGTGAATGAATATCCGAAATCAGTCCGACTGATTAATTATATCTAGCAAATGTGTTTGCGTTTTGAAGTGTTCGCTTTTCTCCATTGTTTCGGGCCTGATACTGAATCAATGCGCTTTATTTCTATATCATCGTAAACAGCTGGAAAGAGTCGCTGACCGGGCGAAACCGTTAACCAGTTTCCGGCCATAGAGCTTTTTATTCGGAGCATTTGCGTCGAAATGGCTGCTCATCCGCAATGTGCGGTGATAACTGAATAAGGCTTACTGTAAAGCGTTGTTGCAGTTTATTTTCAACTTGTTTGTTTTACAGAAACCTGCGAGGGACACGCCGAGATTAAAGAAAGGTTGGGTGACGTCATGGTGGTGTGATTCATGCGCTGCGTTCAGTCGCGCTGTTCTATTGCAGTATCGGTTATTTACAAAATCAGCTGAAGATCTAAGATGCATGTAAAAACAACTCTGTGAAACAGTTTGCCTTGAGACCTGTAAACAGTTAATTTTGTTATACTCTGCCAGGGGTGCACGAACTTTTCGCTATTGCCGGCCGCATTACGTTTATTTTTATGAATTACGGCCGCCAATGAGTTCAAGTTATTTTTATTTATTGCATTGCTTCTGTTTTGCTTCCACACGTCTGTTTGACCGTCTTTCTACTAAGTATCCGCGTAGAGTAGACAAAAGAGTTTTTATTAATGCACGGCCGCCATAACTTATGATTTAAATTGCGTGTGTACGACCGCATAAATGTTATCGAAGGCGGCAGGTCGTGCTCCCTTGGTCTATGGCAGGGGTGGCCAACCTGTCAGAGACCAAGAGCCACATTTCTTTACTGTGTTACCGCAAAGAGCCACATCGTACACATGAACATCACCCCATCGGTCCCTCACTCGCGCACATGCCTTTTCTCAGCTGGATTTATTGTAAATGTCACACGCAAACAGACAATGACAGAACTTCACAACCGGCTCACGAGCCGCGGGTTGGCCACCCTTGGTCTATGCTCTTCGGTTATCGCGCTGCAGTATCGATAAGTGCACTTTCAACGACCCTGCATATCAAGTGACTGCTTGTATTTTTGGTTCAATGTGTCAGGCAAATGCCTTCAAATAACATGATCCACAGTGTTTTCAACTCCCCCCCGCACATCGTTAGGAGCCAGAGCTGAATTTTTCGTTTTTTCTTGGCTCCTCCCACTGACGTCATCGCAGACGTAAAGACAACGATTGTTATTTTGCTGCAGACGAAGCGTTGAACGAAGCGAAGCGGTCATCGAGCAGCGTCGGCCGCATACGACCGCGCTTCTCGTTCCAGCGAAGCCTCAGCCACCAGTCGTCGCGAAACGCGCGAATGCGCGCGAACTCCAGCCT
>Ga0210059_1011605_pt1 | contig 13449 bp, 11 predicted proteins | sample Ectturendosymbi2_FD_188042 | JGI IMG/M metagenome (GOLD analysis project Ga0210059, IMG submission 188042) | Ecteinascidia turbinata endosymbiont from Florida, USA - Sample 2 (SPAdes) (version 2) | ecosystem: Host-associated > Tunicates > Ascidians > Unclassified | place: Key West, Florida...
ATGCCAATTGTGTATTTTCTTTGGAAATACTTGAAGCGTCTGTCAGAATACACTTAAGTGCAAAAATCATGAAACATCTAAATTCACGTTGCACACCAATGTGATAGCGTACAGCAAACAACGACATGACTTTTGTTAAACCAGATACGTTAGAGCCGGAATAAACGTGGTTTCAAGAATAAAACATCATGTCACAAAATAATCTTTGAAAGCGTACGCAGTATCTAGTATTTTCTATTGCTTATGGTACAACCATGTGTCTGAATGAGAGAGACTTTTAAACAGGACTAGAAAATCTATAAAGAGCACAAAACCTTCATTTTAGCTCGATTTCAAATGCTGTGCAACTTTTATTGCTCTCCACAACATACACCAACTTCAAACAAAAACATTAGTCTGACGTATGACCGTTAAACAGTGTTTTTCAGCAAGATATAAATACACACATACCAAAATCATAAGATTCTGTTTCATGGACGGTGCTACATAAAAATGCACCTGTTGTCGGGAAAATAACTTTTTCTAATAGTAGTGAGCGGTAGTTTGGAAGATGCTTGACGAACTTTTAGGTAACTGAAGGTCAAATTTAAAACCGAAGAACGTCAACCACCGTGATAATCGAAACGTCTTGCGCAAATATGGTTACCAGAGCGGAAACCAGGTAGCTACTTTTACCAGTGGTGGAGTTAAACAAAAATGAACACCACGTTTTCGAGAGCGTTCTCAAGAACAGCATCCAGTTTTTTGTTGCGTTCAAGAGAATTTTGTTAAAAGAGTGAGTTTATTATTCGCCTCAGAAATTATTGTCTAGTGCCGATTTTCGCTTTGAAGTTTTTGACTAGTTCCTAATCCTAACCTCAACAATTTTATAGTCTATGCAGTACGAAATTAATAGGACGTCCAAACTAACGGTTTAAACAAATAAACATATGCGATCGACACTTTTCCTGTCCCATCAAACCCATGGCAATCTGTGATTATTCTATCCCATAGGATCCCCAAACGCTAGCAGTACGAAGTACATTGTATCATGTGCATTCCTAACGCCTAACGTCCAAAGCTGTGGCAAATGTACCCCAGCTAGGTGGGGAAATGACGATTGGGCGACCTTTTCCAGATGTGCCCTAAAAAGGGCCGAACAACCTATTTTCTGGGTCTCACATCATTATGCCATGGAACTGAGCTTCGACGTCTAACTGTGTTGTGAGCATATAATAATGGCTGACCACAGTAAGTTATAATCAAAACGATCTCTCCTACACAAAGACGGCCAAACCAGCCTCCTTCAAATTTGTCTTATCTTTCTGAAAAGTGAAAACGCAGGTACAGCTGCGGTAAGCTCAGCACGTCGAGCGCATTTACCCTATTCTCGACACATTTAGTCACTTCCATGTTTGCTTATTCCGATCAACGTATGACAAAGAGAGAGCACGTCCGCACAATACATACCAAAATGCACATACTGTGTTTGGCACGTGGGGAACGATTCGCGACACTCGGACAGCGTTTGTTTAACTCAGCGTTATCGAACTACTTTCAATCTACGGACAATTTTACAAAAACATGACAACTTGCGGGCTACTCCAAAGGAAGTGATGTATAAAACGACAGATTCAAAAGATTTACAACGAAAAACGGAAATCAAGTGTGTGCATCATGGAAACTATTACATAATAGCAAATAGAAATTTATTACAAATCTCTATCAGTGGGATGCCTGTGCTCGAGGTTTCTGATACTATTATCCCTTTATCAATACCAGAGTTACTGGTAGAAAGTCGGAGACTATCGTCCAGCGTTTCGTCTGCCATTCCATTTCTGTTTTTAGATTTGACTTGGTCCATAGTAGAAAATATACTCTCACACACGTATGTGTTTCCAAACATCGATATTCAGTGCGAAATCTTTCAGCTTTGGAATTGTATCTTTGCTGATTCATTTCCAGAAGCTCTCTACAGTCTACTCTTACACCGTTAATAATATACATTTTTATTAAAAGGTGTTATGATTGTTCTACATACAATTACCTACTGCAACACAAGGCCTACACACAACATTAAATCAATACTGAGAGAATGTTCGCTGGCCTCAAAAATTCTGTCAGCTCTGTCCGCGGCCACATGCGGCCTGTAGCTGGACCACGCTGGTTTAACTCATGCAGACGGTGTAACAAGCACTATCTGGAGCGAACCTTTGCGATAACTGCATGCGAAAAGCTGCTCACCATACCTTAACGATTAAACTTGATTGTTTTCTCACCTGCACACTTTCAACAAGGTGAACAGAGTAAAACGGTGCAACAACCGCAGCAGTTAGCCCTTTCATTGCCAAAAACCACACAACAGATTGCGAAGTCAAGTTTGATGCAATTTCTCGTGGGATCTTCCCGGAGGAAAATTCACTAGCGGCATATTCCGTACCAACATGGATAGCATTCACCAACAAACTGCTGCCCACACCTTTCCATAAGCAGGTGATACCCTGCAAGCAGATGTCGCATCGTCATCGCTCATTATCTACACATTGCTTCAACGACAAATATCAACAAGTTAATAAATATACATACGCAGTGGCGCTGTGATTCAAATGTTACTTGGCATGTCATGTAACTGAACGTTCCACACACACTTCTGCACTTGTTATAGCAGGGTATAACGTGATAAGATCTTTTAACATGTAGACTGTGCAAGGTATGTTCGAGATAAGACTGTGTTGGTTTTAACAACACTTTATAAAAACGATCGGAAAAATAATGTTACGAAAACTTTGTTGATTTGGTAGAATGTAACATGTCCCGAAAAAATCACATTACGAAAGATGTCCGGCCCTCCAACTTTTGTGTAAAAGCTTATGTGGCCCTCTGACAAAAAAGTTTGGAGACCCTTGTTTAGTGTAATGTTGAAAATTTCGTCACCAACCGACATTTCCAATGGTTGCAGCCAGCTGAGTGCGTGCAGAAGCATAGCCAACGTTCACCTATATACAAACTTGACTAACATGTCGTAAGCAATTTTACTCCTTTTCCAATGACAGGGATGATAAAGACCAACAAATGCATCTTTCTCAATTCTTCAATTTCCAAGTCAAAATGATACTGTCTAAGACTGATATTGTCAGACTAAAAGTTCTGGTGAGCTTGTTGAAAAACTCAACACAATAAAAATACAGAATCAACTCTGATAAAAATTTCACCCTAGGCTTCAGGTGTATCTTCTGATCCCTTAATTATTAAGGGATTAAGGCTTAATACTCGCACCAAACCAATGAAGCATTATACATATGACATTATACCTGTGCTTGTTGCATGTTGAGACCAACACCAAATAAAGTGAATGGTGTCAAATGGTACTTGCGTCCAATGTGGTTGATCTACAATGCAGAAAACGCATGAATTGATGGTTTTTGTTGCAAAACGTGTTATCAAAAAAATTCCAAGTTACCTGACATTGCCTTCGAAGCACCACACACGGGTAAGCAAGAAGTGCATTAGTCAGCCCGCCAGTCAGACTGACAGCAAACGAGGCAAGTCGTTGGTTATGCTCTAAATGCATAATATTCAGGTCAGGTGTGGTTGATGGGGGAAATTTGCAATGGAGATACTAGGACAAGAGGGTTTAAGATGGCTCTTGTTCTTCCGTATTGCACCCGAAAACACGGACAAAGTCGTTGCTAATAAGGGTTACGATTGAGGCAATGGAAAATACAGGAATAACACCACCCGAGTCGTAAAGACCAATATCACTATTTGAAAGATAAAATTTTGAGAATAAGATAAAAGTTTAATTTGTTAAGGTTCTAGTCAAAAGCTTGCTTTAAGATGGAGAAACCCAACTTCAAAAAGTCTCATATTAAGTACTCTGCATCAAGACACCACAAGGTTGACGCAGTCGAATCTGATCGCAATTTGCTTCGCTGGGAAATCGACTTCCATTACACTACTCCTGAACTGCAATCATTTTTTTATGAATGACAAGCTAAATTTGCTAAATTCTAATGTAATTGCGAAAGGTTTTTGAGCTCAGTACTGAAACCAGGAGACTATACTCAGTCTCAAGAAATCCATCACTGTCTTCAGTGTAATGGCAGAAGACACACACATACAAGGCAAAACCACTTTTTCAACAATGTCATGGATCATGGAAAAAGCAGGCAAGGTTTCACAGAGTAAACAATCATAACCACAGCACTGCAATGTACAGTATGTGTAACACAATTAACAATTACCAGAATTCGGAGAGTAATGAGCTGATGGAGCAGACCAGTTTGAAGAGTATCCCTGCTCAAGGGTGGTGGTGTCTTTCAGTCCATAATGGCGTAAAGCTGTTTCAAGATCAACTTTTCCTTGTGGAAAATCTTGGCTGGGTGCATAAGACTTTCCAGACAGTTGTGTTCCATCTCCATGATCATTTTCTTCATACATTCAACATAAAATTTTACGAAAAATGATAACCTAACGCATGCCAAAGATTTCCACGTATATTTACAAACAAACAAATTGAAAATAATTGCTCAAGATTTTTCAGATAGTATATATGCAGTACAATTCGCCTATAACGACTTCCTTATAACGACAGTTCGCCTATAATGACGCTTTTTGTCGGTCCCGGCTAAATTTCAATCTTTTACGTGCATCGAGTTCGGCTATAACGACATCCGTCATAACAGTCATATCATCAACCGTCACTTCGCCTATAGCGACACTTTTTGTCGGTCCCATAAAATATATCGTTCTCGCAAGCCTCATCAGATGCACTAGCTTCCTTCTACGTCAGACTCAACAATTCCGAATTGACTTATCTCACTTCTCGTACATAAGCTTCCAATTTGACTATCTGGCATAACATCGTCAACCTGGCTGCCTGCGTTGTCGCCATCCTCACGCGACTTGGCTCTTCTCGAGGTTTTTGCGCATTTTCTAAGGTAGTTCTACTAAAATACTTGTCTGACGCGCCTTTCTCTTTCTGTTTTGGCCTTTTTGCCTAGCTTTTGCCCTCTTTTGACTAAAAGCTAAAATTTTCGACAAATATCTCTTGGCCTTTGACTCATGGCATTTGTCTTAATTACAGAAAAAAAGTATTCTGAAGTAGTTATCCTAAATTCGACTGTTAAAACCAAAAACAAAATATATAATAATTATTTTTTATTTTAACATTTATGTTAAAATAAAATAATAATTAACATTTATGTCATTTAGTTTATTCACCAGTGTTTATTACTCGTGATTTGCTTATAACTCACTATAACTTTCGCAGGAAATAAGATGTAAAAGCTGTTTCTAGTAAGGTTCAGGTACCGCCATTGTTGCGTCAGTGTCATAATGTGGCCCTCGGGTTACTTTATTTGTCCTCATTTGGCCCTCGGAGCAATTTTAGTTTGAGACCCTGTGTTACAGTGAAATCCGCTTTGAGCACAAACCGCTTATTAGAGCAGGTTTTGCCATGAAAAGTTAAAAATTTGTTTTCTCTTCAAACGTGAAATATACGAAGTAATTGCAGATTTTCCAATAACTATAAACCTACTTTTCAGAAAATTTTCAAAACAGAGAGGTAATGTAGTAGCCTCCAAGAACTTCCACAAAAGTCATCCCACCTATTCACATTTTCTTTGCAACTTCCAATTTGTTAGGCTGTATCTCAGAACTACAACGACAATCTGTGTGAGAACGATGTCATAACTCTTAAAGTTTCGGCAGTGTTTCATGATGCAACTCTTACACCACAAGAACTTCATAAGGCTTACTTCCCTTACACCTAGCTGTCACTTGTCTTTTGCCAAAGATGGTTCCAACACTTCTGTTACTTTGGAAGTGGCTTACCTGTTAGTATTCGTTAAAGAAATTTTCTGTTGGTTTTCAAGGAACCGCTATTTTTTGCACACCAGAAATAGTGATGTGATTTATAATCAAAACTAAGTTTATTTCAAACCTCATCGCCGATCTCAGGTTGCCTTATCAGATCTCTACGAGAGTGGAATTGAATAAGACTGACTAAGAAGCACACATTTGCAATTACGAACTAAACTTCAGAAGACAAGTAGTTGTAACTGTTTGAAACAACCATAACTGTCGAATCATATCTTGCAGCAACTATTGAAAATCTACCTGCTGAATACGAAACGCTTGTAATTGAAACAGAAAACAGCTGCAAAACTTTATCCTCTCTGACGTTATTGAAAAAACTCAAGTCACACATTGCCGTAAAACAATGACGACTGCTACGATTAACCCTCTCTGCCCCGCACGGGAGACTATAGTGGCACTCGAGGTTATGATTGGTCATAACTTCTGAATGGATTGAGTTAGAGCCAGTGAAGGCACAAGGGATTGAGCTAGAGTCACCGGATCCGGTAGACAGCACCGCATCTTTTGAGGTAGGTTGCGCGAACCTGTGACGTCGTTTTACTGGAAAACCGGTTTTAGCCTAGGCTAGGAAAACCAGTTGCGTCCATTCAAACAGCCATAGAGCTCAAACCAAACATGTTGGAATAAAACTTTCTACATAAAAAATGTCGATAAAGACCTTACGTTTGTAATGATGATCAAAAAAGTTGAAAAAAATTTGGTGGGGGTTCAACGGGGCAAAAACCATAGATTTCGTTTTTTTTTCGGTTCAAGCCACTTTTCTGCTGGTCAACACCCACGAACCCCACCAAAGTCGCAGAACAGGTGTATTTGGGTGTCTTGCAACATCCCTCCAAATTTCAAGCCAAAATAATGACAGGAAAAATTTATTCGTGAAGAAAATCAAAACATCAACTAGGTGGCCGAGCCAATTTTTTGCCATAACTCCTCAACCGCTTAGGCTAATCAAGATCTCTGCAGCTTCAGAATAGCTCCTAGAACATTTTGAAGAACAAACCAAGTAATTAACCAGTTTTTTCTCAGGGCCCCAAAACGTGATCTGGAAGTCAATTTACCCAAACATCACTTCTTTCATGCCCTAATTTCCCCCCCAAAAGCTCCATCCGCCTTTTTTGAGAATATCCTGTTTTTGAGTTTTCCGGCAGTCGGCGAAGCGCAAAAACCGGATCGGAAAAGCCAAACGGGATGCGGGGAACGCGTTTTTGGATGTTCTCTGAAAATTGCCAAAAAATCAGTACGGCAAATGCACAAATACGAACTTTTCTCAAAAATTTCAAATATGAAGGTATTTTTTGTCCAAGTTCATTGGATTCCTTGATGTTTCACGCATCCAGGGATGTTTTCACTGGCTCTCTACCTGATCCGTTCAGGAGTTATGGCCGATCAAAATTTGGCCTACACGGGACTTCAAGAACGAATTATGATTGAGGGCAGTAAAAAACGGCACGGTTCAATTTTGTTTTCGATGGCAACGGGACCCACGCTTAAAAATACGGTGAGCCCCGCGTCGACACTAAACAAACACTTACGATTGAAACTGTAAGTTTGTAGGCGTAGCGCGGGGTCCGATTGGAAGCAATCGGCTCAAGGCCGGTACTGTTACGGATTGTTGTGACCAGTGGCGAACGCAGAAAATTTTCATGGGGAGGGTTTCATTCAGTGGCATATGGTAGTCATTTGCATTTGGTGTGCGCTGTTTGTGACGTCATAATTTGACGACATAGTCATGTTTCCAAACCAACGTTTCGGCGAAGTTTGTTGACATAATACGCATATTCTTCTACACCAGCTATGTCCAACCCGCGGCCCAGTCGAAGGCTTTGTACGGTCCAGTTTAGGTTTCGCTGTAGTAAAAGTACTTTACATACTGACAAGCTGTCCTTATTGTGATAATCTTTAATTTGACATTTGTGATGCAGGTTGTCCTAAGTGCCATTTTATCACGTCTGTTACCATTGCAGTTATGATTCGAACGCATTCAGTGTATTAGTTTAAGCTAAATTAGTTTGATAAGATCAAAGTAAGCCATTCAATGTGCGGCCCTCATTAATCTGACGTACAATGTGCGGTCCTGGTTGAGATAGCGACATGATTTTTGGCTCAGTAAGCCATTTGGGTTGTACATAGCTGTACACGCACTCCCCTTTAATTTATGTGTCATTGCACTAAATATAGCGCTCCAGGTTAGGATATCGGAAGGAAATAAACTCAACGCTATGACACAGCAGTTCATAACTGCAAAAATATCAGAATGCGCGTTAAAACAGGGGAGTAGAACACACTCATCACTGCCTCAGAGCAATTTACAAATGCAAAATGAGTCTGCGCTAATGTCTTGTCGAATACGAGCAGTCGAGCATAGGAATTGTGCGGCTGGATTATCTGACACACACCCCGGTTTGCAAGATGGAATCTTGCTCAACTACACAGGAATTGCGAATTCGCATAAAGTACTCAAGAAAACTTTCAATTTTTTGTGACGTATAGAAGTACAGCAAATTTTTAGTTTTCCTTTCTCCCTGCTGAGACATTAGCAAATGCCTGAATGATTATGTTAACAATTTCTGTTTTTGGCCTCGTGCAACAGTTCTATCATGCTGCAGAAACTGGTAATGTAACCAATGCGGAGAGCACTTGCGCTGCTCAGCCATAGCAGACAAAATAAAGGCAATTGTTTCGGATAAAGGGAACTATCGCGGAACACAATCTTAAACATGCGTGGTGGACGAAAGATCTGCAAAAAGTGGTGATGTGGTTTCTGTACGCAGACGATAACCTAGATTTTCACCAGAACCTATAATTATTGCTTTTTAGCCCATCTACAATGTTCCTTGAAATTTGCATGCAAATTCATTCCGTGGTATTTGCATTAAGTCGACAAATTAACGAGCAAAAGTATGTGAAAACACTTAATCTCTGCGCAAGTAATACATTTTTTGTAACTTGTCAAACTCAGGAGGGGAATTCAAGGCCCACCCCCTTGCGTACGCCCTTGGTTGTGACTGCAGTCAGTTTCATCAATAATCTTGGTGATGCATTGCGTTATTGCTGAACATAAGGAGCAGTACCGAATTATAGACAAAGTATGACATCGTTGTTTCGTTCATTAGTGGAAATGGTACAAATGTGGGAAAACTTTCAGAAGATTTCAATATTCTAACTAGGACGTTGACTACAGTTTCGAGAAATAAAGACAAAATAATTTCTCACTTTTTCATCATAGTATACGCGAAAACATGGTACAGTAAGTGGCAATCATAATCAAAGAACACTTTTAAGCCTTGTCAGATTTTGGCGTTTAACTAAAAAGCCATTTCAGAAAAGATTTATTGTCGTTCCGCTATAATGGTAGTTCACCTACATACGCTTTTTCTCCCGTCTCATGAAATGACGTTATAGGGCAATTCCACTGTGCATATATATCCATTTTCTATGAAAACTAAAACATGCAACATTTATAAGGTTTTACCAGTGTTGATCACGCTCAACAGATATGTTGTTTTCTGCTATATTGTAAATGTGATTGAGTTCTAATATTACCTCAACCAAAAATCTGCTATGCACAGACTTTCTACACGCTTCTGATTTTAACATCATCAAATAATGCAGCAAAAAGTTTAATCAACAAATTTGACAGTGAGAAAATATCTATTCTGATACTTACTACAGTAAACCTCGGTTAATCCGGAATCGGTTAATCCGTATCTTCGCCAAAACCGGATAAAACTGGTGGTACGAATGATATCTTATGTGTTTCTTTATAAAAATCTTCAGTTTATCCGGATTTTTTAATCCGGATCTTCGCCAATACCGGATAAAATTCGCTCTGTTCACAGCTCGTAAAACGGATTTTTCAGTGAAGTGCACTGACTGGTCTCTTGGAAATATTCGTCAGACGCAACACAAGCGCACTCACGATCAACAACGAACATTTGAGATAATGATAACAGCGGCCGCAACTGCAGGCAACATTCAACTAATCGTATAGACGATTATTGCGTCACACGGGGGCATAGCGTATCACGTTGAACATAACCTCTGAAGGCACGCCGCCGCACCACGGTTTCTGTCTACTGATTGGTGTTGAGTTTGCGTGTGTAGAGCATTGTCCCTGAGCGTATTGTAGGCTGCTCGGTAAGATGTTTGGAGGACATTACCTTCCAAATAGACTAACTGCTTAAGGACCAGTCACAAAAATCTGTGTCAGTCCAAAATCCAAAATTTTTTCGCAGCCAAGCAATCTAAAATTATGAACTTAAGATTGTCCATAACTGCCTGGAACAGGCTGTTATTTGTCTGATGTACCTTGTAAATACATCACTAAACACGTTTTGCTTATGCCAAAATCTACTGTTGTGTCGTAAATGTGTTCAATTTAAACGAATCTCACCGATATCTCAGTACCGAAATGACGTCAGGCTGGTAACAACCATCTTCGGTTAATCCGGATTAACCGAGGTTTACTGTACTACTATTTTCTTCACCATAACTATTATTTTCAGATTAACTTAGTATGAAAGACAGTCTAAAACAAAGAAGCCTTCGGCTTACTATTACTGTAACTATATAGTTACCTTAACTGAGTGTTACAAAATCATATCAATCCAAACACTCATCTGACTAAAATTGCATATTAGACCTTTAAAAGACATCTTGGACCTATTTAATACAAGCCTTATTTATACAAAAAAATGATTAGGCTTCCAAGTGACCAAAAACTGCACCAGCAAGTTACACACAATCAGCAACAATGGGAAACAGCATTATTTTAAATGTCATAAAAACAGTAAGACATATTTTTAAAATGTAAAGCAAGTGTCAAACAATAATAATTCAGATTGTTTTAAAGTGATTGTCTTGACCTGTTTGATGCTTGTATATTCTATCATCAAATCGTACTCGATGTCGACTTGCAATTTCAGGGCTTGAGGTGCTACTCTTCACAGAACTAGGTGGAGCTCCATGCAGCCTGTTGTAGCTAGGACCATGGGACAATTTTTCTTTTTTCCATCGAAGAGCCATTCAGCTAGGCAAGAAACTTACTTATGTGCAAACATAATGAAAGCTACTGAAATAAACCTACCGAAGTCACTACAAAGACACAACAGCTTTCAGGCAGCATATCACAAGTATGAAAGAACTCAATAAAACCATGCACTTTTTTTATCAGTTTCTTCACCATCACAGGCAATGCTACATGAATTGAGTAGCACATTGAGCCCCAGAGGTTTCACAACCTCTTCAAAGAGAGATTTCACAATGATGAACTGATTTGCTTTAAAAATAAACAGTCTGCTAGCTGCTTTGGTTAGCAACTTTATGCATTTATGAAAAAAGCTTCACATTATTGAAAAGGATTTTTTATCATACTTTTTCACACTTGAAACGTGTTTCATGATGAGGCAATTCAAGCAGCTGAATAGTTCACTAACAGCTTTAACAAACAACAGTGTTTACTTCTTTAAGGCAGAAGCCACGATCATGGCTTCTAAAGTTATTATCAGCCACAACTTGCGAATGGATTGAGCAACAGTGTCAGTGAAGACGTCCTCAGATTCTGAAGACAGAAATCGATCCCATGAACTAAAAAAGGTACCAAAGTAACATTTGAAAATTTTGGGAAAAATGCAAATTTTTGATTTTCCAGAAGCCACTTTTTTGCAATTTCAGGAAAAATTCAAAAATTCTTTTTACGCTTCCCTGTTAGCTTTGCAGAATGTTTTTTTTGGCTGGACTATGTCTAATGACTCCATCTTACAAAAAATACCAACAATCAAATGAGTCATCACTGTTTTGGCAGAAGAAATGTTTGGACAAAAAAGTGGGCAGGATCAATGGGTTTTTGGATGACATTATCAAGGCCTGTGAAAAAACAAGGGGCAATTTCTTTAAAATAAACTAGGTGAAAATCCACATCTCTAGAACCTTTGTTGGCCTTCTGTCACTATTGGTTGAAAAGTCATGGCCAAAAAACTACAAATTGATTAATCCCTCATAGGATTATTCATTTCAAATAATGTAGTCCAACCACAGGCCTGCAGACCAAAGTTTTGAGGCCCGTCAGCTTTCTCAGGATATATTTAATGTTGTGTGTATATTACATAGGTACTTTTAATTAGAGCAAGCATAACGTCTTTCAATAAAAATGTACTATATTAACGGCATTAGACTAGACTGCAGAGAGCTTCTAGAAATTTTTGAGCGAAGACAGATTCCCCAAAGTGAAAGATTTGCACTAAAAATGCATTCAATGTTTGGAAAAACATGCGTGTACGTGAAACAAGTTCCTTATTTTCCACAATGAAGCAAGTCAAACATAAAAACAGAAATCAAACGGCAGATGAAACACTGGACAGTAGTGTCTTAACTTGCTACTACTGACATTGGTATTAATAGAGGAATGATAATGTCAGAAAAGCCTTGACCACATGTATCATACTGACAAGAATTTGTATTAAATTACTATAGTATTTGGTATTGTGCAATAATTTCAATGACGCACTCACTCTCTTCCCGTTTTTAATTTCAATTCTTGTGAATCTTCTGTTTCATACATCTTTGTGTTGGAAGTGGCCCGCAAATTGTCACATTTTGTAAAATGTCCCATAGGTCAAAAGCTGCTGGACCACACTGATTTAAAGGTAAATCCCTAGGGGATTAATTAATTAATTATCGATAAAAACTTCAATAACTTTTTTTCTCTTGATATGTTCACTTGATATTTGGTGGTGTGTTGCAAGACATCCAGGAGAAACCTGTTCTGCAATTTTCAGATGTTTCATGTGATTTGATTAGGTACCATTTCCTTTCATAGACCCAAAGTGGGTAAAAACAACCCAAACATTTTGGGTTTTGCACCATTTTACCCCTTGAAAAAGAAAATACATCTTTTTTCAAATATTTTCACATAGTCATGGTTTTTTATATAGAAACATTATTTTAAACGTGTTTCGTTTCTGCTCCATGGCTTTTTGGAAGAAAAACCATGAATTATTTTGGCTATGCAAAAACAGGTTTCTCCTTAAAAGGAGGTCACAATGAAGTGCAACATACCTCAAAATGCAGTTCTGTCTTCCGCATCCAAGGATGTCTTCACTGACTCTCTAACGCAGTCCGTTCACTGGTTATGGCCAATAATAATTTTAAAAGCCACGATTGAGTCATGGCTTCGTGAGGACCTCAAAGATTATCACATCTTAACACCTTGGCGTCTGGGTGGTTTTGGCGATTTTCACAAAAAAAACAGCAGTTTTCAGTTGCCTTACCAACGCCCTAGCTCCTCCGCCGATTGCGCTTGAGAGCTGTTCAACGGCTCAAACGGATCGGCCAGTCTAGTAGATTGCACTCGAAAAATAATTTCTTGCCTGGGGGTGCGGGTTTTTTGTGAGTGATGTCATAAGTGGAGGACTTTTAGGCCACCTTGGCCCACTTTGCCTGGCCCTGGGCGCCAACCGTTAGGTGGTAGTATTTCGCTGAAGTTTTTACTGGAAACTAGGCTACAATCCGAGTCTTTTGATCCTTTGGATGACCTGCTGGGGTTTCGGGTTCAAAAGTTGTGATGTAAGTTAGTAAAAATATTTGACTAATTAG
>Ga0210059_1011607_pt1 | contig 13448 bp, 5 predicted proteins | sample Ectturendosymbi2_FD_188042 | JGI IMG/M metagenome (GOLD analysis project Ga0210059, IMG submission 188042) | Ecteinascidia turbinata endosymbiont from Florida, USA - Sample 2 (SPAdes) (version 2) | ecosystem: Host-associated > Tunicates > Ascidians > Unclassified | place: Key West, Florida...
TATATTTGAGATTAAATCAAAATGCACAACGGTGAACTGGCAAAAAAGTACTGTACAAGTTTCACCTTTGACACGAAAAAGAATGTCCAACAAAGCTAGGTGTGTTGTACTTGTAAAGCAAATGTTTCGCACTTGGATGAAAACGTTGCTGCATTGTGGGTTTGGTTAAACTCAAAGAACCAATGCATTCAACACAAACACAAAGTGTAAGAGTCAAGGAAAAAAATATTTTTTATTTGTTGGTCACCATTGTCGCGACATTACAAGAAGTGAGGATAAATGTATATTTTATCCTTATTTCCAAGTCAAGTCCCTACGTTTTGAGCTATAGGTCAATATACAGCTAGGTGAATACTGTAGGCTACTTCTCCAACGTTTTGATTGAAACCCTGTTCACTAATAAGTTGAAGACAGTCTTGCAAAACTGTTCATCCCAAAACTAAGTCTCCACAATAGTGCTGCTTTTTGTCTTCGGAAAAAGCTTCGCAGAGATTTGCCTGAAAATCTAACTTTCTACAGTAATATACACACACTAGCATCATTAAATTATGCGCTGTCTGTTTCTGAATACGTGACAACCAACGTTACAGCAAAGCCATTTACATTTCTGCGCAAAACAAATAATGGTTGTACAGTGGTCTCTCACACGTGCAGCTGTAATACTCTCACTGTTACAAGAAAATAACTTTTCTAACAGTATACCACACAGGGTAAAATGTCGGACAAAAACAGTTAACCATCTGTCACTTTCACTAGAAACTTGAAAAATGCTAAAAATTATTTTATCGAAGCTAAAATTTATAAACTAACAGAATCAGTGATGTCAGACTAAAATCTGTTTCAACATCAACTTGGCTGTGTATAACCTACCATCTAATTTGAAAAGCTCTTTACACAAAACGTGACAAACATTACTTTTATTTTTGAAACCTCTCCAAATACACAACCTAAAGAGAAAAAAGTGGGGAGACATGGCATATTATATCCTCCCCACCTGAAAAAGTGGGGGGACACGTCCCCCGTGTCCCCGACCAAATTGCGCCTATGTAACCAATCATGACTTTGGTCCAGATTACAAACTACACTAGCCCAAATTGCACGGATCGCCCTCATTTGAATATACGCTGTATGAAAAATTTTTTCACCGTTCACGATTTTTGAGCAACTTGCGCTTGCCCTGAAATTTTTCACTGTATTGAGCATACTTTTTACATTCAGGATTTTTAACAACTTGCGCTTGCCCTGAAAATAGAGTTTCCCAGAAATTTTTCACTGTATGGAATATACTTTTTACATTCTGAATTTTTGAGCAACTTGCATGCGCTTGCCCTGAAAAACAGAGGGTTCCCTGAATTTACTGCACTGAATATATCTTTTTTATTATTCAGGAGTTTTGAGTAACCTGCGCTTGCCCTGAAAAACAGAGTTGCCCTGGAATGTTTCACTGTATTGAATATACGTTATGCATTCAGGAGTTTTGAGCAACTTGCGCTTGCCCTGAAAAAGCAGAGTTGCCCAGAAATTTCGCTGTATGGAATATACTTTTTACTTTTAGAATTTTTAAACAACTTGCCCTTTCCCTGAAAAACAGAGTTGCCCTGATGTTTTTCACTGTACTTGAATATGTATTTTTTATTATTCAGGAGTTTTGAGTAACCTGCGCTTGCCCTGAAAAACAGAGGGTGCCCTGGAATATTTCACTGTATGGAATATACATTATACATTCAGGAATTTTGAGCAACTTACATGCGCATGCCCTGAAAAACAGAGTTTGCATTCATATTTTTCACTGTATTGAACATATACTTTTTACATTTAGAATTTTTGAGCAACTTACGCTTGCCCTGAAAAACAGAGGGTGCCCTGAACTCACTGTATTGAATGTATTTTTATTATTATTAAGGATTTTTGAGCAGCTTGCGCTTGCCCTGAAAAACAGAGGGTGCCCTGAAATTTTTCGCTGTATTGAATATATTTTTCATTATTCTGTAGTTTTGAGTAACCTGCGCTTGCCCTGAAAACAGAGTTGCCCTGGAATTTTTCGCTGTATTGAATATACTTTTACATTCAAAATTTTTTATCAACTTGCGCTTGCCCTGAAAAACAGAGGTTGCCCTGAATATACTGTATTGAATGCATATTTTTTATTATTCAGGAGTTTTGAGCAACTTGCGCTTGCCCTGAAAAACAGAGTTGCCCTGGAATTTTTCAAGCCCGGGGGGCGGTCGCCCCCCCGACCCCCCTCCTCGTACGCCTCGTATGGTTGCAGGCATTAAAATATTGGTCGCAGGATGCGCAGCTTGAAGCGGTTAAACAAAGGCAAAGAAAGAGTCGTCGCTGTCAAGCATTACTCAGCGTAAGCGTTTGAAGAAAGCACCTATTAATTTTCACGTAACTAGTCTCCACAATCGCCAGATGGCGTCACTCACTTGCGACAACACCGAGTGGTTCTCCTTGCAAAAAGAATTTAGTTGAAAGACTTTCCGTCACTAACAGGCAGTAGCGGCTCAGTCAATCCTAACCACTGAAGTTATCGTTGGCTGAGCTATCATCGGCAACTTGCCGTTTAAACGTGAGCTTATGTTGTTGTGTGCAACAGAATGTCACACCACGTAGCAGCATCTGGCAGCATGTAACACTATGCAGCAACCTCTAGCAAAAAGTTGCCATAACTGTGGATATTTGTTCGATCCAAAAGGTTTCAATATGACTCCGATTGGGGCAGATGATGAACTGCTTTGATGAACAGGACAACACTAACATTTGATGAACTGGGCAAGACAAACATTTGGCCAAATCGTTGAAAAGGAGATAAGTTCATTTGACATTTGGTGCAGCAATGTGATGATCTGAAATACATTTCTGAAAACCATACACACTTGGTGCAGCAGCGAAATTATTTTTGTTCGACGCTTGAACAAGGCCATCCATTAAAAAAAATGTGCGTTGGATGATGGCAAAGAAAGGATGTCTGCACCTCCGGTTCTAAAAATAGTCGTCAATAATTTCAACCCTAAGAACGCTATTTTCTGCGTTTTACAATTCTTCAAGGCCAGACAAATTGCTGGTACTAAGAAGAAACCACACATATTCTTGTGTTGTGTATTTTCTGGAGATTATCGCTTTTGAGGGCGCGAATACTTTCGTGTTAGCTTTGGTCGTACTCTATCGTCAGATGTAAGTGGCCGTGAACCAATGGTGTAGCCAGCCGAAACATTTGGAGGGGGAGCAAAATAATTCGGGGGCCAAAATGTTTGATTTTAGGCGAATAACGCTATTTTGTTTAAACAAACTCCTCTCAAAACACAAAATAATTGTATTTTATAAAAATTTGGGGAGGAACGGCCCCTTTAGACCCACTCTGGCTACGCCTATGCCGTGAACTATGGAAAACACAGTCCTTGACATCTCTTTGTATCGAATGAGGTGATTCGGTTGTAGACAGCGAACTTACACTAGGTGAATAGCACATTACTGTAATAGAAGAAGTGCTGGTAGAAAGATTCCATGGAACTGTTGTTGTGTTGATGTGTTGATCGCATTTTACAGAACAGGGAATAAAGTTTCAGAATTCTGTGGACCGCAATAAAAATTACTGAACAACGACATCGTTACTTCTTATGCCATTCGTTACCAGGTGATTTACTTAATTTTTGGGTAACAATCTGTTGTATACCTGAACCACTGAACGTTTGTGATAATTGAAACACTTGTACATTTCTGACATTGTATTCCCATTCGATTTATAGATACAGTAGTTACAACCTGGGTGACTTGTAGACAATAAGGATAAGAACCCTCACTGATTAAACATACATCTAAGAATTGGTGCTAGGACCAAATTAGACAACTTGACAACCTTAGTTGGTATATCATTTTCATTTATAGCTTTACCACCTGAAAGATTCCCTGTTAAATGTAGTACTTCTTCCTCAGATGCAGATAGCAAGATGAACATAAACTAGTAGTATGCTCATGTATACCATTTGGAACATGACTTGCTTCAGCTATTCTAGAATGAATTTCGCTAAACCAATAATTAAGCTCATTTGCAATGTTTAAAAGATTCATATAATAACAATCCCTGTCTTCGTTATTCTTTGTGGAACTTTATTTGGTTTTCTTTTAGAGTTTATTACAAGTCCTAGACTCTGCCATTAATTTTTTGAGTTTTGTTTATTAAGAATGATTATTTTCTAAAAAAATATTTATTTAGCTGTCTTCGTTGTCCTATTCAGACTATTTCTAAATTGTTTTTAAAGAGTGTAGGCGTGTGTTTGCATTTTTTATGAACGTTATGAAACATTTTGTTTTTTTCCTCGTCATTTTACAAATATCAGCTGTTATCCATGGCTTTTCGGAGAAATTTGTGTTGTTTTCGTGAAGGACATTTGCCTTCACTCGGTTTGAGTGTATACTTTAAGTTCTGCAGGATCAATCCAATCTAGAGTTATTGTTGGATCGCAGCACAAGTCGTTGACTGTGACTTCACACCAGTCAGTTGATGCTCTACCAAGAACTTGTGTTTGTGAAGCAGCTGCTATGACCATGTTTTCTTTTTTTTACAAACGATTGTTGTAGAAAAGATCGCTTCGCATCTTGGAAGTTGTTCTTCGCGATGATTGTAACTTTAATTTTGATATGGCTGTTTTTGACCACAGCCAAATTCAACTGTGGAACCAGTCGCAACGTTAGTTGTTGGTGTATCTTAGCTGCAGTTGGAATAATCCATTGTGGGATAGTTGGGAGATTATTTTCATTTTTTCGCAGTAGGATATATGCAGGTTCTTTGGTGCTGAAGATTTGCTGTGTGTCACTTTTATGGTGTTAGATGTGATATGTTAATAATTCCTTGAGAATGCCAGTGTCATAAACCTGCACTATTTTACCTTCTGCTACAGGTATGTTCCTGAGAGAGCTTCGACTTTTCATTGAAAGTTTTGCAGTTGTCGATTATGGCCAATGTCGTTTCTTCCACAATTCCAGAATTGGATGAAGGCCGTCTACGGATGATTTCAATTGAGCCAGTGACCAACATACCAGGCGGAAGAAATTAAGGATGTTATTTGTATTAGTGCTAAGAGGAAGTCTTTACCTCTTCCACCACCGCAGTCCTTGACGCACTTTTAAGTGAGAAGACTTAATCTGATTGTGTGGTTAGCAAAGTTTGAATAAGTCTATTCACTTCAGGGTTTTCGTTAATGTTTTACGGAGTTCATTTGAGAGCTTTTTCTATACTTTCATCAGATTTAGCAATTTCTTCACGAAATGCTACTACACGTGAAAGATCTCAAGCAGTGGTTCTCAACGTGGCGATACATCCCAAAGGGGGATAATTTGATTTGTAGGGAGCATTGAGGCCGACCGACAGAAGCTTGTATTGGCTTTCTGAGGAACTTAGCCGAAACGGATTTCACTTTTGAAATCATAAGATTTGTATATCACCGCATGGTGGCAATTAAGATTTTAGTTGTGATTATAGGTGGAACATGGGCACGAAAAGATTGGGAACCACTGATCTATTCTAACGCCACGACTTACCTGCGTAGAAAAAACGTTTGAGTTGACACGAAGTAGTCGCTTTCACGTTATCGCCGGTGGGGGTTATTTTCGCTAACGCGTGGGCTTTGCGATTGGCGTTGAGGTTGCTGTTGGCAGCGAATGATAATTGCCTTCGTCAGGTGCTATCGCCTGCGGTTGCTTAGTCGGTGCTTAGCGTTGTGATGGCAGGCAGCGAATCGTGTCTTTGTTCGATGGGAGTTTGCGAAGTTGAAACTACGAAATGCTTAAATTTTATCTTGAACCAGCATATTAGAAACTGGGCATATGATAAAATAGTGTTTTGCTTGTGATTAACCATAGTAGGAAAGCATGGGTATTGTTTTTCATTTGTTATATGCAAACACGTAACAACGCAAGCATGGGGCAATTTTGTGGCAAAACATTTCAAGGAAGTACTTCGACTGATTTGACCCAAAGCGATGAAAACAAGGAATTTGTTCCGAAAGGACAGAAAATTTGAAGCAATCCAGCAATCTATCTACATCACAGCCTTCACATGCAGAAACATATTTAATAACTATCCTTTGTGTCATATGTTAGAAGGTAATCAGTGTAAATTTGTGTTTTAGTCTTGCAAGCCATAACAGGATGTTGGATTGGACATGTGATAATATCATGTTTGAGCTTGCAAAATCAACTATAAAACTTCAGAGATTGTGACCGCTTGATCGTAGCAACATAAAATTTAAATGGAGAGAGATCAAGTAGTTCTATTCAAAATCAATCTGATTGTTTCAAGTTGAACGTTTCTAACAGGAGCTTATATTTTGAAGCAATCAGGTTGATTTTTTTTCTGCTTGCAGGTTCGCAAGGGGAAACGTGTATGGCATCGACACATTTTGGAAAAGGATTAAATGCATTGTGTTATTATTCGTAAATTTATTGTCATTTCAATTTCACTATAAACGTAATAATCAAAACAAAGCGGACAAGGCAAAATCTCGGAACAAGCTAGAATGTGAAGCCGAATTGCTATAAGCGTTGTTTTCCACAAAGCCTCAAATTCATTTCTTGTCTCCAAAAATCAATTGCATTAAGTGGGTAATGGCAAATAAATTGTTGTTCTGTTTTTTTGTGTTTGATTTTGAGGCTACGTGAGGCTAGAGTCCTAATGACTAACTTCAAAATGGCGGGAATGAAAAATTTAAAAATCTCTGGTTCAGTGAATTTCTAATCTCTGTTTCGACTTCGATAGCGTCCAAAAAGAGGCGCCATTCAAAGGATCTCTACAGACGTTTAAGGGGGCAGTTGCCCCAAATTGCACTCCTCTGGATCCGGCACTGGATTAGTGTCAATAAAGAAACAAATAATTTAACAAAAACGCACTGGAAGGAATACCAAAGTAAAAAATGTGCTGTACAGAAAAGAAATGGGAAAGCATTTACGTGCGGTCATCAGGAAATTTACAATCAACACGCATCACAAAGAGTGTTGAGTTCCAAAGAAACAATGACATCAGCTATAGTAATATCAGGGTTTTTTTAAGGAAATTGTCAGGAACCCGGTATGGGTCTGTAGGGACCCGATTTCTCTGATTCTAAGGACCCGATTTTGTCTGATTTTAGGGACCCGATGATAATTTCCTCTGATTATAGGGACCCGATTTGAAATTCTAGGGACCCAAATCGGGTCCCTAAAACGCCTTAAAAAACCTGGTAAATGTTCAACTGACTTTTATCTTCATTGAAAGCACAATTTGTGGAAATTTCCAGAGGTGGACAACGCAGCCCAACTTATTTCAAATTTGTCTATGCGCTAACGGCTTACTCATTTGTGCTGCTTTGTGAAGAAGTGCTTTTGTATTTATTGTACTATGCTACCAACACACATGATGGAGACCTCGAATCTCAGATAAACAGCGCTCAGCGTAAATTCTTAAGGTGTGGGTGTAGCCAGCCGGACTTTTCTGGCCAACCTTTCGGGGATTATTGTTGTCACATGGCCGAACCAACGTAGTTGGGACCTCTGGATTCGGAAAAGTGGCTTGAAATTTGGGGATCAACGAATTTCACAACCGTGCACTTTGTCGCGAAGTTTCACACCGTGACCTCTACGAAAAACTCCCAACTCTGCAGCTTGCATTTGAGATAGCACTGTTTCAGTTATTTACAAGATTCATAACCATAGGTGTGTATCGAAACAAAAATTGACCTAAGGACCACCAAGCCAGTGGCTATGAGTTGGTCCAGTCATGACTTTCTGACCGATTGAGCTAGAGAGCTGTTCAAATCCTCTACGGATTCGGGAAGTCGTTTAATTTCGATTAAAAAAGAATTGGGAAGTTTTGGATTTTATTTTTTTGTGGGTGACGTCACAGTGGGAGTAGGTTTACACATTTTGGCCGAGGTTACCTGGCTCTGGGGTCAACCCAACGAGCCAATCTTTTTTTCAAATTTTTTGTGAAAACTAGGCTGCAATCCGAGCCTTTAGAATGTACAAACACGAAGATACCAAGATCAATGCTGTGTGTTGGGCGGAAAATACTGAAATATTAGAAAAGTATGACGATTGTCAGCACGTTTTTATTTGGGTTGACGCTAGCGCAGAAAACAGATAGGATCAGTTTTTGGTTTCGTTCTCCCTTCCTTTAGTAGTCTGACCCTCGATCCTTGTGTTGCATGAATCTGCCAAAGTGTATAAACACGCAGATATCAAGATCAATGTAGTGAGATTTGCGGAAAGTTGATTTTGGTAAGTTTGAAATGTCCGATTTCTCGCATATGGTCATATGAGCAGACATTTTTGAACGGAATTTACGTGAGTTCAAGTTGCTATTCCTGAAAATGTTTGAGCGTGATAGTAATGTTGATGGTTTCTGCAAATGTGTCAATGTCATATCGCCCACGATGTCTTTTTTTGTTTACCAGTTCTGCCGTGTGATTTTGTTACGAAACTCGCATCTTCTGAAAAATCTGGGCTGGAAAATGTCCGGCTAGCAGTGGTGCACGGAGTCTAAAATTTTTTACTATGACTCCACTCCTACTTTGGCTGAATGTAGTCCGACTTCCAAATATTTGCAGGTTTTGACCTCACTCTGAGTCCAACTTAAACACCAAATTTAATGCAATACATTTTTCAAACAATGTTCAAAGAATGACTCCGGCATCGGCTCTTCGTGAAAAAATCAACTCCTGCTCCCACTCCTATCTTGGAATTTCATTCAAACCCCGGCTGGAATCCATTCCTACACTCCGGCTCCTGTGCAGTACACAACTGCGGACTAGTTTTACCTTGGTTGATTTCAAATCAGTGTTGCCACTTCCGATATTTTAAGCGGTAATCTCCAAAATGTTTTTCAGCATTGTGCTTAGGAAACCTGTGTGAAATTTGTATGCCTGTAACTTTGCACATGTGCCATCAACGCATGCTGTAAACGTCAGTGCACGTCTGCTATGGATGGATTTTACAGTGCGCAGCATGGTCCACAATTCACGGCACCAACGTCATGAGAAGCATGAACAGCAATTGTCAAACTCGTGAAATCTGTAATCAGTGTACATGCTGTCCAACTCTGTACAACCCTTTGTTCACTGGCCTGCACAGTAGATGTTTACCAACGCGTCTGCCACACGTGAATGACTTTCAGACATGTAAACCGAAAGGTACAATGACGTCAGTACAGGCTGTCTCGTTTTTGCGGACCGTCGCTTGACATATAAACGTAGTAATTGAGTCATTAGTTTGCAAGCTCAAGTTAATGTCGAGTCAAATGAAATTTAACATTCTTCCTATGTGTTTAGGTCAGAAATGGCCAGGAATCCGGAGTGGATTCTGCTTTTATCCGTACCCAGACACACCCAAGCCAAAAATGTATGAAAAACCAAACCTGGAGTCACTTTTTGTTTTGAAAGTAGCAGGAGTTCGCTTGGTCTTCATAAAATTCCATTTCTTATGTAAAAACATTGCTGAATTTCGGTTGCATCGATGGTTGCCGGAGCCTGAACTGGAGTCAGATTCTCAAATTTAAAAATATTTTGGACCTGGATCTGGATTCAAATATTTTGGAACACAGCTGAATCGGAGTGTAAAAATGTGACCCTGGCCAACTCTGGGAGAGGCATGCAAATTGTTCAGATCAAGGTTTCAAGTGTTTTGAAACGCATTTAGCCAGAGGCCGACAGCCAGTTGTGTTTACTGAATTCAAAGCAAGATTTGGCAGTTGGTGTTTTAACAGTTAGGGGCCGTCGATAAATGACGTCACACTATTTTGAGCAAAAATCTACCCCCTCCACCCCTTGTCACAACACATCACAAGTATTTAACCCCCCCTTCAAATATAACGTCACAATTTGCAAATCTCCCCCTTTACATTTGCAATTACAAATTTCCATCTATTTTGTGTCTGCCTAGACAAAAATTTTATCTGCTTTATAGATTTGATTTGTGCACATTGTGGCAAGACCAACATTCTGTTGGTAACACGTCGAAAATACTGCACACAATTCTAAGCAAATATTAAGCAGCAAAGTGTTTTCTACTTTGTTGAAGACCGAAACGAATGAATTACGTTGTGCGAACGCTGGCAATGACTGATTGCGGAACTTTTTGCAGTATAGTCTATCTGCAAGAACGATTTCACAATACCGCACAGAAAACAAGTATGACGTGCAAATGCAACACAGGATGGTAAATAACTCCTTTTGAGAAACATTTAATGATGGTTTCTGCATAGGCTAAGATGAAATTAATTTTTCTAAAAATTGTTTCCTTCGAGATCGGCGAGTGACTTATGAGGGCTTCACTTTTTTGTTGTGATCTGTACGTAGTAAATACTGAACCGTAGACCAAAAAAATGAAACAATCACAGTGGACGTTTCAGGTCTACAACTGCTTACATTTTTCACAGAGGTTACGGCGTTTCAACAAACTGTTGCAACTACAGAATGGTTATAAGTCAGCGACACTCAACGAAAACACTCACTGGTCTGCAAAATAAAACAAAACATCCTACTACAAAAAACAAACGAATCACTGAAATAATTTTCGAATTGAAGTGAAGAAAGATATAACACATACAATTCAACAATCGATTAGCTGACTTCTCGTAATTTCAGTAACCGCCATGTCCCGGTTGGATACCACCACTGCGGTTCCAGCTATCCGTATCTGTTGAAAACGAAAGTAGTAACGTCTTAAGCCAAGCTTCCCCCACCTAAAGGTTTACTTAGCTCCATGCATTTTCCCATAGAGAGGAAAAATGTTCAGTTGTGATGTAAACTGGCACTTTACTACCAGTGCAACTTTTTTCTGGAATTATCATTGCATTTATATCCAGATTATCTTCATCTTACCACTCTGCACTTTTCACATTCTCCGCATTTTTGATGATTAGCATCATTTCCCGCTGACGACGCGCAGCCACTAAGAATTTCAGACACATGTTACTTCTGCATTTTGATGAAATCAAATAGTCATCTGCAAGCAGCGCCCAACCTGTCTCCGGGACCTCGGATCGGGGGTCGGGCATGGGGGATTTAAAAAATTTGAGGGCAATAAAACCTTGTAAAAATATAAAGACGCATGTTTTTCCCACGACATTAGTTGTAGTAATGATGCACAATTGTTAAGCTATATTTTGAAGGGTGTCCGTTCAAAACAGACCATTCATAACAGACAACTCAAAACAGACCACGTTCATAACAGACCCATTCATAACAGACTGCGTTCATAACAGACCACGTTCATAACAGACCCGTTCATAACAGACTACGTTCATAACAGACCACATTCATAACAGACCACATTCATAACAGACTCTGTTCGTACCTAGGGCCGGACGGGGCAAAGTGTGTTAGGCAAAATGGTTTAGACTTTTAGCGTCCACACTGCAATAGACATTAAGAAGGGGTCCGTTATCAACCTGGCCTGTTACGAACGGGTCTGTTATGAACAGGTTTGTTATGAAAGTGGCCTGTTTTGAACAGGTCTGTTGTGAATGGGTCTGTTATGAACGTGGTCTGGTTTGAATGGTCTGTTATGAGTGGTCTGTTATGAACTGGTCTGTTTTGAATGGGAACCATTTTGAAGTATTGTTATGTTTTTATGAGCCACGAGTTTCAAACTGTTTACTGTAATTGGGTTCAGTGCAAAAGTCCCCTCATACTGAAGGCGGTGGTGGCAATTGCGTATGTTGCAACAATTTTGACCTCAAAAATAAAAATGTAAATTATAGGAAATGATTCTGAAGTTTTCAGGATGAGTGTAAAAGCTTAATTAATAATGCACCTCCAGATAGAGATGGAAGGAGAGATGAAGCCCGCTTATAACTTTAGGTATTCCAGAGCTAGCCTATATTGATTTGCCAGAAATTGAGAATAGAACTATGGAATGCTTGGCAAACAGCACAAAAATCCTGCACAGAATCGGGCGTCGAAATCTAAAACTTTTTGGTCCAGTAGATGGAGTTGGGAGTCAATAAATTTTATCGAATGAGCTTTGGCTACATTGGCAGTACAACAATATAGTTAGCCATTAGCTGTAAATCCAACAATGATTGACTGACTGTCGGAAATATACTACAAAAACAATTAGCCCATTAACAATATCGACAAAAATTTCCTTATTGGTTGCAACAGGAAACTACTGTAAATGGAATAGAAACAATTGGCCTCCACACCTTTCCTTTCTGGTATGACTGCGTGTAGCATGCATATCAAAACGACTCGTGTGACATCACAACACTACTGACTCCACCAATCCCCCTTGTCACAAATTTAGTTACACCCTCCTCCCCGTTAGGGTGTGACGTCATTTATGGACGACCCCTTACATATCTCACTTTTTGTATATTTGGCTTGCACACGTTGTCTACATGTTGGAGGTGATAGATGAATCACAAGAAAATACAGAAACCAGGCGCCACAAAGCACATGGATAGTTTTCATTGCTATTGAAAGTCGCTTAAGAGACAGTTTAGCTTACCCTAGAATGATTTGTTTCTTTTTTGCCATCTCCTAGGATACAGTATTAGTGTATACACAAAATAATTTTATAAAAAGAATATATTGACGTATACTTCATGCAAATGAAAATAGAAGTTCATGCAGAAGAAAGACATAGCCAGGGTTTTTTAAGGCGTTTTAGGGACCCGATTCGGGTTCCTAGAATTTCAAATCGGGTCCCTACAATCAGAGAAAATTATCATCGAGTCTCTAAAATCAGAGAAAATCGGGTTCCTAGAATCAGAGAAATCGGGTCCCTACAGATCCATACCAGGTTCCTAAGATTTTCCTTAAAAAAACCCTGGACATAACATAAGAGTTTTGGCAAAATAAAAGAAATAGGAGGAAAGAAACTAAAAAATTATTTCGTATATTCTGTGGATCGCCACAGAGTTAACCAAAGGTTTATCAAAGATCGCATTGATAAACTTATTTGTTTCGGTGTAAGTGATTATGCTGTGATGGTTTGCCAGGCCATAAAGTTTGTGTTCTTATGCTATGGGTAACCGATCCATAGACTTTACATGCATTTTACTATAGATCGCTATATTGAAGAAAACTTTTTGTTCTTCACAAATCGAAAGAACAGTATCTCTTTAGACCGTATGAGCTGAACCGAAGCACAAACCTAGAAGGGAAGTTTCTCTTTCGCCGTGCAGGCCTTGGATCGCCAAGACTAGGACAACAGTTTTCGTGCATGTGTAACATTCAGGTTATGTTATTTAGAACAGTTCCTCGAGAGCACTGGTTAATTTAACAGGAACATGTCCTAGGCACGCCCAAATTTACAATTAAGAAACCAGGACCCGCCCTTAATTGTATAGTGGATTTAACTTTTCGCATTACGACTTGCCGTTCCCTACTCGCTATTGCATTCCGTACGTGAGATCTGGTTTGTATCAACTTGTCATTCGCGTCAAGGGATTTCGTGTGTCCGCGCATGAC
>Ga0210059_1011608_pt1 | contig 13448 bp, 7 predicted proteins | sample Ectturendosymbi2_FD_188042 | JGI IMG/M metagenome (GOLD analysis project Ga0210059, IMG submission 188042) | Ecteinascidia turbinata endosymbiont from Florida, USA - Sample 2 (SPAdes) (version 2) | ecosystem: Host-associated > Tunicates > Ascidians > Unclassified | place: Key West, Florida...
CGTTTTTTATTATATCATTGAAAAGATATTTTCAAAATGTCGCCAAAACTCAATCCAAATTGCTATGGGTTCGCCACTAGGTGCCGGAAATTATATTTCTGTTTTGTAGGGTGCCGCAAGCCTAAAAAGGTTGGGAACCACTGCTCTATGTGTTCAACCTCACTTTGCAGAATCTTTATTTGTGATGAAGAGAGAGGCGCTGCCGCTTGGAATTTTTGTTGTTTTTCTTGAAGCAATATTTAGTAAGCTGTGGATACAAATGAGGTGGTATAATATCGTAATCGTAAGCGGGTTGCTTAGGTGAAAGCGGTAGCAGAGGTCGCCCTCGTAATGTTTGCTTTGTGGCTTGTTTATTGTTGATGAAGAGAGAGAGAGAAAAAAGTGTTGCCGCTTGGAATTTTTAGTTTGTTCTTGAAGCTTTTTCTATTTGTACTTGATGTTCGATCATTGCTCTGTGGTTTTGATTCTGTGTTCCCGAGATTCATTTCTGCATCGGGTTAAAAAGTTTTTTTCGGAAAAATCCCCGAATACTCGCATTACCCAAATGATGATACAGTAGAATTTGCCTAATTTGTCACCTTAAGGGGATTCGAAAAAAGTGAAGAATTAGGCGAAGTGAGGAATTATGCAAACAGGTGAAAACTCCATCATAGAAGCTCGTATACTTTATCATAGTAACTCGTATACATAGTGCTCTTATTCGCAGTAAAATACAAGTTTATGACGTTATGGTTGAATACAACAAATAATTCCTCTGCTCTATCTGGACTCCTCCATTTAATCAAGCACCGTTTAAATCTTTAATAAACTTTTACGCGTTCTCTCATTGGGGAGTCGGGTCGCGCTTCGCACCACGTGTATAAATTCGATAAACAAATTGCGAGGTGCAACAATTCTCAGATAAATATCCTCAATTTGTTTTAATTCCCATATGTACTAGCTGCTTAGACATCAAAAGCGAAACTGCAAATGACGAATTAGACGAACAAAACGATTCTCAGGGATAGAAAGAAGTGATGAATTAAACAAATTGACGAATTAGACGATGGCGAATTAGACGATCAGAAATGTACACAAAAGATAGGGATTCTGCCGGGACCGATGAAAAAGTGACGAATTAAACGAATTGACGAATTAAACGAGTTCTACTGTATCATTTGCCAGCAGGCGAAGCACCGCACGTGTTAAGTTTTTTTTCTAATGAAAAGTGGGTTCTTGTGAACCGAGACACCAGGTTTCAACATGTCTGATGATCTGCATACGGCAGATACTTTCTTCGCTCGCTGACACGTAGTCATGTGATGAACATGTAGAATGATAGTTTGATCTGTAACAGAACAGGAAGATGCGTGACTTGACGTAAATCAATCGTTTCGCACTGTATTGATGAATAAAGTAAAAGGTCAATGACACACTGAAAAAGATTTAAACGGTGTCGTGAAAGTTTGCAAAGCGGAATGTTTGTTGGTGGCAGGCCCGCAAGCGGGGGATTGACCGCATCTCGAAATTTTGAAAAGCAGTTTAAAAGCGCCCAAACTTCCGTAGTTCTTACGTAAAACAACAAGTTACAATCATTCTGCCCTCCTCCAAAAATATCCGCAGGTTGTAACCCTGGCTGTTGGTGTTTTGTTGTCAGGAGCATGTAGAGCTCTGGATATGATGTAAAGGAGGTGGTGGTATAGCTTTATTGTGTGCAGGTTGTTTATGCGAAAGCAGTTTAGTTGTGCTCTATCGAGTCAATCTTCTTTGAAGCTTCTTTTTTTGTAATGTAGACAGAAATGTTGTCGCGTGGGAGTTTTTCTTTTTTCTTGAAGCATTTTCATGTTAAGTGGTGAATACAAGGGAGGTGGTGGCATACCTTGATCGTAAGCAGGTTGCTTATGTGAAAGCGGTGTGGAGGTCGATCAAGTTACGCTTGCTTTGTGGCGTGTTTATTGTCGATGAAGGGAGAAATGTTTCCACTTGGGAATTTTAGTTTGTTCTTGAAGCTTTTTCTAATTGCACTGGATGTGCGGTCCGTGCAGCTTGTTTTGTTTCCGTGGTTTTTATACTGTGTTCCCGAGATCCTTTTCATCATTTGGGTCAAAAAGTTTTTTTGCGCATTACCCATTATCTGGAGACGTTTCAGAAATCGTCGGTTATCGTGATTGCGCAGATGTAGGTCTTCATTGATGTTGCAACATTGTAGATCTGAATTGTGACACAGTCAGCGCTAATAAAAGTAGGAAACGAAGCAATAGCTACGAGACATTTGAAACTGCAGAGCTGCCTCAATATCGCTCGCCGCCATTTTCCATAAACGGACTCGCAACAAAGGAAGCTTCAGCTAATAACGAACTTTCAAAGTGTAGGCGTTCCTCTCACCTGCTCTAATGCTGATGGTAGCAATGTCGTGATATAGGCTTGTAACCTTTTGTGAAACGTACGTTGCACTTGGGGTTGTTAAAGTTCAGTGCAGATAAGATTTCTCCGAACTTTGGCTCTGATTTCCGAGTTGAAGAGTTTAGCATATAAATTGTGTTTGTTTTTCTAACGGCAATGAAATGCGAAAATTCGTAAACATTTGAATCAAAAGCAGAAATGGTTCGTTACTTGTTTATTTCAACCGGAATGTAACGTAACGTTTAGTTTCCAACTACCGAAAAGAAACCATCAATAAGAGACTTGAACTATTTAAAATATGCTATATAATTTCCTTCACGTATTTCCCAAAAGTTTAGTAGAAAGGAGGAAAATACAACTAATCTGAAAAATGTCTGACATGTAATCTGGAATGTGCTGGACCAATTGCAATGTTAAAATTTTTTTTTCACCATTTAACTTTCCAGAAATGCCATGCTTTTCAATGAAGCACAAAAGGTTTATCTTTGCTAAAATTGTTACTTGCAAGCATTGTCAGTTTCAAGCCAAAAAGCAACAGAAAAAACTGAAACCAGCGAAGCTGGACAGCAATTTGTCGAACATAGGCTAAAAAATAAACGAACCGAAAACGCCAAAAAACTTTTTCTGAAACTTCAAATAGTGAGAGGATAATTTTTGTCTATTGTGCAACGCGTTTTACTTTTCTTCTCAGTGAAAAACGTACGATTTCACACATGGACAATGTTTCTGACAGTTCGTCGCCACGGGGGTGCTTTGGTGGGCTTATCCCCACCAAACCAAGCTCCAATCCTCTCCAAAATGAAATATGAAACACTATAAATCAGTAGAATTTTTTTCAAATTTGAATGTCAAATTTGAATGTCTGCGCTAACGTAAAACCCCACACGCACAAACGTAAAGCCCACCTTTTGACGACATTCTGACGACGGTTCTGGTTTCTGAGCCTATCACAACACTTCTTAATTCACACCAGTCGAAAGCGGTGACATTGTGAGCGAGACGACGAAGTATCGTTGTCATTTTCTAGCAAGCGAAGTACTGTTCGTATTAACGCTTGTAAAGCACTTGCTAAGATTTTGAATCAAAAGCGGCAGTTGGATTCCTTGCCGATAATTCCATGCAGCAGCTTTATTTCAAGTGATCCAATCTTTCAGCAACGCGTATGACAAGAAAAGGACTTTGAGCAATGCTTGGGTTGAAATTATTCAGAGTTCTTGTGAACCGAGGCACCAGGTTTCAACATGTCTGATAATCTGCATCTGTATACTGCAGATATTTTCTTCGCTGTCTGACACGTAGTCATGTGATGAACATGTAGACTGATAGTTGGATCTGTTCACATACCAGGAAGATGCGTGACTTGACATAAATCAGTTGTTTCGCACTGGATTGATTGAACAAAGTAAAAAATCAATGACACACTGCAGACGATTAAACGGCGTCATGAAAGTTTGCAAAGCGGTTCAGTGTTTGCTGTTGGCAAGCCCGCAACCAGTGGGGTTGCTGCTCCAAAATTTTGAAAAACAGCTTGACAACGCCAAAAACTTTTTTAGTTTTTACGTAAACGTTTTTACGTCTGACACGTAGTCATGTGATGAACATGTAGACTGATAGTTGGATCTGTTCGCAAAACAGGAAGATGCGTGACTTGACGTAAATCAATTATTTCGCTCTGTTCTGATGAATAACATAAAAAGTCAATGACACACTGAAAAAGACTAAACGGCGTCGTGAAAGTTTGCAAAGCGGTTCGTTTGCTATTGGCAGACACACAACTAGTGGAGTTGCCCCCCAAAAAACATTTTTAAATAGCCAAATTCTTTTCAATTCTTACGCAAAACAACAAGTTACAATCATTTTCCCCCACTCCGAAAATATCCGCAGGTTGAGGCTCTGGCTGTTGGTGTTTTGTTGTCAGGGACGTGTTAAATTCTGGATATGATATAAAGGAGGTGATGGCATAGCTTCATTGTGTGCAGATTGTTTACGCGAAAGGAATTTAATTGTCGCTCTGTGGTCAACCTTACTTTGTAGCTTCTCTATTTGTGATGAAGAGAGAAATGTTGCCGCTTGGAATTCTTTTTGAAGCTTTTCCATGTTGGGGTGTTGACAGTTTTGATGCAAAGGAAGTGGGACATAACTTGATCGTTAGCAGGTTGCGTAGGTGAAAGCGGTGCAGAGGTCGATGTAGTCACGCTTGCTTCGTGGCTTGTTTATTGTTGATGAAGAGAGAAATGTTGCCGCTTGGGATTTTTAGTTTGTTGTTGAATCATTTTTTATTTGTGCTTGATGTGCGATCCATGCAGCATATCTTCCTACAGTCGTTTTTATACTGTGTTCCCGAGATTCATTTTAGCATCGGGATAAAAAGCTTTTTTAAATAATCCCCGAATACTCGCGATACCTAGACACGTTTTAGGTATATTTGGTTATCGTGATTGCGCAGATGGGGAGTAACGCGATTAAATGGCGCCAGGGGCAAGAAACAAGTTTGGCGCTCCCATTTTCGAAACTGAAGTCTTTCGGAATCAAATGTGCTGTAATTAAGAAAGTACTTGTGACATTGTTGGGATTTTTTGGCGCCCCCCACAGTGATTCAGCGCCCGGGTAATTGTGCCCCCCTCCCCCCCTTGTTACGCCCCTGGTTGCAACTCTGTGAATCTGAAGTGTGAAGCAGTCACCGCTGAAGAAATAGGAAATGGAGCGATAACTAGAAAACATCTAAAAGTGCAGCGCTCATTGTTGTCACTTCTGATGTTTTAACATCCGATCTGACACTTTTGAGAGAAATTTCTGATGTCTGATGTTTTGGCAACAAATCTGATGTTGACTGGGTTGTTTTTCTTGATTTCCACGTTTCCTCTCCTTTTAGGATGAAAATAAGTTTGATTCATAATTTTTAACCTTATTTTATCAATCTCTTACTCTCATGTGTGTTTGGTTATTGTTTCAAACCGAAAAAGTTCCGTTCGATGGGTTGGGATTGACATTTTACGTTACCAGTAACCGACTTCTCCATTTAACGACGACTCTACGCTCTGTTTCGAACTCAACGAGGTTCATTGCGTTTTGTTAGGTACTGGCAAGAGAAGCATTTACCTTATGTGAAGCTGAAACAAAAGTTTGATGCAATCTTATGTTGAACAAAGCAACAACCTGATGTTAACGAGACTGACCCCAGTGATAACACTGGCAGCGCTGCCTAAAGATCGGTTTCCATGAGCCGGCTCGCAACAAAGGAATCGTCACCTAATAACCAATTTTTAAAGTTTAAACGTTCTCCTCCCACCAGCAATAATGCTGATGGCAGAAGTATCGTGATATAGGCTTGCAGTATTTAGTGAAAGTTACATTACACTTTGAGTTGTTGAAGTTCAATGTAGGTAAGGTTCTGATATTTTCGTAATATTAGCACAGCAGTAAACAGTGAAACTAACTGCTCAATCAGTCTACAGACCAAATTATTTATAACAAGCTGCCCAGTCAAGTTTAATCTTCACACACAGATTGTGAAATACAGTACTGAGTTTAAGAGTTCAGCAGTTAAATTGTCATTATTTTCATAATGTTTCGACAGTTTTTATCTAATTAGTTTTACTTTCCGCTCACATATGATGTCAAACGTTTTGTTTTTGTTGAAATTGCAGGATTGCTAATTGTAATAAAAGCAGAAACTGTTATTTTTCTGGTTGCGGTCAATTTCAACCAGACGTAGACTAATCAACTTTTCTCGTGTAACCAGAACTAAAATTGTGAAGAAAGACAAACGTCTAAAAATACGGTAAATCATGATTTTCACTCAGGGTCGGATCCGGGGGGAGACGATTGGGGAGATCGCCCCCACACGAGCTACGAAAGTAACTTTATTCACCATGACTTTGTGCAATTCGGAAAACAACATTCGCGATGTAAGGCCATTTGGTTGTCCATTGTTTTGTCACAGCAGTGTTGTGAAGTATATTTCATCTCTCTTACAGTAACGAAGCGGTTATAAGATTTGACTGCCAAATGTTACTGAAATAGCCCCCCTAACCGTACTGGTTGGATCTGCCCCTGTTTTCACTCACATTTTCGGCATGTTTCTCAAGTAACAAGAAATACAAAATATTAAAGGTTGAAAAATTTTTGACCTTACTATAAGTGTTTTGTGCAACAGGTGAATTGGTGAATAGTGTCTTCAGGTCTTGGCAACATTGTTATGAATAATTGTTATTGTCGGATTTGTGCGGAGTATTAACAGCACAGCGATTAGCCTACAGCGCTGCAAGAAATCCATGTTTTGTTTCATGTACGATGTAAAAAATATTACATTAGACATATTGTTTTTTGAAGACGCCAGCTCACGCATTAAACCATAAATATACCACCACCATGTAGATTACCAAGCAGTAGTGGTCTTAGTGAGTGTGCAGGCTGTGCAAGAGTGTGCAAAATGGGGGCCCCCATATTTAGTTCACGCGCTTTCAAAATTTTATGAGATTTTCTTTATGTTTTATTTTTATTATAATGATTACACAATAAAACTTAAGTTGGTTTGCTCTATATTGTTATTAATAATATGTTTTAACACATTTGGATTTTCAACCTGAAGATATGAAACCAAACTGAAATGATGAAGCATAAACAGCTTTCTGTGTGATCAAAGGACAAGGGGCCCATTCAAAATGTAAAAGGACCTCAACTAAGATGCTAGGGTCCCCTAACCAAAGGATAAGGAGGTCTATTAGTTTTTGGTTACACATAAATAGCCTCTCTACTGTGAATTCAAAGGACAGGGGGCCCCAGACACGAGGTAAGATGACAAAAGGTAACATGGATAAGGTGCCCAATACTCTTCAAAAAGATATGTGTCTCTCAATCAAAATTTAAGAGGTTTCAAATCAGTAATATAGAGCCCTTACTTTTATGAATCATTTTGCTATTAGTTGCAATGTCAGCTGGTAGCCTACTGTTGCAACCTCTCCGGTGGTGTTGCGTTGATTGTGTGATTCACCACGAACGGGATGTGCGTGAAGAACAACACCATACTATACGTGGCGCGAACAAGCAATAATAGAGTGATCATGGCATGAGAACTCTATTGTTCCTTGCTGCCACAGTGCGAAGCTTTGCGCATATGCCGCTCGGGATTTCCGATCGCAACACTACCATTCTTGCTTATAAATCCACTGTTTACCCAGTGTATATATCCTTAAGCAAAAAAAACATGCATCTAAAGCCATTGCAATAAACCTAATTTTTAACAACATGGCCTACCAAAGGTTTGTGGTGTTGTGGTATTAACTTGTTTATGATTTCACTGCCAAAAGTGTAGTGGTTGTAGATTAGATCAAACCAACATTTAAATCTGATTAAAATGTGTGAGTCAATACAGCATATTTCATTCATTCCAGTCTCATCACAAACATTATGGTTGGTTTGTTCTTAAAGTATTTACTGGAGATGAAATGCATGTTTACCTGTTACATTTCGACAATGAAAATCTAAAAACAATAAATTCTTACAAGCTCAACTTGGCCCTAGGGCGGGGATATTTAGAACTCCCTAGGGCAGGGATACCTAGGAGTTCTAGATATCCCTGCCGTAGGGTAACTCCATTGTTCAAACAGTTATGTGAGAAATTGTTTTGCTTGAGAAAATTACATTGTAAACACCAATGTACAGGCGCGTATTTGCATGGTCTGCTGTATGCTTCAATAGCTGCTAATGCACTGCTACATCAATTGCTTTCAGTTTCTTTTTGCGTCAGAACGAAATGTTTAAATTGGGGCAGCTTTCCTTACTTTCTTGAACCACTTCATGCAAGATTCAGTAATAATTATAACAGGATGTGTTAAGTTTTTGCGCAAGGTAAAAGTTACCACTCCATCGTATTGATGTAGAAGTGTTTAATGATTTATGACACTGCAGTAATTTGTAAACGTTTTTTATGCAAGACGAGCGAATGAAGGTGGATATGCTGGAGCAGGGTTGGTAGATGCTTCATCAACGCTATGGGCAAGCGAACTCTCATAAGCGTCCAAAGCTTTGTGCTTTAAAGCTAAACGTTGTTTTTATTTATTTTTATAAACACATATTTTTCCTGAAACAATTCCACAAAGCCATCGGGGTTCATTTGTATTTGCTGTGCGTTTTTTGTGACGTCACAATTTGACGTCATATTCATGTTTCCAAACCAACGTTTTGGCGAAGTTTGTTTACATAATATGCATATTTTATTCTTCTACACGCACTCCCCTTATTTTATGTATCATTGCACTGAATATAAACTTATCAGGGCTCAAGGCAGGATATCGTTCTGCAAGAAAATAAACTCAACGCTACGGCACAGCAGTTCATATCTGCAAAAATACTAAGCTGCGCATTAAAACAGCGGAGTAAAACACACTCATCACTACGTCAGAGCAATTTACAACTGCCAAATGAGGCTGCGCTAATGTCTTGTCGAATACGAGCAGTCGAGCATAGAAAGTGTGCGGCAGGACTGGCTGGAGCACACCCCGGTTTGTAAAATCGAATCTTGCTAAACTACACCAGAATTGAGAATGCGCAAGAAAACGTTTGTTTTTTTGTTATGTATAGAAGTCCAGCAAACTTTTAGTTTTCTTTTTTCCTTGCTGAGACATTATCAAATGCCCTAATGCTTCGATGTCGACAACTGCTGTTTTCTGAGCTCGTGCAACAATTCTATCATGCTCTAGAAATTGGTACTGTAGCCAATGTGGTCAGCACTCGCGCTCTCAGCCATAGCAGACAAAATAAAGAAAATTGTTTTGGATAAAGTGAACTATCGCTGAACAAAACCATGCGTAGTGGGCGAAAGGTCTGCAAAAAGTGGTGAGATGGTTTCTGAATACAGACGATAAACCAAATTCCCACCAAAACCTAATCATTACTTTTTGGCCCATTTACAATGTTTCTTGAAATTTGCATGCATATTCATTCCGTGGAATTTGCATTAAATCGACAAACTAACAAGCAAAAAGTATGCGAAAACAATTAAATCTCCTATGCGCAGGTAACAAAGTTAGAGGTTCCCAACCTGGGGCAGAGGTTCCCAACCTGGGGTACATGTACCCCTGGAGGTACATTTGCCTATCCGAAGGGGTACATTTAAGGTTAGCCATAGAAGAGAAATACATATTTACATATCTTGTATTTCCAAATATTTATACATTTATCAGTTAATATTATTTTCAAAAGCCATTGCATGCTTATTGTTAAATGTATCTATGATTAATCATGATAAAATATTTTGTCACAGAATATTTTAGGGGCACATGTTCATCTGTCGAAATGCTGAAGGGGTACATGCATATCTTTCAAAATGCTGAAGGGTACATGCTCATCTGTCGGATTGCTGAAGGGGTACATGGCCAGAGAAAAGTTGGGAACCCCTAGCCCCTAGAGGCACAACGCTGTGGGCCATCACAGTATCGCTCATCCAATCATCAACCCCACGTTCAGAGCCCGAATTGCTCAATTGCTCAGTGCTCACTGACTGACCGCCCGCGCTGAATAACTTCTTATCTTAGTGACTGAATTGCACGAATTGCAACTATCGACGCGAAATGAAAAAATTGCATAGCAATTCATGCACAATCAGGCAATTAAACAACGATTAATGAAAGGTGGATCAGAATGAAACGGAACAAATTGATCTTAAAATACCGTCTATAATACAGCTAAAAATCCGCCAGTTCTAATTAAAACTCCGCTAGATTTCAACCAAGCCGCTAGATCAATTCTTTTCCAGCTAGACAGGATTAAAATCCGCTAGATCATGCGGAAAAACAGCTAAATTGGCAACCCTGGCTCCAACACTGTTGAGATGTGTGAAAACTCTTCTTCTCCAACGTTGAGCTCAGAATGTCTGCGCAGAGTGGGAGTGTGGTGCTCGTTAAGTCTCCAGCAGCAAGTTGTGTTCATTAATCGGTTCCACTGGGAAGAAATCCAGATGCATATGGGTAGTTTTCACAAGAGTTAAGGAAGACGGAACAAGGAGATTGATACACGGTATCTCAAAGCAAACGTAGTTCTGCGTGAGCTTTATCGCTAAGTGATGACAAAATAGATGCTTCAAAACACCGCAAAGCTGAACAAAATCATGCGTAGTGGGCGAAATGTCTGCAAAAAGTGGTGAGTCTGCAAAATTATGGGCCTGGTTGCAAAAAGTGGTGAGTCTGCAAAATTATGGGCCTGGTTGCAAAAAGTGGTGAGTCTGCAAAAGTATGGGCCTGGTTGCAAAAAGTGGTGAGTCTGCAAAATTATGGGCCTGGTTGCAAAAAGTGGTGAGTCTGCAAAAGTATGGGCCTGGTTGCACTTTCTACGAAACAACATGAGTAGCAAAAAGAACAGCACCGCAAAGCTGTCAGTTTTTAAATCAGTATTTGGTCCGATACCCACCAGTGATCACATTTCTTGGGTAATGACTGAAAGAATGCTATCACGGCAAGTGCAACCAGGCCCATAATTAGAGGGATGACTAAGGAGGCGAATCCACCCTGAAAAAAATCCCCCCCCTGGAAAAATGTGTTGGACATAGTTTAGCTACTGGACATAGTTTAAAATGTGTGGGCCCGACTCAGAAAACTCTTCGCCCCACCTGGTGTCCCAAGCTGGTTACAAGCCTGAGTGCAAGCGGGAGAGATGGGTATTTTTGCCAAGAGTTCACAATGCGAAAATTGGCGATAAAGTGCGCAGCTGCGAAATTCGTGAAGTCCTGAATGTTGAGCCACTTCTTTGAGTATAGAGATCGCGCAGGTGCGAAGCGAGTCGTATTGGCTGCACTCACGGGAATGCAGCCAAAGGGCTAGATGCAGAACCGTCGTCAGAAAGTTTTCAATAGGAAGGCTTTACGCTTGTGCACGGAGGCTTGACATTATAAAATTTGACAAAAACTCCACTGATTTATATTGTTTTATATTTCAATTTACGGGGGCCTTGCAGCTTTGTTTGGGGGCTAAGCCCACCAAAACCTCTCCGTGGCCTTGGCGACGGGACCCGCTAGGTGGTGTTATTTAAGTAAGTGACCTGGCTTGTTCTTACTTTGGTGTGGAACCAGCAGAACTATCATAGGTTGCTGGGAACAGTGAAGTGTTTCGAGTTTTGCTAGGGCTGCTACCCCAGCCCGAACCTCCGGAGAGAAGATGCTGGTGTGAAAAGTGATGTGAATGTAGTTTAAACTGAATTAGGTTTTGAATGACAAGTGTGGTATTTGCTGACATTCAAGCCCGAATTTCCCATATAGGTTTTCCAAGCTATAGCCTAGGGCGGCAGAATTTCCAGGGACAAAAAGTTTTTTTCTAAACTATTTTTTGAATTGCTTTTCTTAGGCATTTTACAACACCCATTCTTGAGTTACCTGCCTGTCTGTTTTTCTTGTTTCAGTGCATTCCGGTGACTGTGAGCAGGCAGTGACTTGAATTAGGCTATCCACTAATCTGCTGGGTAGAATACTTCTATAGCCTATGAGCGGGCAGCACTAGAAATCTGGCCCTGCAAACATTCAAAAAAGAACCTAAAAACAAACTTTTTACAGGATGAAACAACTTTGCAGTGAATGGAACGTGCGTCTTCCTGTTGCCATGCCAACGAAGACGTTTGCGAAGCATCTGACGTCACTGATTTTCGCGATGCTTCTGTCATTTTTGTCATTTAAAGAAGGAAAAGTTGAAGCAGTAGGTGAGTTTGACTTTCCCTGTTGCACATTGAGTTTGCGCCGCTTGCACATACAGTAGAATTTGCCTAATTCGTCACGTCAAGGGGATTAGAAAAAAGTGATGATTTAGGCAATGTGACGAATTATGCAAGCACCTGAAATGAACTGCAGAAAGCGCTACTCTCAATCGAAATTTTAATTGGGAAAACTTTTTCATAATTTAAATTAAACTCTTTAATTCATCTACTCTATCTCGACTCCTCCATTTAATCTAACACCGTTTAAATCTTTAATAAACTTTAAAAACTTTCTGCATTCTCTCAATGGGGAGTCAGGTCGCGCTTTGCACCTCGTGTATAAACCGGTAAACAAATTGCGAGGTGCAACAATTCTCAGATAAAGATCCTCAATTTGTTTGAATTCGCAGACGTGTTAAACTAGCTGTTTAAACATCAAACACGAAACCGCAAATGACGAATTAGTCGAACAAAACGCTGCTAGAAAGAGGTGACGAATTGGGCAAATGGACCAATTAGACGATGGCGAATTAGACGAACAGAAACGAACACAAAAGATACGAACTCTGCTGGGACCGACGAAAAAGTAACGAATTGAGCGAATTGACGAATTAAACGATGACGAATTAGACACATTCTACTGTATTTTAAATTTGGACAAGTCGCTGCTTGCGCAACATTTTCTGTCCAATCCAAAATTTAGTCACTTGGCCAGTACTTCCCAATCGTTTCCTACTTGCGAGACCCTGAGAGGAGTAATGTTTTTATCGCAGACCTCAAACCCATAGGCGCCGAGTTTAAAATTTCTACGGAATCATGAAAAGTTGAAAACACACAATTACCTGAAAGTGTTATTTATGCAAACTGCAGCTTTATCAACCCAAACATCCATCAATCTTTCAACATCATGTTAGTTTATCGCAGAGGAGTGAATATTTAGCAAACAACCAGAACTCAACCAACGTTGAGTCCTGGTCGATTTTATATATGATTTTTAATGCCAAGAAGTGCACTAAAATCACGCTCTGTCTCACAGGTGGGACACGACAATGCGAAATACATGCACAGCAAACACGTTAAACTCGGAAATAAATTTCTTGAGGTTTGTTTTTGCGCAAAGAGTTTCAAAACAGTATTTGGAGTGGGGCTGTTTAAATCAGGGCTGCGGAGCCGGAGACCGAGCCGGAGCTGGGCATATTGCCTGGAGCCGGAGCTCAGGTTGAAAATCAAAAGGAGCCGGAGCTCAGTTTAAAATTTAGGACCGGAGCTGGAGCTATGACCGTTTGCGAAGTAGCTCCGGCTCCGTGTCCCTTCCTAGGTACTAACGGTTTTGCCAAATTTACTGCAAGCTAAACTTACTTTTCCGAAAATAGTGCACAACTAAGCGC
>Ga0210059_1011609_pt1 | contig 13448 bp, 10 predicted proteins | sample Ectturendosymbi2_FD_188042 | JGI IMG/M metagenome (GOLD analysis project Ga0210059, IMG submission 188042) | Ecteinascidia turbinata endosymbiont from Florida, USA - Sample 2 (SPAdes) (version 2) | ecosystem: Host-associated > Tunicates > Ascidians > Unclassified | place: Key West, Florida...
ACAGGCAATGCACTGAAGGATATGGGTTCAGTATTTCTTCTTTTGTGCCATAAAATCCACACGAGATGTAGTCATCATGCCATTTGCGTTTCTTTAAAATGTAGACTTTTTTCGTCTGAATAGCTTTTTTACAACAGTACGCTGCTGATTCACGACGTTACTCCCGGAAAAACGGGTTACGTTGCACTCAGCATGTGATTTGCTGACATTCTTACTCTCCCCTGATTCACTGAAATCTTTGCCTTGATAGTTACTATGCTACTTTTCACAACTACCTCTCGCTACTAAAGTGTTTTATAAAAAAATGCATCTGTCCATTTTCTTGAGGGTAAACAACTGACTGCAATAACTTTCAAAAGTATAAGATGATAACAGCTCAAAATCTGAAATGAAAAGTTGTAAAATCATAATGAACACACAGATCATTCACTCCCTTTCGGTATTATACAGTTCTCGCTTAGCTCCAGCTAACTGCTTGGAAACAATAATTATTGCTTATAATCATTGACAAGAAAAGCATGATTGTTGCGTTACACCTTACAAAAAAATGAAGCTAGAGCAATGTTTCCCTGCCTTCCCTACCTGTGGAAACCCCACTGCTGCGTTGTACGTAAAAAGGATAGGTTATCACGGGATGGTCACCTGACCAATATCACAAACACACTGTCGAGAAAAGACGGACAATTCATGAATTCACACTCCGATAGACACGGTTTTAAAAACTGTACAAAGTTAACAAACTGAGACAGAGCTAAGAACATTATATGAAAAATGTGATTGTTCTTCAAGAGCACACACCTGGTACACCCCTGTACACCCAATCACAGTGGTACACCCCTGGAAAATTCTGGTACACCCTGGGGTGTACGATACACCCGGTTGACAAGCACTGGCTTAGACGTAGAGTGTTGAACGTAGATTTAGTCAATATGCCTAGTTGTGTACGTCCAGAAGTCTGACTTACACCTGATCAATGTATTTGTTTGTTGATTGTTATGAAAAAATGTATTCTAGCTTGCTCAGGCGCAGGCAGTCTTCTCGTATTTTGTACTGCACAGAAGCAAGATAGACCGGAAGCAAGATAGACCGGAAGCAAGACCTTTGGTACTTCACGACCAACGTTACACATTTGCGCAGCCTGCTGTTCAGACAGCAAGATGGCGTTAATAGTGTAGTTTGTTTACTTTAGCAATCACTGCTAAGCATGTCCCAACCGAGTAATGCAGTTCGTGGATTATGGATGCTGACCATATGGCATCCACGCAGGCCCCCCTGGTCTGTATTTGTTAATATTTACAGCTTATTTGAGATACAAATTGTTATTAATCCAAAAATATGCTATTCAGCAGAAGATTAACAAGTCTCAGAAAGGTTTCTGCATGCGTATTTCGGCCAGTTAAAAGCGCGATGCGCATGTTTTTCAAGCAAAATTCACCTACGTGCTAATGAATGAAAACGTTGATCGCGGCGCACTGCTTCGATCGGCCTCAGGTTTGTTCCCTCGGTAACAGTGCTTTCACAACTGAACGACAGGCTTCATTCTGATTTCCTGCAAATTTCTGTTAGCATTTGTATTTCATCACATCTCTAAACAATCGTTGTTAAATTAAATGGAAATGAAGATCCAAATCCTTTTGTGAAGCTCTTTTCTCAAGACACGTCTTGATGAAGTGTGTCCTAACATAATTATTGCACTGTGAATTATGCAAAACTGCCTACTCTTGCCAGCGCTGAAAAACGTTTATGCTAACTGGACCTGATCAAAACCTTCAGCAGGTCTCATCTGACTGAAAGAAGACTGTCCTCATTGGCCATGTTGTCCATAGAAGCTTCTTGTGTGCGCTCTCTGTGTAGATTTGGATGAGGTCATAAAGGCTTTTTCATGCCAAAAGACTCGCTCCAAGCCGTTTCGATACTTTTATAATGTGACATTGTTTATGATATTTTCATGGTTATTGTCATGTAACGTTTTTCATGTGTTCTACTGTGCCATTACACAGTGATTTCTTTTATTTTACTGTATGACCACGGTCCGCCAGTTGAGTAGCCGTATGGCAGATAAATTCCAGTGACAACTAAACCATGACGAATAATCAAGCTAATACAGCAACGCTTTAGAAATCTTTTTTTAGAAATCACCATTGGGGGGCCTCTGTATGCATTCCGGGAGGGGCCAAGAGTTGGGCTGCTACGTCACTGTTCATACCTATTTGTAATTATTTGGTGAGCAGCTCCGTATTTAGATAAAATTGTTTGGCATCATATGCTTAGTAATTGCTGAATGAAAGTGCTTTTATCATTGATGCGGATGGATCGGTGAACTGCTAAAAAAATTCCGTTCCGGACTTTTTAGGTTAACAAGATTCAGGTGTAGTCAGGGGCGTAACGAGGGGGTAAGGGGGCGCAATTCCTGGGCGCCAAATCACTATGGAGGCGCCGAAAAGACTCAACAATGTCACAAGTACTTTCTTCAACAGAGTACATTTACTTCCGAAAGACATCAGGGTCGAATATGGGAGCGCCAAACTTGCTTCTTGCCCCGGGCGCCGTCTAGCCTCGTTACGCCCGTGGGTGCGGTGGGTATTACAACAAATCATAAGCTTACCTACCCAGTCACAAGTCATTGATGGGTATTAATTTAGATAGCATATTTTACATGAAAACGTGAAATTTTACTTTAAATTCTTTTACACCGTTGAAGCTCATTGCATCACCCGTCAAATATTTTCTGTTTTTGTGGAACAGGTATATGAGTTTTTGGGAACTAATTATTGCATACCCAAACGGTGGCCAATGTGCCCCCATCAGCTAAGTTTCCCCCCTGGCGCAAACCTCTAGTTACGCCACTGTGTACGAGGCAGTCAACTGCTCAAAATAAATGACGAGGGGCACAGCATCCACATTAATTTTTTAATGCTTCAAACAAAAATATTATTCCAAAATCGTTCGCTGTCAAAGAGTTTAATCGTAATTCCTCAGTCATAGTGAACATGAAAATGCACTTCATCCTTTAATACCGGAGCCTGGCTTGAAGCGAAGAATTTAAACAAACGTTTGGCAGAAAATATCAGCACGCCGTCGGAAACCATCGAAGAAAAATCAATTACGAACCTAAACATTCTCCGTCGGTATGGAATTCTCCCTGGCCGGAATTTGATTCGTTTGGACTCTGATTTCTGAAGATAAACATGAAGGAAACGGAGATACAAAAATTTTCACCAAGATTCAAAAGAAAACAGAACGCAGACAATGTTCATCATTATGTTTATGTCGCACACAAAGTTAATAACCAAGCGTTTTGAGGAACAGCAACAAATGCTATGACCATCGCTATTCCATCACTCAAAACACAAAGTACAGCAAAGATTGCTGATCTTTTCATAATTCTAATCACTCTATCCATGTTTCTAGTTGTTACATTTGAAAAGAGTGCATAGAGAAGAAGAAACAACATCGAACCTTGACCAATCAATACAATTGAAACATTCACGTATAGGACCCACAAATATGACGCAACTTCAGTTCTCGCGCATCCGTGGTTTGTGTTGGTGGACGTTTGTTAATGCTGAAAAGTATCCAAACAAACACACCGCCGCCCACAACAATGATTGCACTCATCCAACTAAACCTTTTCAACCAACGTTTGCTCTGCTCTTGCATTGACGGATGTTCATACAGTGAACGTTGTCGGAACCAAAGAAACATGTATGCCCCAAACATGGTGAAGGAGTAGCAAATGATGGAAATGTCTACAGCAACTTCACACGGTAATGACGTTTGGTCAGTGTAGCCCATATTGAAAACGACTTGATTCGCCATCAATCGAAGAAAACCGCTGATTGTTGCAAAAACAGCCGATGAGTGAGCAGGTCCATCGTCGGCTTTTATTGAGTTGAATTGTTTCTCTTTCTCCATTTATCCGTTTGTTTTCCATAAACAGTTAGACTGAAACCAACACAAATTACGAAAGCAGCTTCCAGAAAATTAAATGCTTCTGCTAAAATCCATCCCAGTTGTTCTAAACGATTGATATACTTTTCTACAGCAGTTGATTCGTGAGAAGTTATTGGTGCACTTTCTTGACTGGGTTGTGTCAGACATCTCTTACAGGCGATGAATATATTTCAGTGACTGAATATGTTACTTTGCAGTTTGCTGAAAACCTTGGAAGAATATAAGTTGTTTGTGTGATGATGATCGAGTTTAGAGTTTACCACAAACCTTGGTGATGAAATGACGAGATCACAAAGATATTCGAACAACTTGAATAGTTGTACAACAAATACATTACATAAATTGCTCGAGTATCTTATATTTATCAATTATCAGTGATAAGTTTTGAAACCAATTAAGAGGTGTTAAGTCGATGTTGGGTGCAACAACAAAGAAAATATTGGTTTAATGGGTGTCATGTTAGACATTCAAAAAAAAAATTGTAATGAAAAGTAATGCAACAGTGAATACGGGAATAGTGTTGACACCAGCTCCATACTGTTGTTCAATTGAAATGTTTGGCTTAGACCCAAGGTAATTTCTTTAAATATTTATGCCTGACGTAAATATATTTGTTACTTTCTTTGTTCCCTCTTCTGTACATTCTCGACTTTAGCACATTCTGTGTTTCAACGCATTTACGCTTTATTTGTTCCATGTTGACGATGAAAGTACTTTTTTCGAAGCGACTGCATATAAATTGTTAGTTGTTGCGTTGTTTTTTCATACGAATTTCCATGACTTCGAACTTTATGACTTTCCTTCTGTTCTGAATTACTGTATTTTGATTTTCTGTGATATTCTATGAATATACAAAATGCTGTTGATTTGCTTCTGAAATTTTCTCTTTGAGATGTTAAATCCTGAGAACACTCAGTGAATAGCATACTAAATACCATCAACTCATCATACTGCATATTTTGCCTTCACTTCATAATCACAATCACTGAACCACTGGTGCCTTTGCAAAAACGTGGGATGTTAATCTGAAACGAGCTTGAGTAACAAGGTGTGCAGCCTCTTTTGCAATTATATGTTCTTGATTACAACCTTGCAACAGAATTAACAGCGAGTGACGCATGCATATGCGTGCATTGCAAGCATCAAAATAAATTCCTTGAACCGTCAAATGTTTGCCACCACACATTGTCGAAACGCTCCCAGATTTAATTTGAACATATATTTTTGTTCCTGCCAACAATTCTGTTGCAATCGTTAGTCACATAAACTCTCTCTACTGTTAATCTTCCTACATTCATATATGCTGTATGTTGGTTGTTGTGTGTCGGATGTTCATCGCACGTATTAGGTGCGATGTTTCTTCAGTTTTTTTCCTTCTTTGTCCAGTTGAATTATAGTCTGTCACTAACTGCTGCTGGTCACGAACAGTGAATTGCTTTTTATTGGACAATGCACGTTGGTCCAAACCAATTTCGGACAACTGGCCAAAGCAATCACCGATACACTGAGCCTACGGTCAACAGTGCAAAGTTACCATTACGCGGTTCAGTGGAGGTTTCTTTCAACTGTTGACCTGACATTGCAACAATCAACGTCCGACATTAAACCATAGGAATAACAGACCTAATCACCACGTTAAACAAACTACTGAAACGTAGATAAAGTATGCACAATGAGAATGGTACTTCCTTAACAGAAGAATATGAATAGAACGCTTAGAATAGCGCAAAGTCATGTAGTTTCCATTCGATAATAACCAGGCTTTGGCCGTAGTTCACACATTAGGAGTTTTAAATAATACATTTTTTTCTGATGCAATATGAGATGCAGACATGTTTGAAAAAAGATGTTTTCAAAACACATTTTTGTGACGCAAATTAAAGTTCACAGAGACTTTTGCAGGACTAGCATGGGTGTGAATTAAATATTATCAGCACTAGAACATCGGACGCATAACGCCTCTTCAGAAATCAAAGCCAGTGCGCGTTCCAAATGAGCAGCAATGCACTGCAGCTGGCCGCCATGTCCAAGTACCTTGGGTGCTGCTTACGGGTGGTGGAAGGCAGAACAAGGAGATTGATACAAGGATTGGTAACGATTGGTACCGCAAACGCAGTTCTGTGTCAGCTTTACAGCTCTGTGATCGTAAAACGAGAGCTTTCAAACACCATAAATATATCGGCTTTCAAATCTGCCATTGTCCTAATCATCACCTATGGTCATTAACCTAGGGTGATGACCAAGAGCGTTCTATCTCGATTCCAAACGGTGAACCAGGGCATTTCGTGAAGAATTCACGACATGGCACTTCGGGAAGAAAGTGCGAGCAGCTTTGAGGTTCGTGAAACCCTGAATGTCGAGCCATTTCTTCTTCGAATAAAGGGATACCAGCTGCGATGATTGGTCACGTGACCTGAGGCACCTAGAAAAATTGGCGATCCTCTTTTTTGAGATAGTGTTTTCTTCTTCGTAGTCGTTTGAGCAAGTTCTTTCAATCTACTACTAGGCAGCACTACTGTAGGTCTTGGGACAGGTGTTGAGCAGAAATTCGATTGTCCGCCATCCAGAATCGTAAGGCTATGCTCTCCATAACAAGGCCGATGGATTGGGCGGACACAGTGGGTCAACGGTCTGTTCTGCGCCATATTCACAAGCCGCAGAATGGGCCATACCCCTGGAAGGAAAGGTCCGACGTAAGTGCGAGGCGGTAAAGCCAGACCCACGCTGGGTAGCAGGACCATTCCAGGAGAGTGAGTGCCGATGTCGGGGATAAAATTACGGAGTCGCGTAGTGCTCTTCAAACACTATTGTCAGATGAATCGATGAGTTGTTGCGCGGCGAGTACAAATGGGTGTCTCCATTTGACATGTCGTGCATTCCCACCCAGAGGACACAGGTGAAACCTTAGTGGAGCAGATGTCCAACATCCATGGCACGGCGTGTTAGAGGCAGTATGGCTCCATTAGGACGACGTTTAGCAGGTTGGATGCCTGCAAGGATTGGAAGGTTGTACGCTGTTGTAGGACGCAGGTATCCAGTCACAGTTTGCAAGGCGTCGTTGATGGCGGGATCAGTGAGGCGTGTGTAAGGACTGCGGTAACAGCCAGGAGCGCAATCCTCTGTTTTTGAGTGGACTAAGGATAAGGTGGCTGTTCGCACTTTTGTCGCCCGAGGAGCCAAAGCCAGCAAGCCGTCGTATGAGTGTGACGCTTGATGTCAGTTTTTGCTAAGTATTCCTAAAAGTTTCACGTAGTATCGCGATCACTTCATTTCTACTATTCGTTTGTTTTACGTGCTGCCATAGCCTATCGTTACTGTACCATAACATTACAAACCGGAAAAAGTCGATGTCCGCAGTACAACTTCCAGAAGAGTTTGCAGTATGAGTTGTTATGTCACATTGGTAGAACTTGCGCTTGCACGCACGTTGCACGCCTACATCCCTGTATCTACGACGCTTCAGGACGTGATACCGCTGAGCTAATTGCCGCTGGCAGGTTACCAGTTTTCCAGCGTAATGATACCGATAAAAAACGTGGTCGTGTTGCGCAGGGTCGGATTAGCAGTTTTGCAACAGCTGGACTATGGCCGCGGTCCGGATACCGGGGTGGTCGCGTTAGTAAAACAAAAAGTAATACATTAGCACAGGGAAGGCCGCGTTAAAGCGATCGTGATAGAGGGGTGATCGTCAACGAGGCGTCACTGTATTTCAAAACATTCCACCGGTGTTTTCTGAACATTTGTCGATATGGTTTCAAGTCTCCAGCAAGAAATTGAGACTTAAAATCAATGAGTTTCGTTCATATTATGACGTCCATATTAGCTGACTACTCGTTTTTTTGCTCAAGCTTTTTTGTTTCATTAATACAAATACCTCAGTTCATTCAAAATATCTAAAATAAATGCTATTGCTGCTAAACATTGTCACTGGCGTAATTGCGTAGGCTAATAAAAAAGACTGTGACACTGAATAGTTCTTAGCCAAGGCTCGAGCTTCAAAGCATGCAAAATTTATATCACCGCCATATTCGAGCATGTTGTTGCAAAAGTGTACACAAACACAAAACTACGATATGCATTTAACTACGGCTCAGAGTTGTAAACAAGACTCATTTTGAAGCCCGAACCAGGCCCGAACCCGACATTTATTTTTGAAACCCGATTTAGCCTGGAAGCGATATTTACCGAGTTTTTCAAGATATGCGCAACTGCTGGATATCTAAAACATGCGGGCTCGTGTGTAGCTGGAGGTACGCGTTTATCACACCCACAACAAAAATCAACTTGACCGAAACATTAACTTAAACAAGCATAAACTCAGCTTGTTAGTCAGTGCTAATACTGCGGAATGTAATGTTTTTCAACTTAAAAAACTCACAAAACTATCCACGATGGCGCCATTGGCATAACAGGAACTAATTGGGTTAGTGCTATAGGCATGGAAAGCGGAATTGTAGGCCATCGTTTCTTAACGCAAGCTAAGAATCGTGTAAGTGATTGATCTTTCCGACAAACTGCCATCGCTTGCTAATTAATTTCCTCACCGCTATCGCCTTCTACGAGGAGCGTGAGACCAATCCGAGCAGAGAACAAAAGAATGCAGCTGCGCTTACAAATAGAATTAGCTGAAGAAAATCACAATCACTTCACCCACAGAAGTCACCACAGCAGTAATCAGAACAAATGTGCTTCAAGAAATGAAAAAATCGTTACTTTAAATGGTATCAAAAACTTTGTACGCCGGCCCGAAATCGGCCCAAAACATTTTGACAAACTTAAAGCCGGCCCGAGCCCGGCCCGACTCGAAAAGCCCGGCCCAGCTTACAACTCTGCTACGGCTGATGCTGCAGTCACGAGCAAAATATACAGCATTTGCAGCATACTAGAGTTGTCTGAAAGGATTTTTTGCGATGGTGTTGAAATGAAGTACACATCACCATGAGGTGGGATACTGCAAGGTAGTGTGCGAGAAACACCTGCGAAATGCGTTATTCCTTGTTTTACTTTCGGTTAGCGATTACAAGCGAGCATACATGGGTGTCAGAAAGGGACAATTTTGAAATTTGACATTTTCTTATCAATGTTTTTTGAAAAAAAGACTGCCTTCTTAGTTTCGAGTGATTAAAATGAAATTTTGCCACTTTTATCCCTCACTGCATAAATTTTTTCGCTTCCCTTAAAAAATCCACTATTGGTCCCTTCCTGGAAAAAATCCTTCCGACACCCATGCGCGCATACATAGGTTTGTATTTCATTGTTACCATTTTCCACACGGAGCAAGTTCCGCCATGACATGAATTCTACAGTATTTGCACTGTACCCAATGTTTGAGTCCCGGGATTTGCCCAAGTTCGGCTAGTCATAACTCGCCAGCCGATTGGGTTATAGAGCTGTTCCAACCATCTACGGATTCAGCAAGTCTTCTAGTGTCGATTAAAAAAATTATTTGATTTGGGCGTAGGGCTTTTCATTGGTGACGTCACAAAAAGGGCATGTTTTTGAAATTTTGACTGACCCTGGGCGCTAATCCAATGAGCCATTTCATTGGTTAAAACTTTGTTTGGAAACTAGAAAGTCATCCGTGTTTTTAGAGCCTTTGATTGATCTTCTGGCATATCTGGAACCAGAATTATGGCCCTATAACCCTGTTGTGCACAAAAATCGAAAAATTGTAGAAAAAGCATGAGTCTGCATGAGTCTCCCTCTGGCGGCTTGGGCGGCCGGCGATAACTCGGCAGACGCTTACGCTTGAGAGCTATTCAACCCCTCTAAAGACCCGTGAAGTCTAGTAGTTTGCAATGAAAAAAAAACGTTTAAGATTTGGATATGCGGTTTTCGGTGGGTATCATCAGGGTTGGGGTATTCAAGTAACTTCACTCCACAAGTGAAAGAAGCAAGAAATCAATCACAAATTTTTAATAGGAAATCGATTTCACGTAACACTACGCATCGTCAGTCCTATCATCTGCAAGCAATGCTAACAGTTGTGAAACGTAGAAGGGCCAACACAAGGTCAGAGAAAGTAAACAACCTCAAGACTGCAATGAAAAAAACGCGCATACCCAACCGCGACAAATAAAACAAAACCAAAACGTCTTGTTAAACTACATGCAAATGCTGAAGCCTCAAAACGTACTGCATAAATGACAAAAACTTAGTAGAACTCAACGCCAGCTAACGATGAACACCAAGGCAAACGTCTCTTTCTGATAAAAGTAACTATTCGCAGAGCGAGGCTTCCGAGTGCCTTGAAACAACAAGCGTTATGAATCAGACAACTATGTCAAAGGTTGGGGTATGTTTTACTATTTTTTGGTTTTTCGTTTATGATATCATCGTCCGGACAATAAGCCGATATTGTGGTTCAAAATTTGGTTGGATCCTAGGCTGTGACACGAGTCTTTAGAGGCCAAAATTTATTTCCTGGCGGTTCTGGCGCCAAAGTTATGGACAAAAGACCGGATATCTTGTGCAAATCCCCGAGGGAATTAGATGGAATTTCTCTGATTAATTTCTGGACGTTTGGCCATAGCTTTTGAACCAGAAAGGCTAGAAAGTCCATCAAAACCCTCTGGAGGCTCATATTGTAGCCTAGAATAAAAAAAAATCTTGAGCCACAAAATTGACTCGATCAGTCGACTGCCAGGGGATGATGACGTCATCCAAATGTAAACAAATATGCATAACCATCCTCTGATTATGTAAACATTAACAAAAAACCCGAGATCTCAAGCTAAAACTATCTTTTGCAATCTAAACTACAAGTCTTCACGTCAAATGGGCGTCCGCAGAAATTTCTCCAGAGGAGACAAAGTCGACATTTTGCTTCTATGTATTTTTTCGGGTTGTTGGCGATGCAACGCAAATGGACACATACAAAAACGAAAATGTCGAATGTTGCGGCAACAATTGCATACAGTGTTTTCCTTGCAAAAAAACGTTACACTGAGCAAATGTTTGTTTTCGTGATCATGGATATTTAAGACTGAGTTTGCAGAGTTCTAAATGAATTACAAACTTTGTGAAATTTTAGAATAGTGTAAAATCCTATGAAAATACGAACAAACTAGACATTTCATTGAAATAGCTTCTTGTTTTTGTGCGTTTCCAATGTTTTGGAATGTTGCAAGTGCGCGAGATGAGATTTCGCTGCGCAAATGGTCCTGTGGTACTACGCATATCCGCATCTTTAGAGGGAACATTGGTTGCAAAAAATGCGCTTTGTTGGCAGCGATGCTTATTGACATATAATAAACCAGGAGTGGGCAAACTTGTTCAATGGAAAAGTCATTTACAGAAACCAACAATACCAGCGAACCGCAAAACCAGTTTGTAGTGTCAAAAAATGCAAGTTTTACATTAAATGAAGTAGAGTAATTGTCAGCATCAAGTTTTTGTTTGATTTTCTAGTCCCCGAAAATCTGGACAATACGTTGTTAAAGCTGTGCGAATTAATTCTCCAAAGTTTTCATTTTTCAGGGTTGCACGATGGTTTGTTTTTAGGAACGTCATTATAGAGAAAAAATGTTCACAGCAATATGTTGTGCTATGCACGGAAATGAGTCATACACTGGTATTTTAAGTTCTACGTATTTGCTTTCTGGTACCTGTCGCCAAAAATGAATTGTAGAGTGGCATTCAATAAAGCTTTTAATTGATCCAGATTGTCTTGCATTTCGGTCAGTTTATTTCTACAGCAGACAACTGTGCAACAAACGGTTAGCGAACTGGACAGCCACCACCGATACACTAACATTGAATGGATTTACAAGGAACGCAAAACATGGTTTTAACTCTTGGAAATGGCCAAATCTGGCTTCGAACTCCTCCAGTAGTCTTACAATTTATTTTAGTATTCTTCCACGTTATGGTCTGCAATTGCCTCTTCGCGAAAAACATTCGTTCTCATTCTGACATTGGGAAAATGACATAATGCTTTTAACAATATGTGTCTTTGAAAAATTTATTTTTTTCTGGGAATTTAAAGTAACTTAACTTGCGATATAGGTTCACTGTCGTTATCAAATCGCGCAGACTCCCTGGTGACCAATGGTCCCTCTAAGGTGCTGAACTGCGCAGAACCACCAGAGCATTTGCGCAGTGAAATCTCGTTCTTGCGCACATGCAAAATTCCAACTTTGATATCGTATGTACATCGCATACCCCTTTCGAAACGTTTCACTGGTGTGTCTCCATGGTTGTGAAATTGCATGCGCACTGAAACAAACATTTGCTCAATGCAAAATTTTCTTGCAGAGAACACTGCTGGTGACCAATTTCACGAACTTGTGTAAACACTGTGATAAATGAAACAAACGTTAAATGTGAGGCAACAAAACTCTATCGATTTGAGAGAGAAGAGCCACACAAAATATGTCGTCGAGCCGCAGTTCGTATACCACTGGTGCAAACCTACGTGGCTTACCGCTATCAACAGTAATTGTCTCCCTGTCGCTGCACTACCTGCCAAAATGTCTGCGTTCAACAGTCACATGCCATGCCGCAAAACGCCTACCACCGTGTCTTCAAGTGTATCTTAGAAAATTTGTTGCTATTTTATCGTTACGCAACAAAGGCCATTAGTAGAACAATTCCATCCCAAGTTTCGAAACCTGCCCATGCAGGCAAAGAAGCGGATTTAATGAACAGCAAGATCATAGCTGCATGTTTTCAAAACAGTTAACCTGACTCTTGCACAGTGTGAGTGTCATATCAGCAAAGAAACTGTCATTACAAGAATTAATCCAACTAATCAGAATCTCATTGTTGATTTCACGTTTTCAAGAAATTTTTGCTTCTTAGTCCCAATTTCCAGGGGGGCAAATGCCCGTTTTGCCCCCTCCCCTGCGGACGCCTATGCTTCAGGAGTCTTTAGAGGGCTTGAAGAGCTCTCTAGCCTATTGTGGCGGCGGGTTATGGTCATATGCAAACTAGATGTTATTCACCCCGGGTTAGTGTTTGTAGGGGTAGAAACATTTGACCACTTTGTGTTTTTTGTGACATACTTTTGGCTCCGGATATGCTAGAAAGCCAATCAAGGGCTCTAAAGACCCGGATGATCGTCTGATTTTGAAAAACAAACTTGAGCGAAAAAATTAGCTCATTGGATTGGGCGTCTAGGGCTGCGTAAAATAGGCCAAAAAACGCAAAAACACCCCCACTTGTGACGTTCCCCCAGGGAACCTCAAACCTAAAACAAAAAAAAAAAAAAATTCAATTTCAACTAGAAGAAGTGCTGAATCCGTTGATGGTTTGAACAGCTTTCTAACTCAATCGGCTGGCGAGTTATAGTGTTGCAAACCTGCGCAAAATTTTTGGCGAGCGCGGGACTGAAAGGGTTTCATGGCGAATCGGTAAACCATATTGCTTTGATCAGGTTCGACTAAAAGTTGAGGCAGAATAGGTTTTTTAAGCAGTTTCGTTGATTTGCGCTGAGGCATTCCTTTGGCTTACACATCAAAAGCATGATTAACCTGAAACTTGTTAGTGTCACT
>Ga0210059_1011610_pt1 | contig 13448 bp, 8 predicted proteins | sample Ectturendosymbi2_FD_188042 | JGI IMG/M metagenome (GOLD analysis project Ga0210059, IMG submission 188042) | Ecteinascidia turbinata endosymbiont from Florida, USA - Sample 2 (SPAdes) (version 2) | ecosystem: Host-associated > Tunicates > Ascidians > Unclassified | place: Key West, Florida...
ATTAGTTTAATATTGACTCGCAAATTGACAAGTACTTCACTATAATCTTGCTGAAAAAAGAAACAGCGTGTAGATATTTTGGGATGGGGCTTCTGGATGTTGCGCGGCAGATGTACAGGCAGTTCGGTATTCACAATGTAAGCGTAATAGTGTTTTTTGTTTTGCTTCACGGACGGCAGTGGGAATTTGCTCTAGGCATTGGGTTCGGGCATTTGCTAATAACTGTAAAAGGACTTGTGCCTGGAATGTAGCAGGTGCGCAACCAGGGGGGCAAGCTCTAACGTCGCAAGGGAAACTCGGATTTCACAAGGGCCTCAAAGTTATTAGGTGTTGTTTATGTAGTCCTGGCAAAAGTCACGAGAACCACCCACATCTGGTGGCGAACCTGCTGGCCCAACCATTCATAATAGAGTTAAGCTGCATTCCTTTCAAGAGAGCTTCAGTTAGCACACAAAGTCTCGTATCTACGATCAAAAAAATAGCATCGGTGATTAAATATGTCCTACTGTAACATTTATACCAGTCTGTTGTATCTGACAACTTCATCACTCGCAACATCGTCTGCAGAAATTATCTTACAACAAACATATTCAACTGAAGTTTCATAATGGATTTGATGAATTTGCTGAAACAAGACGAAACGTTAGGCAGTTTTACTAGTAGCCTATACATCTGCCACACTGAAGCCATGACTGCGCTAGTTGAGTATGGAACCAAGTGTTTGTGTTAGGCTACTAATTTTTACACTCGATCACGTCATCGAATGAAATTTCATGAAAACCCCCGTCCGAAATGAAGAGCTGGTTGCTTTTCTCAGTCATGCATTTAAACTCTTCCCCAAAAGTAGGCCGTAGGCCTATTCTTAGCACCCCTGTGTTAATATTCAGGTGTCCTCAGCTATCCTCTATCAATAACCGGAGACATATCTCATTCCGCTTATTTGAAAGTTTTCAGAGCTTTGGTTTTCACAATTGTGAACAAATCAGTTTTTACGATAAAAGCTATGACTTACCAAAAAACCAATGGTGCTAATCATGATCACGCCTTTAAGTGTGTAAAGAGCTGCTTCGTTCATTGTGCCTTAATGAGGATATCCGCTTAAGTTTGCAACAAAATCAAGCCGAGTTCTTTTTGTCGATGCTTCGCCTGGTCTGCAACGTCACTTGCAACTTGTAGGCTGACACCAAAAAGACTTCCAAGGGCATTACCAATGGCTGCAAAAACAAAGGGTGGAAACTGACAATGTAAACCTGTGGCCAGTGGCGTAACTAACGGGGGCAGAGGGGCGAATCGCCCCTGCTGGCTAATTACATGTAAAAACCTGGCCCCAGCTTAGCTTATATGTCGGTTTTAGTATACTTTCGTTTTTCAGCAGATTGTTGTGTTTTTTTGCGTTTTCGGAATATTTTACGGTGATTTAAAGTTTTACTGCAGCCATCCACATCCGGATTCACCATGATTTCCTTGATAACAGGACAGAATTCCATATTTGTAAGAGTTATTGGTGGCGAAACAAGGGATCGGAGATTCTGGAACCACCGCTATTTTTCAATGGGGACCGAAGTATAAGGGACACTCCCTATTTTACTACACTGGTGGTCACCCGCTATTTTACTACACCTGGAATTTTTAGTGGTTCACAGAGAGTTCCATAAATTGTAAGATTGAAAATGCCCTTGAGTTCACTGTCCTATGTGGAACACAGTTTCGACTAAGACGAGTTTTTCATGAGGTGTCAGCAGAGCAAACTGATCCACTGCAGGGCCGGCCCTAGCAGATGCGGGGCCCAATGCAAGACCTGGGCGCGGGGCCCAATGCAAGACCTAGGCACGGGGCCCTTCTGAGCAGTGATTTTATGACGTCATAGTGTTCAGTCAACCGTGTTACGATCGTGGTAGAGCGCAGATATACAGTACAGCACTAACACGAGAATTGAGCACGTTTGCTAACGTTCGAGAGGAAATTTGCTAGTTCTGACGAGAGCGTTCTTTGCTAGCAATGAAATTTATAAGGCGTTTCTACTGAATTCTCAAGCGCAAGCTGTATCTGGCAAAAATGAACAATCTACCCTAACACCACGGCGCGGTGCCCCAGAGGCGCGGGGCCCGATGCAGCTGCATTGGCTTAAGGCCGGCCCTGATGCACTGGATATTTTTTTGAAAAGATGGTCCACGGTCCAAACAAGGTTGAGAACCACTGGTTTAACTTTAACAGGTTCAAATATAACAAACAAATTCAACTTCTTTGTTTCTTGCTAACTTCAGTGTAATGCTGGATATTAGGGCTAAAGCTGTTAAAGGTTAGTGGGGATGGTTCACGCGCTTGGGTTTGATTCAATTATGTCACAATGACTTCAAATTCCAAGCTTTACAATGCGGTTGTTTGACCCGCTACAACATTACAGTCTGCATTATTCAGTGCGTTATTTATGTAGGATAGCATTGTTGGAGTTTCTGAAAGCGAAAGCTGTTTTGATAACCTAGGGTTGCCATATTGGTAATTTTGCAGCCAAAAACCACAAATTTGGCTCTTTTGAGAAGCACTTTGTCCCAAAATTTTTGCCTGGCTATTTGGCAACTTTTTGGCTCTATTGAAATTTTGTCACTTCCACAATTTTTGCTTGGAGAAGAAGTGCGAGTGACGTGTGAACCTTGTCCCTGCGAGTTTGCAACCATGAAACGAGAAGCGCGCTACGACATTGTTGTGCAATGCACGTTAAGCTGTCACCTGTCACTGCCATTGGTGATGTGATTTACGTGTGTCTGTCCGTCCCGTTCATAGATAGGTTTGCTTTTGTCGAGTGTTCGGCGCTTATTTGGTGCTTTTTGAAAAAGGTGGTGCCTAGTGTTTGGCTACCTACGTTTCATTTTTGTTCCTTTCAGAACAGTATGTGGCTACTTTAGGTTTGAACAATCTGGCAACCCTAAGACAACTTGGGAAAAAGGTGTTTTGACGAAGCATAGTACAGTAAAGGCTAGCTAACTTGTGCAAGTCGTATTACTGTCTGTTTGGGAAAGATCATGTTAGCCTGTTGTTTCAGTTTCAGAAAGTGCTGAATAGCTCAGGTGCATTTTCTGTTTCTCACGTTTTGAAATATGTCCTCAGCATCAGTTGATGAAGGTAGTTCATTCCAACCACATTCAAAGTTGCAGAAGATCAAAAAGTAAAAGTACCTCAATTTGACTTCATAACTGCTCCGCACGACTCTAGCCCAGAGTCTCCAAACTTTTTGTCCGAGGGCCACATACGTTATTACAGAACATGTCGAGGGCCGGACTCTTACGTAATGTGATTATTTTGGGATATGTTGCATTCTACCAAATCAAAAATTTTTAGTATATATATTATTTTTTCATCATTTACAAAATGGTTGCGGGGGCCGGATGAAAGGGCTTCGCGGGCCGCATTTGGCCTGCGTGCTGTAGTTTGGAGATCTCTGCTCTAGCTGAAGAGTGTGCCTTGAATGTGACGCTGTTTCATTCAATACGGCAATGAAACCCAGTCAACCGAAAGATGATCAAACGAGAACATGCAAACAAAATTGGCAGCGACTTCAAGAACCTTCGGAATGAAAAAGCAATCCAAAATTCAATATCTGTTTACCAGGAAAAACACGAGGTAGGATGATGGTCTTCAAATAAATCACTGAAACAGTTATGCGTCAAATAAATCACTGAAACAGTAGCGCTGTGCCTCTGAGCAACGATATACAGTTCAGCGCCGTGATGATATGCTGAAGTAGCCTGCTGAGATTCTGTCCGTGAAAAACAATTAGATGAATCCACGTTGGATGACAAGGTATCGCGGCTGTTAGGACATGTGCGATTAGTCCATAATATGCGACTGCAATGATTTGATTTTTACAATTAGTCTTCCTTCAGATACTCCGACATTAGGTGTCTGTAATTCTGTAATGCAGTGAAGAACTTCTGTGAAGCAAAACAAATCCCAATGAGAAACTTCTGTTAAGAAAAAGAGATCCCAATGCGCAACAGATGGCGCACCGGATATGGCACGAAAGCACAGACGATTTATAGCACTCAAGAAAGGAGAAATTCTTCGAATTATTGCAATTCAAAAAACTAGTCTCCACAGAGGTAAAAAGTTTGAAAAATTTTAATAAGAAATTCATTTTACGTAACACTAAGCGTCGTCAGTCCTACAACCTTATTCAAATATAATATTAAATATTTGCTGATTGAGTCAAACCATGGACCGAGTTTCAGGGGTGTTGTGGGACATGTCCCTCTTAACTTTTGGACAAGGGGGGACACAACATCTTTTGTACTATAGATAGACACAGTGTAGAGATTTACTAACTAGACTATGTAAACTGAATAAGCTTAATTATCATGATTGTTGGTAATTGTGTTGGTTAATTTGAATTAATTGAATCAGTGCGTACACAAACGTCGATCAATCACGTGACTGATCCGTGTCGTCTTAACTGCAAATTATTTGAAGTCTTGTTGACAAAGAAACTCTTCACGTGCTCATATACTAAAATACTAGAGTTTTGTAAACTTAGTAAAGAAGCAAATACCAAGTAATGATTGTCAAGCACTATCACAGTACTACGCAACTGCTATAACACCATGGGCATATCCAGTGCCCCTGGGGCCATGGTCCCAAAATATATCATATCCATAATTTTTACAAAACGGTCGTACTACGGTTGAGTGAACATGGCGACGTCATCGAATAACATGCATATCACACAAAGCTTGTCCCTCCAAAGTCAAACTCGGTGCCTGATTAAAACACTTCACCTGTGTGGCGTCTAGTCACTTGAACACAGATACAGTATATGCTGGTTTGAATCATCGCAAAAAGATAAAGCAGAGCCTGTTCGGCTGATTTCTCTAAGCTTACAGCACACGTAGAGTTTTTAATGGTTTTTGCTATTTATTGCGTAATTTACAGATAGCAAGTATTGTGATAAAAACTGCCTGAATGATCGTGTACGCAGTAAAACTTAAAAATGTAGCGTGGTTTCAAATACATACCGCATTACTTGCACAAGAGATTGGAACCCAGAATCTAAGAATACAGAGTCTTACGACGAGAACGTATTCGGAATGTTTTCTAATTTATAACTCACCGGCATTATTTGAAAATTGACACCAATGTTACTTTGGCAAATTGCGATCTTTCACCGCATTTTTGCTTTACAGAGAATTGTGTGTCTTTTGGAGATAGTGGTACTGATGAAATATAAAAATGTCGACGATAAAATCACATTGAATGTAGGTGCATTTTCGCATTTCAATCATTTTATAGATTGTGCAAAAAGGGTTTAAATATGACCTATGACGTCATACCATCATTCAAGCATGAAGGAGGTAGTGCACCTGATCGAAACCCAGCGCCCTCGCTGCAAAATTTGTTTCGCTGCCCCAAGTAGGAGTAAAAAAATTTAGGAAATATCCAGAAAAGAAATGAATTTCAAGTTGATTTCCTCAAATATGCAAACGAGTTTTTACCACGAGTTTTTACTTTGCTGTAGCTAGACAAAAGATGGCTGTAGTCAAAGAAGCTGTGACCTATATGAAGTGGCGGTGAAGTGTACACTGACTAAGTCCGAAATCTGCGGTATATTATGCTGTAGGCCAAACATTCACTTTTCAAACAAGCTCACAACGTTACTCGTTTTTATACAGGCTCACTGAATCGATTTGCACCCATTTAATGTTTTTGGATGACTTGAAATGGCTCGCGTCAGTTCTAGGGGTGATTTATCTAGTCACCTTTGAGACGGAAGGCGTTTTATGCAAAATTACTCGACAGCAAGTGAGTGATCGACTTGAACTCGACATCGACCGTGATTGGACAGGAAGCTAATTGCAGATAACTTGGACTCGACTTGTAGATTCATGACTCGTGCCCATCTACGGTAGCCTGCAGTTTCATAATAATTAGGTTTGACGTCTTCCTGATCCATTGTTGTTTTCCAACTATTTATTTTGCCACCAACCCTAACAGCCAACGGAATGAATTATACAGTGGAGGGTCCGGGGACTTATCTCGGCGTACTAACTGCATCTTGTTTGATTGATTATGTGGCGCCGTTGGTGATCATTCAACCTTGGTTAGACCCTTTTGCACATTTTCTGAACGGATTGAAATGCGATAATGCTCCTGAACTCGCTTCGAGTTTATCGCAGATATTTTCATATTTTCTGAGTACCATTAGCTCCAAAAGATACATGGCTCTGTGTGAAGCAAACATGGGGGGGGAAATCTCAGTTTGCGTAAACAAGTTTGGTGCTAACTGCTAAGTTCCAATAAACCCGGTAAGCAAAAACGTTTTCATCATATTCATTTGTAAGAGTTTGTATCCTTAACTCTGTGCGCCAACATCTCGTGCGAGAAATGCATTTGAAACTGCGCAACATTTTAAATTTTAGTGCGCACGCGACCATCAACTGCAGCAGTGTTTTTTTGTCCTGGGGTCCGTGAACACCTTTAGGGGTTAATGAACGTGTTTTAGGGGTCCGAAACCAAAATCCATTCAAAAGCATCCACTAGTTTTTATACACTAGCCATTTGGATTAGTATTCAGCTTAATCGCACCACAGCTGTAGTCTGACATGCACCTCTTATGGGGTGCATGGTCCAAGAAAAAGTTATTTTATAGGATCCATGGTCTAAGAAAGGTTAAGAAAGACTGATCTACAGCTTCCTTACTGCAAATAGATGGCTCATTAATTTGTCACAATGACCGTTTGTTTCAAGCAAAAGACGAAGCAACGCTTCTACGGCACAACGACATAAGGTTGAAATAAAAGTAAGCTTGCCTTATGGACAAAGATCACGCACTCAGAAAAATTTGTAAGATGATATACTTTATAATGAAAATTTAAAAATGCAACAAAATAGTGGGTGTCGCTTGTATCTCCGACCCCTAGAAAGTTGGGGTTCGTGATTCCCCTGCTTCGCCGAACATACTATCAGCCAGTGTTTTTTTCAAGCCGTTTTTGGGTGTCAAAATGACACCCTGAAATTTTGAAATGACACCCTAAATTCTGAAAACCAAAATATGGATTTGCTTTGTATTGAAGTAAAGCGATTTGAGATAAACACGTTTTCCTGCACGTGACCATAAGCGTACGCATAGGTGTAGGAGTGCATATTTTTGGGGATGCTGGAAATTTTTGCCCAAATTTGATCTTGTTTTTCCCAAATGACGTATAGACAGCAAGTCTTAATGTTAAGACTAAAATGTACCATTGTAAACAAATCAAGGTTTCTGTAGGCCTAATTAGGCCTACCAATTACCGGGGTTCAAAGCCGTACAACATCAACTAGCAATCAATATTCTGCATAGCTACATGTGAACAATGGTAATATTTACTGTGTTGAAAAATGTTAGCTAACTACAATAACATCCCCCCAGAAATTGCTGTTCATGCCACCACGCATGTAAGGTGTTGTTCAGAATCTTCATTTTCAAGTTTTTATATACGTTACCAACTCATTCTTCAAACACGATCATCCTAACAGCTAAGATCTGTTCTTCTCTAGCATAGATGTGTGCTTTTGTGTTAGCCACAATCGCAATCAATCTGGAAAAGGACTAAAATATCGGGTTACGATCTAAAGTATTACATTGCTGCAAACAGGTCAAGTCTCAAGTAAGTAGAAGGAAAGGAGGCAAGTTAATACATAGCATATAGCTTAACCTTCCACATTGGTTAATCTTCACTGCAATGTGTTGTACTTAAAATACTACAACTTACTTAAACGTTTACAGCTTCTAAAGTCACATTATGAAAACCAAAAATCCACTCCAGTTTAGACAATTAAATGTGCGTTGAACACAGCATGCTAAGAAAAAATAGCAATATGGGACTGATACACGCAAATACTGCAGCCTATATGATGAACTACTAAGGAATGTGTGCAAATGCACATTTCCAATGAAAAATGACTTATAATCTCAACAAGAATGTCTTATAAAAAAGCAGTGCTTCCCTGCACTGCATTAGCATAAATGAATTATGCAGTGCAATAAATAGAACATTTGCTAGGCTACTGTTCCTGAAAACTTCACTTCACAGGATTAAATTGAAGCAATAAAATTTTGCAGGATGCAACATATGCAATGCACTGCATGAAACAAACGGAAAATATGAAAACCTGAACAGTATAAAATCACAGTTACATTACCACCACGCAACATATTAAAGCTGCAGTTACGTAGTTAATTCTATTCATGAATACTTCATGGAAACAGAATTGCACTGGCAAATCTCACAACATCAAGCAAGTTTGAAACACGAAAACTTCACAGTATCATATCACAGCTACCCCACATTACTACCGCAAAACATTTTGCAGTTACAGCTACATTTTAGCTGTACACTTTACAGCATCAACAATTTGAGGTTTACAAAAATTAGGGTTAGGTGGAAAAGTGAGTTACCACTACATGTTCCTAATTTTTAAATGTTTCTAACTCTTCCCAAATTTGAATGAAGTTGTTTCAGTTAGTGCAATTTCGATTTGGGCTGTTGTAATATGCTCAAATATTTATAATATATGCAAATCTGAATGAAACTCTTGCAAGTTGACCAGATGTTTGTAATTGTACCCAAGTTTGAATGAAGCTGTTTCAATTTACCCAAATATGATCAAGGCTGTTGGAATTTGCGCAAACGTTTTTAAATGTATGCAATTTTAAATGAACTGGTCGTATATTATTCAAATTGGAATGAAGCTGTTTGAAGTTAACCAAAATTGAATGAAGATGTTCCACTTGGCCCAAAGTTGAATGGAGCTAATGGAGCCAGAGTTGATTTAGTCTGTTGGAATTTACCCAAATTTTTCCAATTTACGAAAACATTTTTAACTTTACCCAAATTTGAATGAAGTTGTCCCAATTTGCCCAAATTTCATTAAGATTGTTAAAATTTACCCAAATGATTTTGATTTTATCCAAATTTGAATAAAATTCTTATAATTCACCCAGACATTTCTGAACATACTAAAATTTTGGTGTGGAGCCAGCAGAACTATTTTAGATTGCTGTTGATCGCGAGGTATTCTGGTGCCCCTAGGGCTATTGCCCTCGCGACTCTCCCCAAAGGAAAAGTGGCATGAAAATGAGAAAATGAATGAGTGTGTAGGCCTCCATTAAACCTTTCTCTTTATGAAGTTATCTGTAGTTTGTTTGCCAAAAGTGAATGTCCTATTCAAATAAGCATATTTGGACGGAAGCTTGCGTTTTTGTGAAAATCAGTCAACAGTATCAGACATAGAAGGCAAAATGGTATTGACACCCTTAAGCTCTACCACGACACCCTTTTGAAAACCTTAAAAAAACACTGCTATCAGCACATAATGGTATCTGCTTTCTGCATCATAATTACACACTATTTTTCCGAAGAAGAACTTGTATGAATTTGTTTGACTTAAAAACGACTCTAGGAGGAAAATCTATTGACTCGAAGAACTCTTTGACTCGGCTCGACCAAGGTCATGATTCAACTCATACTCGATACCAAAAATTTCAAATGGCCCTGACACAACTTTGACCGACAGTCGTGACTCGACCACATAACCCGAATCGGGTCCCTAAAACGCCTAAAAAAACCTGCACTAACCATAACGTGGGGTGATTTTCACTTCGAACTCACCCTAACAATAATGTCGGTTGATTTTCACCCGAACTCACAATCAACCATAACGTCGGGTGATTTTCACCAAGGGACCACGTGGCCACCACTCCTGTCTAGGTGGAAATCACCAGGGGTGTGAGTAATCTTTGCAGAAAACTTGAAAAAGATCAATGCAAACAAGTGCTCCCCATCGTTAGCACGTGGACCTCGTTCTGTTTTGGTGATGGACAGCTTCTACAGCGTTGTCTGGTCTCAAAGCTCATGTCCTCAATAAAATGCTTTGACCTTTCACCACAAGTGTACGCACAACGAAGAACAAGCCTTTTGTTGGCTAAACCAAAGTTCTAGAAAGTTCAATTAGGAAAAGAGAAGCACAAGGTTCATCATGTCCTCAATAAAATGCTTTGACCTTGTACCACAAGTGCACATACAACAAGGTGCAGGCCACTTACAGCTCCAAATTCTTTCCTCTGACGGAGAAGGCGTCATACATTCTGCTGCCTGTTTCTCAATGAAAACCACGAGCTGAGCAGGAGCCATTCGCGCTAAATTGATTTGCGGCGTCAGTGCTTGCACTCATGCGATCTACTCCCGTGCTGACTTCGGTCAAACGTTGCTGCCGTGGCTTACTAGTGAACCTACATGCACCAACTCCTTTTGCCCAAACTGGTCAAGGTTACCTTAGGAGGGATCTTTGTGTAGGAATTTTGTTACACCTAAGGTAACCATTGGTCAATTTGGGCAATTTTTTGTTCCTCATGGAAAACTACAAAACTTGTGCAGATTTCGATTGGACTGCCCGAAAGAGCGTTTAAAAAATGCAGCTACTGAAAGAACCAGCTTTCTACGTGAGCGTTAACTAATTTTTAATTGAAATAGAAGAACCGTTTGCCCAAATTGGGCAGAGGTTACCTGAGCAGGGTTAAGTGCTCAGGGAACACACTTTCTAGCACGGAAGCAGGATTAGGCGTGCAACTTGACTGAAAAAAGGTACACTTAGTAGCATGCCTTTTGCTTTTCGTTTCATGCTTGGAATCGGTAAATTACCTTATTAATACAAAACAACAGTGAAACAAAACTTTTATTCTATTTGAATAAGAGCTGATGATGGCTAGCTAATAGGCGAAATATATACTCAGATCGTACGTTTGATTTTTGGCTGTGAAGGGTTTCCTTGCGATAGACAGCAAAACAGACACGATAGACCAGTGGTTCCCAAACTGTGGTACGGGTACCACTAGTCGTACGCGAAGGCCTTCAAGGTAGTAGGCGAATAAGCCTACTTCTTGCTTTTCTTCGCAAAAATGTTATATTTACCACTATAGTTTACCTCACCGGTTTCTGTTAATAAATTCCTGAATTTTTGTGTACTCCCCTTGTTTTTCAAAATGTTCATTACAATTTCTCGGAGGCATTTTGTTTACGTTGCATTTGTATCAATTCTATTTTTCCAAACTTATGATCGAATGATATTTGGTAGATTAAGCTTTCCTGGAACAAGGTGATACGTGGTGACAGTACGAGACCCACGAATTGAGATCCACTGCGTTAGACCAACCTCTACCACGAGTAGTAGAGTTCCTACCTGACAAGGCCGAGCACTTGTGTGACACAGGTCTCATCCGTTTAATGGGCATGTTCTTGCTTCAAAACCATCTTCTTTGAGCTTTACCTTCGGAGCATGCTAGACCTCGTACTCAGCATTTGGAGTGAGAAGAAAAAGTTAATGCTAGTTTAACTTTCGTCTGCAACATCTTTTCCAACAAACTCAAACTGTTTTAAAAATCAAAGCGTCAGTCTGAAAGTGGGTGACGTCATACACCCGTTTGTGACGATGGGAAAAACAACTGTTCCATCGCTTGACATTTGCCTTTCACTTGTCGTGTGCAAATGGTTATCAATTCTAAGAGAGTAAAGTGGACAAGTTAAGGGCGTTGTCACAATCGAAACAATGTGGACCATTCGTTGCTGCTTTTCTCTTAACTAGACTTCAGAATACTGCACTATAATGAGCATGTTGAGAGTATTTAATTGCTTGCTGGGTAAGCAATCCTTCTGTAGTTCTCTGTAGAAGAGAGTTTGTCTACAATTTTTATCCATATTGTATTTTTGCAACAATGCAGGTTTTTTTGAAGGGAAAAAATTGTCAACAACTAGCATTTCCCAGTTTAGTTAGGCTGTGACTTTACTTCAGGCGCTGCACAACTCAGAAAGCTCGAAGGGTCAAATTTTATCAACATAAATTTGCCGCGGGTTGCAAAAGTCTTTAGTTTCGATGCAGAGATTTCGTTGTAGTGTGGAAGAAATTCTGGAACGACAATTATTCATTCGAAGTCGAGGTTTTGCAACATTTTCTAGAAATGAGAAAGCTCTCGCGGGTTGCAAGAAAGGCTTTTGCGGGCGCAATGTTGTGCAGGCCTGCTTGAAGCAAAAATTCTTTGACACAGGTAATTCATGCTCTCAGCAAACAATCGTTTCTGATACAAGTTAAGGTTTGTGACAGGCCTATTAAACATATTTTCGGTTTTAAAATTATCTTCACATGTCTTGGTAAAATATTACTTTAATCTTAGTCCCACTTAATCTCGAAAATCTGTTTTGTGTTAGTCTCGAACTCTCGGCTAAGGTACAGCGCAAGGCTGCCCAATCCGCAGCCACCGAGATTGTATTAAGTGGTCCGCGATGTAATAAGTTCATAAGCAGACTTTTCAAGTTTTTAGCATTTTTTATAGGCTCAAATGCATTTGCCATCACAACACACCAAAATTACACCTGTTGTTTCTGTTATGGGCCTACCACCCAAAAACTTGTATAACAAACGCTTCGAAAATATGTCAATTTTTAGATTTGGTTCACATCCATACAAGCTGGCAACACTGCGTGTAACTATAGGACTCATAATCACCTCGTGTTATCGCATAAAACTTATCAAAATCAAGGGATTTGTTACGTCACAAAAAACGTTTGTGGCCCGCAATAAATTTCCTCATGTGAAAGTGACCCGCAATACTCAAAAGGTTGGGCAGGCCTGGTATAGCGTATGGCCCAAAATGCAACGAAAGAACAGAACCTATTTCAAAACCGTATGTTGCATTTGAAAAAATATTTCAAAATAAACTCCCATGCAAACAAATCGTTTGTTGAATAGCTGCCATTGTCAACAGCAGCCCATTGTTGCCACAAACCATTTCGGTATGAGCACGGGTAATAGAACAACTGTCGACATTGCATGTTTCCACTGATGACAGAAATGGCGACAATATGATTTTGCCTGACTACACATACTGTTCCCCACATTTTTGTTTCAGCACCCAGACTTCTTCAAAACGTTGGTTAGGGGTACCAAGGGGCGTAACGAGGTTGGATGCCGCCCGGGGCAAGAAAAAGATTTGGCGCCCTCATGTTCGAACCTGAGTTCTTTCGGAAGCAAATGTAGCGTATTGAAGAAAGTATTTGTGACATTTTTGTGGGACTTTTCGGTGCCATCCGCAATGATTGGGCGCCCCATAGTGATTCAGCGCCCGGGGAATTGTGTCCCTCTTGCCTCCCTCATTACGCCCATGGGGGTACCCACAGGCGTAAACAACAGGAAGTATGTCCGAGAAGTATGTCCGCCCCCTCAGGATTACAAAATTTGTGAAAATCCGGCGAATCACGAAAGTATTGGTGAATGTCAGGTGAAAATAAAGAAGTAATAGCAGGCAGGTGAGAGTTGCGGAATTGAACGTGCAAGAAAAATTTGACATGTTGGCTGTTTTTATTTGAAAATTATAAAGGGCTGACGCAAGTGCGTCAGTTACCAGACACGTCACATCTACTTTTCGCGAA
>Ga0210059_1011611_pt1 | contig 13447 bp, 6 predicted proteins | sample Ectturendosymbi2_FD_188042 | JGI IMG/M metagenome (GOLD analysis project Ga0210059, IMG submission 188042) | Ecteinascidia turbinata endosymbiont from Florida, USA - Sample 2 (SPAdes) (version 2) | ecosystem: Host-associated > Tunicates > Ascidians > Unclassified | place: Key West, Florida...
GAATGGGGCCTCAAACCTCTTGTAAATCTGTTCTATACACTTGAATTCGTTTATAACGGCTTCGTCTGTAACATCAATTCGACTATAACGTTACATTTTATTCGGTCCCGATGGCATCTTTCACATGCATTTCAATTAGCTTATGACGTCATTTCGGCAATAACGTTCTTTATGCAATCTCCTAGAGGTGCCGTTATAGGCAAATTCTGTAGTTACCTTGCTTGTTAACTCAAGGGGGTGAAATTCCTTGCATGTTGTGTTCTCCCACACAAGAAACTTTACGGTAATCGCCTTTACTGATGCAAATATATACGCGACATCAATGGCGCAACGCAAAGGTTAAAAGCGACGGTTCCGGATCGAAGGGTCTGATTCCCTACACATGCCTGTGTTATCGTTGCTGTGCGCTTGAACAAGGCACTTAAAGACGCGCACGGCGCACTAAATGGGGCCAAGCAATCTCCACATCCGTGCAGCCCGCTTCTACCAAAGACTGCACCTCGGGAAATGAAACACGCACTCAAAATGCATGTGCCAGTGTGCCAATACGTATTGTATCGTATTCGTATACTGTGATTGTATCATGTACAGTACTGTACGATATTTGTATAAATGTAGCCTATAAAACACTTTCCAAGTACTTTATACAAGTATTGTCATTTGCAACACTGGTCCATATTACACAAACCGCCACTAGGGTTGGTCCAAATTACACACTGCATTCACGAAACTAACTTCAAAATTTCCCTACCTAAGACAGTCAGCTAAAACTTGATGTTAAGATCAATGCTGCAACAGATAACAGAAGAGTTCTAAAAAAAGCACGAAAAACCTGGCATTAAAAAACGAGGACTTAGTCCAGATCAAATTCATTATAACCAGTCACGACTTTGGTCCAGATTACACACTACACTAGTCCAAATTACACGGATCACCCCAAGTGAATATACACTGAACATAATGTATTGAGAATATTTCTTACCATTCAAGATTTTTGAGCAACTCTGCGCTTACCCTGAAAAACAGAGTTTGCTTTGAAACTTTTCACTGTATTCAATATACTTTTTACACTCAGGATTTTTGAGCAACTTGCGCTTGCCCTGAATTCGCTGTATTGAATATATATTTTTTACAGTGACGTGCGGTGAGGTTCGTGACTGGGGAGGCACTGTTCATTCCAAGCCAAATTTGCGAGTGTATGAATAGAATGGAGTAGCATAAGTTCACCACTCAACTGGCTGCTTGCAGAATGACTTCTGCCTATGCTTTCTATCCCATATCATAATGTGTTACACACATATAGGCACAATGACGATTCTAGATCAGAAAGAAGTAACATAATAGGAGGACCAAACTGAAGAAGTGACTTGTCCCCTACTTGTTTAACGACTTTACTGAAAAGTTGAAACAGTCTCACAACTTATGCATACGTTCAGAATGCATGCAGTGATCCAATCGAGAATGCAGACCATCCGTATGATCGGCAGCTGCAGAGAACTTCAATTAAATATGCAAAGTAAAAGCACGACCGTGGGCAGTGCTGCAGATCACTAGTGCGCAACAACACGCATCAATTCACTTTATCCTCCCCCGCCTAAAATTAAATCGAATCGGAGGTTCAACGCACTGGCGAAGGGAGAACAAAACACGATCGATACGAAGCACAAAGAGTGACGACTCACTGCAAGGATACGCTGCGGCCACAACAAGCAATTAGAAGCAAAGCGGAACATATTTGCACGACTATGTTCATCCGTAGACGTATCTTAAGGGTCCTCCCCTTCGTTACTAGATATGACAGCCTCACACGGACAGCATCCCCGGGTGCTTCATTCGCCCCAAAACGCACATCCACACTTGGAAGCTTGAATGAAGCAACTAGAGAACTATGTCAACACGTCTGCACACAACGCGGCAGGTTAACGCCGCGCACTGGTGCGCAGCAACACTAACCAATTTTCTTCACAAACTGACCAAATAGTACTGGCTGTTCGCCATGTAAAATAAGCCTGTTCGCCATGTAAAATAAGCAAACATGAATAAATGGAAACAGGAAGGACAACTACAAATATAGCAGCGGCTCGTCTGTCATTATTCACATCATCAAATCCCAAGAACGCTTCCTTCGCTTCACAAGCCACCTCGCTTTTAGCCACATAATGACAGAGATCTGAGCTTTGTTTGTGGCATCCGTTGACTCGCCTACTTCTGCAGCAACAAATGGGGCTGCACTTATCTACTTTATATCACATCTAACCACATCACCTATTGCTGCAATTAAATCGTTCTGAATCATGTTTGAGAAGCCAGAAAACACAGTAGATGTCTCTACTCTCTAAATGTCTAGCTAATTTTTCATCTTTCGCAGCAAGAGTATGTAAAAGTTCCACATAGTTGCCACGATTAGAGGAAATCGAACTCTGATTGTTACTACACACTGCTAATTGCTGTTTGGCTGGGAAGCAATTTACATTAATGAGGTCTTTCAAAATCTCTCAGTTTTCCCTTACGTTAGCATTGTGAACGCTTATATTAGTCTCCGCTGTTCATTCAAAGTCAAAGTATATCATTGCGCTTCTAAAAGTTTTTAAAGCAGTTTTGGTTTTGAATGTTATTTTTTGACCTGGCATGTCTGCTGAGACTTCTTGGTAGATTTTTCATGTCACAAAATCCTGTTGTAGTCTACACATTTTCATAGCAAGTTTTCCCAACGCGACTTGTCGGTCACGCCAGTTATGCCATACCACTAGGATAGAATTGCCTAACTATGTCGTAACAATGAAACGTTTTCATTGAGGCAGAGATAATGGCTGCCTCCCTTCGCCGCCTTACCACTGAAGCTATATGTTTGACCAGCTACTGATGTGACATAACGCTGCATATTCAGTACATTATGCACAACGTCAAGTAAGTGCCAGTCTGTGGAATGCGAAAGCATATAGTAGAAGGAGTACATATATTAAAATGTATACAAACATTCCACTGTTACTGACATTAAGGTTACAGAGCTGACATAAAGATAGTTGATTTTACTGCAAGCGCTCATCACCACAGTTTGTGACAAACTGCTCAATGCGAACGCCACCCGGTGAGAGGAGCGCAAGCAGTCGCTGCCTCCCTTCGTGACTGTCCCCTGACTTGAAGAAGAAATACGCAAATTCAGATGTATTGACTATGAAGATGATTAGAATCATTCAGTAATTGCACCTTTTCAACATGAAAGGACAAATTCTTATTCAATTTGTTGTTTTGGATCCCTAATTCGTTCTGTACATTTCATGATCATGCTAGGGGAGGAACTCCCTTCCTTGTCTCCCCCTGACGGTCTGTCACTGATTTTTATCATTCAGATTTTTGAACAACTTTCTTGCTCTGAAAAACAGAATTGCCTGAAACTTTTCACTGTGTTGAAATATTTTTTTATCTTTCAGGACTTTTGAGCAACTTATGGCTTGCCCTGAAAAGCAGAGTGTGCCCTGAATTCACTGTATTGAATATACATATTTTTAATCATTCAGAATTTTGAACAACTTGCGCATGCCCCGAAAAATAGAGTTTCCCTTAAATTTTTCACTGCACTGAAATATTTTTATCTTTCAGGATTTTTGAGGAAGTTGCGCTTGTCTTGAAAACAGAGTTTGTCATGAAATTTTTCGCTGTATTTAATATACTTTTTACATTCAGGATGTTTGAGCAACTGTTGCTTGCCCTGAAAAACAAAGTGTGCCCTGAATTCACTGTATTGAATGTATTTTCATCCTTCAGAATTTTGAACAACTTGCGCTTGCCCTGAAAAACAGAGTTTGCCCTGAAAATTTTCCCTGCATTGAAATAAGGTTTTTGAGGAACTTGCGCTTGCTCTGAAAACAAAGTTTTCCCTGATATTTTTCACTGTATTGTACACAGTTTTTACATTCAGGATTTTTGAGCAACTTGTGCGTTCCCTGAAAAACAGAGTGTGCCCTGAATTTACTGTATTGAATATATATTTTTTATCATTCAGAATTTTGAACAACCTGCGCTTGCCCTGAAAACAGAATTTGCCCTGAAATTTTTCCCTGTATTGAAATATTTTTTATCTTTCAGGATTTTTGAGCAACTTGAGCTTGCCCTGAAAACAGAGTTTGCCCTGAATTTTTCAAACCGGGGGGCGGCCGCCCCCCTCCCCGCCTCGTACGCCAGTGACCACTGGTATACCCTTACTAATTATTTTAATGATGAGTTGTGTGCAGTTTCTCGAAGGCAGTTGCTTATAAAATGATTGTGTTCAGATGGCGCTCTCATGAGGCTGTCTTCCACGGCTGTGGATAATACACAACTTTTATATTTGAGGTGGTCCTCACATTTTCTGTAATTCTGTAATATGCACCATTCTGAGTTTTGTTACTGACATAAATAAAACCTTTCAAAGTCACTTCCGTTCATCTTACCACTTAAAATGAATTCCATTTCTAAACTATGTTACACTCGCTCACAATTGCGTGTTTCACTGCTGTTCTGATCTCTGGTTTTGATGGTTATGACTCCTGCTAATTACCAGTCGATACTAAAGAAATGTATAAACGGACTTTGCACTTGGAAAAGATTAAGCAGCGACTTGTGACAGCAACTGTACATTGCAGCGTGATGATCACGCGGTGATAATGTCTTGCGCAGGGCCGGCCCTAGCAGAAGCGGGGCCCAATGCAAGATCTAGGCGCAGGGCCCCTCTGAGCAGTGATTGTATGACGTCATCGTGTTCAGTCAACCGTGTTACTATCGTGGTAGCGCGCAGATATGCAGTACAGCACTAACACGAGAATTGAGCACGTTTGCTAACGTTCGAAAGGAAATTTGCTAGTTCTGATGAGAGCGATCTTTGTTAACAATGTCATTTATATGGCGTTTCTACTGAATTTTCAAGCGCAAGGTGCGTTTGGCAAAATGAATAATCTACCCAAACGCCATGGCGCAGGGCCCCCAGAGGCGCGGGGCCCAATGCAACTGCAACGGTTGCATCGGCTTAAGGCCGGCCCTGGTCTTGCGACAGTTAAATCAGGTAAGTCGTTTCGATAAACTATCGATTCGTTAAACCGACTTTCGATAAACTGTCGTTTGATGAACTGTCGTTTGATAAACTGTCGGTTCGATAAACTGTAGGTTCGATAAATTGTCGGTTCGATAATCTGTAGGTTCGATAATATGTCAGTTCGATAAATTGTCATTCGATTAATTGTCGTTCGATGAACTGTCGTTTCGATGAACTGTTGTTCGATAAATTGTCGGTTTGATAAACTGTCAGTTAGATAAATTGTTGGTTCGATAATCTGTCGGTTTTATAAATTGTCATTCGATTAATTGTCGTTCGATCAACTGTCATTCGATAGATTGTCGTACGATGAACTGTCTTTCGATGAATTGTTGTAGTACCGCTTAACGGTACCTCCAAAATTGAGCTACGTAGATCATCTGGATAGGTATCCACTTGAAATTTATTGCAAAATGTCCAGCATAACCGCAGGAACCAGGGTTGCCAGACGCTTGTGAGAGTTTATGTCACCGTATATGTCACCATGGCGAGGTTTGGAGAACTCAAAACACTCAAAGTAAGCTTTAACCCCGCTAAAATATAAATGAAAGCGCTAGAACACAATTGCTTTTTGCGCCGACCCGGTTTCTGTTCAGTGGTTTAGATTATTTATTTCCAACTGTTTCTGAAATTGCGTTACAGCGACATCGTCGCAGTTTGCAAAAAATAGAGGAGCAGGGGAGATTACCACACTTTGCTTCTTGACCCGCAATTATATTTCCTGGTAATTTATATTCGGTTGTGATTTAATAAACGCGTTAGAAGCAAAGCCTCACCATTCATAGTTTGCAGTGCTCAGCGTCAAGTTTCTTACATTATAGGTGTAGGAGCAGGCTAATATTTGGGGGGGTGCGAAGGATTTTTGCCCGAATTTCTCCTAACTTGCCTGAAACATTTCGGCCAAATTTTGTGCCAATATTTTCTCATCAAGATCTTCATTTGCGATGGCCTCCAAAACAAGGTCTTCATTTGATCCAACTTTAGCACAATTTTTTAAAAATCAAACCACTTTGGGCGCCATTTTTGCTCGTATTTTCAGGGAGTTTGCCCAGATTTTCAGGGATTGTGCATTGCGCAAAGGTTTTCACAGACTTCGCACAGATTTTTAGATTTTTCCCGGATTTTTACCAAATCAAAATTTTGGGGCGCGCCTGCACCCCCGCCTCCTACACCACTGTCTTACACGTCTAGTTGTGGGCGTACAAAACTGCGACATGTAGTTTATCACTGCAGAGCCGGGATAGAGGATACGGGGGCCTAGAGCAATTTTCACTGGAGAAGCCCTAAGACGTATTCCATGACGTGATCGTTTGTAAAATTTGTTTTCGCCGATTCGCAACGTTCTCGTTTGCTTTTTCCGGTTGTCGATTATGTGCCTGCCGTATTTTAACTCGATTTTTAGCCGCCTTTGATTGTAAGTCGCACGAAATGGTGTTAAAAATAGTGTTTCCAACCCGGGTTTTTTGGCTATTTTCTCCTACCCGAAACCCGGGTTTTTTCAACTACCAAACCCGGGTATTTTGAAAAACCTGGAATTACTGTTGCATTGAAATATTATCAATTCGGATAACACTGAAGTTGCAGAATGACGCGTGTAACGGCCAAACTAGCACGTTTAAATTTTCGATTATTATCATGAGGCACGAGGTGCGGGTTTTGCATCGGTGACCATCGTACGTTCGTTGCTGGTCCGTTTATATTTTCGTACAATTGACCCATTTAGACGGATCGTGGCGTCATTTTGCACATAATAGGTGTCTCCGTTAGGGGTCGGCAACCTACGGCCCGCCAGGCACATTTACAAATTGTGACTGTATGGCTCGCCTAGTGGTATTGCATTTTACGAATTTGCTCTCCTTGCAACATTTTTTATTGCATACATATGAGGAACTGCTTACGAGAAACCGCACTGTGCTATAAATGTACTAAATGTCGTATTTTGGGTTTTCGTTACAAACTGTGAAAATCAAGAGTTAATCAGATTAAAATTCCCAAGTTTTATCAACATCGTTTACAGCAAAATCACCCAAAATTGGTGGTGGAAAACTAATACGGCCCGCCATATCTTGCAGAGCTTGTTTTTGGTCCGTGTCTAGGGAAGGTTGCCAACCCCTGGTCTACGCGAACTTTAGTCTTTTCGCTAACCTAATTAAATAGCTACCGCGTGAGGTAGTTCTTCAATGGTATGCCGTAGTTTCGTAGTTAGTAGTTAGTTCATTTACAAGCTGTGATTCTTTGCAAAATCGATTCGTTCCTTTTCAATTTGCAATAGCTTTCTACAAAATATTTGGCTTTCCTTTAAAAGCGACTTTTTTCCTTTAGAAGCGAAGCGTAGATATTTAGTCATACACATTCAGTTTAATGACGTTAGTTGTCAAAGAAACTCAGAAGCTTAGAGCCATTTCTTATAAAACAAGGCTCAGCCCCGTGGGACAAACGCAGGTGGTTCAAACACCGGAAGTTGGATCAGACATTTGAAATCAAAGCACAGAATCCATATAATCCGTGAGAGTGAAGGTCGCAAAACTATTCCGGCACAGGAAGAGATCCGATAGCAATTTGTGAAAAAGGAAATTAGTTTTTTGATGCTACAAAGAAGAGGTCAAGTGACCTTGAAAAAACTGTTCCGTACCATAATTACAATCAAGCCCAAATCAGTGGAACCAGACAGGGTTTTTTCAGCCACGGGACTATTTGTCACAAAACTCAGAAACAGACTGTATGATGAAAGTGTACTTTAATTGTCATGTGTCAGTATTATAAACATCATTGAAAAACTGTGTTTAACTTAAGCAACTAATAAATTGCGCAGGAACCAACAGTAGTAATTTCACAATAATATTGAATTTTACTACTCAAAAATCTCATTCATTACAAAATCCGAAAAAAACGGGTTTTCCCGGGTTTATTTTCTCAGCTACCCGAAACCCGGGTTTTTAAATTTTGCCCCGAATCGGAAACACTAGTTAAAAATAATGTAAGCTGCTCTTGATTGTAAACCGCACTTGAACATAGGTCACCTAAGTCTCTGAGATGGATTCGCGACGTTCGCGTACTCGTGCGTTACCCATTTAATTGGCAACTCTGCTATTAATGATGTTTACACCACTACAACTGCCTTCTGATTATCATAATCCCTTCTGTGACGGAGTGTGCACGTAATGCTGAAGAAAATCGAATGCGAAAGAAGAGTTTGCTCGACAAAACGTAGCCAAGGAAAGATTGTGCGTCATCTATACCAGCGTGTCCAACTACTTTTGACCTACGGGCCATTTTACAAAAACATGACAACTTGCGGGCCACTTCCGATAAAATGAAGTATGAAATAACAGCTTCAAAATACTTTAAACTAAAAAAGGGAAGATAAGTGAGTGATTCATTGAAATTATTGCACAATAACAAACACCAAATGTATTGCAAATCTGTATCAGTAAGATGCCTGTGGTTGAGGCAGGGGCGGATCCAGAGGGGGGCGATCGCTCCCCTAAAACCTGCGAAAGTAACTTTGTTCACCATGATTTTGTACAATTCGGAAAACAGCATTCGCTATATGAGGCCATTTTGTCATCCATTTTTGGTCACAGCATTGGTGTGAAGTATGCTTCATCTCTCTTACAGTAGTAAAGTCGTTATGAGACTTGACTACCAAATATTTCTGAAGTCGCCCCCCCCTAACTTTGCTGGTTGGATCCATCCTGGGTCGAGGCTTCTCTGACACTATCGTCCTTTATCAATAGGCGTACCAGTATTAGCAAGCCGGGGACTATCGTCCAGTGTTTTGTTTGCCATTCGATTTCTGTTTTTAGATTTGACTTCTTCATCTTAGAAACTGTACTCTTACACACGTATGTTTTCCAAACATCCAGTGCATTTATAGTGCAAAATCTTTCAATTTCGGAAATCTATCTTTGTTGACTAGTTTACAGACGCTCTCTACAGTCTGGTCTAACATTGTTAGTATTGCGTATTGTTATTGAAAAGTGCTTTGCTTGTTCTAAAAGTGCTTTGCTTGTTCTGGTTTGTGCTAGCAGCAGGGCTGGCTGAGAACTTGACCCATGTGGTCTTTCGCCAATCCTTTGCGATTCAACATGTTAGAACACGATTTCCGAGCTGCGAAACATGAAATTTTTTATTTTTTTTCATCACCATATAATCAAGCATAAACCCTAAATCGTAAACAGAAACACAAAAGTAATGGAAACTTAAAAAAGTAAATTAAAACTGGTCCCATCAAAAGTATAACCCCTACCACCAAGGCGAAAGCCGATCCGAAGACCACTCGCATAGTAATCTTGAACACTCTCCGTTCGACTACCGTGGCAGTGCCGTTAATTTGACAACCTCAGCGTTTTATTCGAACCGTGTCACCACCAGCAGACCTATAGCCACTTGCCTTTGAGCTGGAACTTTCATCATGTCCTATCAAAGGAAGTTCAAACTTTCCACAAAATTTTAAACAGCTTATGATTTTAGACAAAATTTATCTGCTTTTTTAACTTGATTGTTATGCTTTTCCAGTAAAAGTTTGTATCCAAAATCAATTTCAGCTCCAATGTCCATCTTTCCAAGAAATGAAAGGTCTACTTATACGCTTGCCAGATATCTCATGCTTCAAAATTTTCTCATTTCAACGCATTAAATCAGTCAAACCTTTTGTTGTCCAAGAATGATCTCCACCAAATAATCTGGAAAACGCTCCTGCCAGCAATCCTCAATTAATGACTGAGCGGGGTGGTTGCCGCACAATAAGAGATGGGCTTTATACTTCAAGCACAGGAACTTGTGCTTAATGTTCAAAGGCATCTCATTGCATGCATGATGCAGGCAGATCACCGGAGTGCTGACCATGGCTCCAGTACACAAACGTAGTGCATCATTTAGATCTTATGTAATGGTTTTAGTAAATTGGGAGACGCGAAAAAGTAGGCCTCCATACCGTACTCCATTACGGATCTAACAAACGACCTACAGACCGTAAGTAATGGACGTTTACCTGCACCCCAGGATGTACCTTTTAGAAACCTAATAACATTGAGCCGAGCCCGACATTTTGCCGCCACGTTTTGTGTACGCGTCGAGTAAGAACCGTTTCGTTGAAATGTTAGTCCTAAGTACTTGTACTCTTTTTTCAGTGGAAGGCGGGTACCGTCCTGCAGAAGCAAGGAAATAGGTGCTGGATTGTGTTTCCTTGTAAACAGGACAGCAGTAGATTTGCTGCTAGAGAGTTTGAAACCACATTCTTCACACCAGTTCCACACTTTCATTAGAGAGCGTTGACACAGCTGGTTTAAGAGGGTTATATCCGAACCACATTCCCAGAAGCAAAAGTCATCCGCGTACAGGGCAGCATGAGAGGTGATTCGGGCTGGGAGATAATTTATCATTAACGAAAAGAGTATAGGGCTAAGAACGCTTCCTTGCAGAGTGTCGTTTTCGATCCGTTTGGTCATGGATAAAGTAGACCCGATGCGTACTTGAAAAGTTCGATTGGAAAGAAATGAACGGATGAAGCGAAACATGCGACCTGAAATTCCATGGCTGAGCAGCTTGGATAGAAGAACTTCTTTATTCACCATGTCGTAGGCCTTTTCTATGTCAATAAAAACAGACAAAATGTTGTGTTTGTTCGCCATGGACTTGTGGATTGCGTCATGGAGACGGAGAAGATGATCCGTTGTTTTGCGGCGCTGCCAGAAGCCGGATTGCGAGATATGAAGGACATTGTGGTACTCTAAAAACCAGTTTAGGCGACACACGGTCATTTTTTGGAAGAATTTGCAAACATTGCTGGTCAGGGATATTGGGCGGTAGGAAGATGGTAAGTGTGAAGATTTGTTTGGTTTTGGAATGGGGACGACGATGGAGTGTAGCCAGGATGGAGGAATTTTGCCCATGAGCCAGATTTTGTAAAAGAGCTGTAGCATGACTTCCAGAGATTGTATGGACATATGTTTAAACATTTCGTAGCAGATGTCCGGTCCAGGTGCAGTGTTCTTCGTGTTGTTGCGATCGGAAATCCCGAGCGGCATGTGCGCAAAGCTTCGCACTGTGGCAGCAAGCAACAATAGATTTCACATGCCATGATCACTCTATTATTGCTTGTTCGCGCCACATATATGTATGATGTTGTTCTTCACGCACATCCCGTTCGTGGTGAATCACACAATCAACACAACACCACCGGAGAGGTTGCAACAGTGTCTTTGATAGCGGAGAGAAGTTCGTTAAGGGAAAAGGCTTGATTTAGATGTGTGTCGATTGGCATCGCGTGGGATAGCGCATGATGCAACAGTCGTGTTTTCATTGGGAGGGATACGTTGAGAAAACGTGGAGGATAATTTAAACACCTGCTGGAAAGAGCGAACTGGTTTGTGAGCATGTTGGATTTGTGTTGTTTATTTTTGGCAGAAATGCCTTGTGCATGCAACGTTGGAATGAAGTAAGGGGAGCGGTTTCTGGAAAAGGTTTTTACTACTTTCCAAACTTTTGACAGATTAGTGATGGACGTTAGTGATGTGCAAAATTGTCGCCAGGAGGACGACTTTGCCTCGAGAATTACCTTTCTAGCCTTTGCTCTGCACCATTTGAGAATGATAATGTCACGCAAAAGCCAGGTCCGTTTCATTCTGTTGAAGGCATGCTTTTTGTTTTTAACAGCAATGTCGCATCGCTTATTCCAGCATGTAACAGCAATTTTGAGAGACCTCTTTGATTGACGAATAGCTTCCAGAGCAGCTTCGCGAACATTGGTTTCAAAGAGGCAGTAAGCATAGTCCAGTGAGATGGAGAATGAATGTAAAGTTTGATCGCAGGCGGCGCTAAATTTCTGCCAGTCTGCCTTGCCGAAGTTCCATTTCGAAACACCAATGTCTTCCGGCAAGGTGTTCGCCTTGACTGCCGTTAAGACAACCGAGTGGTCGCTTCCCAAGAATTCGCTTGTAACCGTGGAAGTGCAGAGGGAAGCGCATGAGCTAGAGACTAGTACCAAATCTAATAGTCTCCATGCGTTACGTCCAGTGAGTGAAAGGTGGGTAGACGTAGTAGTATTTCACACAACTAAATCGTGTACGTCGAGAGCTTCCACCAAAGATCTGCCACTGCAGTTTGTGTACACGCTTCACCACATCCCGTGGTGGGCGTTAAAATCACCACAGAGAATCACTTTTGCTAAGTTGGATAAAAAATCAAGGGAGGTGGAGGTCAAGGGGTTGGAGGGGGGTCGTAAGTGTTAAAGATGGAAAAACCGTGTACTGCAATGGCTAGAACTTCAAGATTGCTGCTGCTTGGAAGAGCGACATCAATTTTTGAAAAATCTAAAGATGTCTTGACGCAAACCATTAGGCTACTGCTTTTTCCTTTGGAAGGAGGTCCGGTCTTTGCGAATTACATGATAGTGTGGGATGGAAGGCTGGTACTTCGGTGTCAGATGCGACTCTTGGATGCAGAGGACATCAGGTAAGTCGTCTAGTGTAGAAAGGTAGTTTTTGAATTCATGCCATTTCCTTAAGATGGAGCGGGAATTCCATTGTAATATTGTGAAACCCATCGTTAATTAGAGAAAAGTTTTAACTGTTTGACCTCTACAGGTAGGCCATGCGGTCACCCGCTGCCTTAGTGATAATTTGACAAACGTCAATATTCTCATTTTTGTCTTTTGCCAAGATGGATTCCTGAAAACTTTCGCCAAGAAATCTAGGAAAGTCACTGGGTTGCCAAACAAGAGGCTGGAAAAATCAAGTTGTTCAGTAACAGTAAGCTCGTCTTGATCCAGTGGGACACCTGGGCATGCGGAATCGTAGCGGCACCAATAACAGGTCGTGCATATGTACGATCCACTGTCTTTTTCCGAAGAGGGGGAAAAGCAGATGGTGAAACCATATTCGGGACTGGAGGACTTCTGGCAATTCTATGTGCTTTGCAGGCATCAGCATAGGACAGTTTCGCCTCTGCTTTTAGTTTAAGGATTTCAGTTTCCCATATGTATCTAGGACAGATTTTATCATTCGCGGAGTGACCTCCTCCACAATTGGGACATTTTGGAGCAGCAGCGCTGCACTTGCTATACTTATGTTCGCCACCGCAAATTGAGCAGCGCAGTTTACCTCGGCAATGGCCAGCTACATGCCCATAGCGGTTACACTTAAAACACCGCAACGGTCTCGGAACATACTGTTTCACGCGGAAAAACAAGTATCCAACTTTCACTTCACCAGGGAGGTCAGCAGTAGTAAACTGCAGAAATACAGATTTAGAATCCTTCAACTCAGAGGAAGCACTGCTTTTGAAACGAAAACGTTTCACAAATTTAACCCCTTGACTTGCAAGGCATGCCACGAGATCGTCTGTGGAGATATCTAAAGGTACGTTATAGATAACGTC
>Ga0210059_1011612_pt1 | contig 13446 bp, 10 predicted proteins | sample Ectturendosymbi2_FD_188042 | JGI IMG/M metagenome (GOLD analysis project Ga0210059, IMG submission 188042) | Ecteinascidia turbinata endosymbiont from Florida, USA - Sample 2 (SPAdes) (version 2) | ecosystem: Host-associated > Tunicates > Ascidians > Unclassified | place: Key West, Florida...
GAAGCAAGAAATCTATTTCCCTAAATAAACGAGGAACCCTCGTGGAACCCTTAAAACTCATGGAACCCCACCACATGTTCCACGGAACCCTAGGGTTCCGCGGAACCCCTGTTGAAGAGCACTGATGTAGAATGAAAGACATGAGCGAATCAAAAATTGATAAAAACTAGTTTCGCTGACAAGTTACAGAGTACAGCCTGAAGAAGTAGGCTTATAAAACACTTTAAGCCAGTCGAAAAAGAACAGTACTTTGGGGGATTAAATGTATAATTGTTCCTTGCTAAATGCCATAGAAACACACAATCTAATCATGTCTCCATTAGAAAATAATTGTGGTTTTGCGACTTCATTACAGAATCAGTTGCTTTTTGTAGAAAAACCATTAATTATTTAAGAAGTTATAGAAAGTATTGAAGAAGAACGCAGAAGTAACCTCGGATTCATCAAATGATTGTTCCACGCCAGAAATCAGCATATTTGTTTGGTTCAACATGGTTTAAAAACTGCAAACAAAAATCACGATTTACAGATTATATTCAACAGTTTTTTACTGAAATACAATCCGTGCAACAAGATTTTGAATTAATTTTCGGTTATATTTTCATTTTCGCCTGCACAACCAGTAATCAAATATAACGATCAGAGTGTTATCACTACAACAGCAGCTTTGTCCACGAGATTATTTTAACCACTCCGAGTGCTGGAGTGGTAACGCCGGTAACCTGAATTGAATTTCGAAATCAAAATCTGGTCAGTCTGGCAATATCAACTTTCTAAATTATTCCAAATAATGTATTTGTTTGTCAAAATAAATGACAACACTTTTGGCCTTAAGCACAAAGATTCGGCCGTTTATTAGAGTTCGCCTGGCCATTGCGCTGATGAAATGTGTAACAACCCCGTTAAGCTCGCTCCCCCCCGCGCACCTTCCAAGCTCGCGCCCTGCCTTCGCCCCACACCTCCGCTTATCACTGTGTGTCTGAAAACCACCAATCAACAACGTGTGTTTCATCGCCAGTGGCAACTTAGTCAGTGGTTCATTTAAAGACCAACAGAAGCTCTTTAAAAACGCCGGAACGTAAAGATGTGGAACCTTTTGGTCAACCTTGAAATCTTTCTTAGCTTTAAAAGCACTGTTGAAAAAGAGTATGTCGTTCACTGACGAACTCTTCAATTTTGCTCTTCTGCTATTAAAGACATGCCCAGCCATGTTAAACACTCTTTCGCCAGCAGCTTTTGTTGCCATAACGCAGAACGTATTTCCTGCAAGTTCACTGAGAGCTGGATGCCACAAGTTGTGGTCTCGCCACCTCTGGAAAATGTTGCTACACTCTTGTACTACAAGCTCTCTGTAGCATGAATTTGTTACTCATGTCTATTTCACATGCATTGGGTGATCATTCAGTAACCCGCTCAAAACGTATTCTTATCCCGCGGCCGACCCGCATAGGATTGCCAAATGGCCGGTATTTCACCGGCCTGGCCAGTATTTTACTGCTAATTTAGCACAGGCCGGTAAAAGGCCGGTATTTTGAAAATCAGTGCCTGAAGCCGGTATTTTGAAAATAAATAATTTGCCGCAACTTCGAACGAACTAACGTCGAATTTAACAAATTATAATGACTCTAGTAGTGAATTCTGTCAGGACAGTTCTTTCAGCGAAGTTTATTTGCTGCTATTGATGCAATCCTTGGTGCGATTTTCGCGTCACGTACACATAAATGTAATGAGCCAGCCACTATACAGGCAAATTATTAATTGTGTCTTAACAATACTGATTGTCTCTCTGTTTTCCCTGAGCCGCTTACGAATTACGACACAGTTTAGATCTGGCACTGTTGACAAATCAAAATGGCCGGTATTTTTACAAAATGCATCTGGCAACCCTAGACCCGCACCAAGTTCAATCCGCACCCGCAAGCATAGCTCTGGGGGTTCCCGCACCAGCCCTCAAAATTCGGGTACCCGCAACTAACGGGGGTATACACGTGCAGAAATCTAATATACAAGCTTTTGCACGCCTTTCGGGGTGGCACGAGCCACGGCGTAGTCAGGGGGGGCCAAAGGGGCCATGACCCCCCAAAAAGTTTTAGAAAATATAGTCATTTTGTGCTTTGAGAGGCGTTTTTCCAAACAAAATAGTGTTATTCGCCTAAAATCAAATATTTTGGCGCCCCGAAAATTTTTCCCCCCCAAACTTTGGGCTGGCTATCCCACTGGCACGAGTGGTCTACGGCGCCCATCTCTGCTTGTTTGCGCTATGGAACACGCGGTAGCTTTTCGCAGTGAATGCTGCACTGGTGGAGAGCTAATGCGTGAACTGTTTCTTTTTATTCACCCACAACGCTGAGCACGAGGCTGAACAGGGCACAGGTTCCGCCTTTCGAGTGTTCAGCATGGCCCGACCTGGTTTCTTTTCCAATTTTTTTCAAAATATTTTGTGAAATGAAAACGTATCCTTACAGTGAATTTTTACATGGAGAAAACGGATCACGACACCACTCGCTTAAACCAGTACTTGTTAGGGCTCAGGCATTCAAGGAAATTGACCGCTGTTGCACTAGACTGATAGTTCATGCTGAGATAATGTAAGGCCAGGCCAACACCATGTTGTGATAGGGTTTCCAACCGGCCCAGAATGGCCGGGACAGTCCCGGAATTGACGTCTAGCGTCCTGTGTCCCGGGCTGGGTCACTTTTACTCCGGAAGTTACTGACAGCTCTTTGTCTTAGCGAGAGTTCATTGATTACTGTATTTCCATAAATTAAGATTGATATACCTTTGAAAATTTTTCCTGTTTTAGTAGTTTTTTGCATTTATGCCTTAAAGATTCACCATTTCACAAGTTTCTTCTATTATGATAAAATTAATTAGGGTCCTAGAGGTTATTAGGCCAACGCTGCACAATCATCATCTACGACGCGCAGTACGCGCTGTTGCTTTTGATGTCTATCGTGTTTCGTAAGCTTCTGTTGCATCAATCTTGGAATTCTTGGTATTAAGGTGTCCCGGAATGGCGAAACAGAAAGTTGGTAACCCTATGTTGTGATGATGTCAAAAGTTGCAATCGCTGTCTTGAAGTTGATCCAATACATACTTCCGGTTTCATGGTAATTGCGCCCTGTTCATTTAAGACCACATTCATATTAGACGCTGTCAATTGAGAGCAAAGAGAGAGCATAAGGAAAGAAGGAAATTGAAAAGTAATGCTCCAGGAAAACCTACCTCTGAACGTGTTTTCATCAGTGAAAACCTTACCAAAAGAAATAAACTTTTATTTTCCTTGGCCAATGAAGAAAGAAAAAAATTTAACTGGAAAGACATTTGGACCAACAGTGGAAGAATTCTTCTCAGACAAAGCAATGACAGTAGAGTCATTACTATCCGAAGTGAAAAGGACATTGAACATATCAAAAACCCTATGGACAACCCTAGAAATCCCAACTAAATTTCTGCACCTCAATCAATTTGAAAATTCACCAATGATGAAACATTTATTCCTTCCTTTTGATATGGTGAGTGGTCTACATGTCATTTCACTTGCTTGGTGTCTTGTACTTAATTTATTTCTACATTTATTCAACAATCATGCCTTTGTGCAAAACTTGTGATATGACCGACTGTTTGCATTGTGCTCACTGTTCTTCATGTCATGAGTACATCCAATCACCTAATGATTCCCCATGCTATTCTAACCAGCAACAGCCTAAGACATCAGCATCATTTACTTGCTCTGCCTTTGTGTCTTCTACTATACCATTTTTTAATTTAACCAACACTGAGCTTTACAACCTCCTTTTATTTGCCAACTCTGACTTACCTAATTTTATAGAATCTTTCCCATGTGACTTATCAGCTCAAAATTTTCAAACCAAATATTCAACATTAAGTGAAACTGGTGAAATGAATCATGCAAGTAAGCAAAAAAATTATCATATTTTCACTTTAATGTACGTAGCCTGGGAAAAAATAAGCACAAACTAGATGACTTCTTCCTAATGACAGAGGTAAATCCTACTTTCATAGCCATATCAGAATCCAAACTGTAGTCCAACTACATTTTAAATGTTGACATCCCTGGCTTCAACTTCATTCATAATCCTTCACAAACCAACTCAGGTGGAGTAGGTCTTTACATTAATTCCAACCTAACTTTCCAACCAAGAAATAACCAAAATCTCAACAATGTAGGTTGCGAAAGCCTGTTTATAGAAATACCAACCTTATCTGGCAAACCTTTCATTATTGGCGTTATTTATCGCCATCCAACATATGCATTTCAACCCCTCCAGGATGAATTTGTTAAGCTTGTCACCCACCTTCAAAACAACAATTATGACTATTTAATTGGTGGAGATTATAACATTAACTTAATTAAATATCAAGAAAATTAAAATGTGTCAAACTATGTTGATTGTCTTGCCAGCTGTGGCTGTATTTCTCTTATCAATAAACCAACCAGATTCAGCAAAAATTTAAAACCATCTTTATTGGATCATATATAAACAAATATTTGTGATGAAAAAAGAATAATTAATACGGGAATTACTATTTTTGATATTTCTGATCATTTACCAATTTTTGTAAACTTCAACCTTCACCATCCAACCCATCAAAATTCTAAACCTAAATTCAGATGCATGAAACAATTTCACCCAACCATTTTTGTATCTGACCTCAGCCTCAAACTAATCACCTTAACCCTGAAGCTGATGATGTAAACACTCTCAGTGATGAATTTGTGAAAATTTTTAATGCTACTCTTGATACACATGCTCCATATCGCTATGCATCTGGAAAAGAACAACGCTCATTCAGCAAACCATGGCTAACCAAAGGTATTTTAACTTTTATTGCAAAAAAGAATGTCCTCTACAGAAAGCAGTTAACTACTAACAACCCAAATATTATCAGACAATACAAAACTTACAGAAATAACCTTACACACCTAAAAGAAATCTCCAAACAAAATTATTATAAATATGCATTTCAAAAGTGTAATCATGCTATAAGAAACATGGAAACTTGTCAGTGAAATAATATCAATTAAAAACAAATCTCAACAGAATAATAAGCTGTTCGAAAACTCAGAATGCCAAAAAAATGTGATGAATTTTAAACAACTTCTTCTCAGAAGTTGGGAAATCCCTTTCTGCAAAAATAATACCACCCCCTGTTACCTATAGGCGTTTCCTTAAAAATATAAATTCAAAAAACTGAATATTTCTAGCTCCTACTAATGCATATGAAATCCAACGTCTCATTAAAAAACTTAAAACAAAATCTAATAGTTCTCCCAATGACATCCCATTCAAATTTTTAAAAATAGCTAGTTGCATTGTGTCAGAATGGTTGTCCAACTTCTTCAACAAATGCATGACTATTGGTGAATTCTCAGACTCCTGGAAAATTGCCCACATCACTCCAATTCCCAAAGTCCATAGCCCAAGTTCCTCATCTGAATATAGACCAATCTCTGTTCTCCCAGTATTGTCAAAGTTATTTGAAAAAGTTCTTTATCACACAGTATATTCTTATTTGACAGAACACAATCTAATTGATAAAAGACAATATGACTTTAGAGAAAATCACTCAACAGAACTAGCCATCTCAACTATTTATGATGAACTGCTCAGTAACTTTGATAATAAATTAATTACATCTTCATTATTTCTAGACTTATCAAAAGCATTTGACCGCTGTGACCAGGAAATTTTACTTGATAAACTTTATCACTATGGTATAAGAGGTGTTTCTCATAAACTATTCTCAAATTTCTTGCATAATAGAATGCAGTGCACACAAATAGGAGCATTTAAATCTTCATACAAAAGGATATCTTGCGGAGTCCCTCAGGGTAGTGTTATTTCGCCTTTGCTTTTCCTTATTTACATCAGCGATATCGCAAGAGCTTCTTTATTTCACACTACTTTATTTGCTGATGATATTAATCGTCGTATGTCAAACTCTTGTTTCAATGTTCTTCAGACAACTGTCAACCTTGAACTGTGTAAAATTGACAACTGGCTGAGAGCCAACAAACTTTCTCTTAACTACAATAAGACTACTTTTATGCTACTAAATTCTCAAAAACACAATCCTACTTCATTTAAAGTTATTATAAATAACCACAGCATTTCCCCTGAAGATAAACTTAAATACCTAGGTGTCCTTTTTGACAATGAGTTAAGCTGGAAGCCTCATGTACAAAAGGTGAAAACTCAACTATGAAGAGCTTGTGGAATTCTAACCAAACTTAAACATTATACAATACAGTCTGTACTGAAAGTTGTCTATAACTCATTAATCCACCCCTACCTTACTTACTCAATCCTCAATTGGGGACGTGCTTCAATTGCAACTATTCAGCCTCTGATTAAGCTCCAAAATAAAGCAATAAAAACAATAAAACCAACCAACACGAAATCTCTAGTCTAGAAGAACTTTTCCAGCACTTAAACCAGGCCCGTCGCCAGGATTTAGCAGCAGTGGGGGCCAAAAACCAGAAGGAGGGGCCAAAATCCAGAAGGGGGAGTCATATTTTAAAAATACAGTATTGGACGTATGCAGCAATTGGTGGGCCAAACGTGAAATGGGGGGCACCGATTTCAAATGGGGGGCCGGGCACCACTAGCCCCCCCGCTGGCGACGGCCCTGACTTAAACATCTTAAGCCTTCCCAAAATTTATACTTTATCAGTAGGCAAATTCATGCACTCTTATCACAACAAACTGCTTCCAAACGACTTTGTTGAATATTTCATTACAATCAGCTCAATTCATTCTCATTCCACAAGACTAGCAACCTCTAACAACCTATTTTTGCCTAGAGTTAACTCTTCCTCAGGAAAATGTTCCCTCGCCTTTATTGGCCCTAAAGTGTGGTCTTCAATACCAAATCATATTAAGTCTTCAACCACATTTACCTTTAAATGGAAACTGAAGAAACACCTCCTACATGATAAAGATATACAATTATGAACTTTTGCAACATTTCACTTATCCAGAACCAAATTCTGTAAATTCTGCATTTTGTAATTCTGTGTATTTTGTGTATATTTACTTCTCGCATTTTTTTCTTCCCTTTGGATATCCCATTCTTTTCAGCATGAAAGCACACTCCATAGTTTTTTTGTTTGCTTTTTTTCTTCTGTACCTCATCAATTTGTTTTTGTTCCTTTTTTTATATTTTGTTTAAACATATTATTAACCACACCAAATTCCTTCAATTAAATGTGATATACTCATCTGTGTACATGGGCATGCTCTTTCATCTGTACATTTTCTTCACCATGTTCTGTGTTTGTTTGTTTTCCTAATTGTGTTTATTTCACTCAAATGTTGTTTTACAACACTTCCCAATAACTGAAAAACAGGTTTGGTTGACTAGATGACCGCTGTGGTCCCTCACCAATCCTATATGACACAGCACCCCTGTTTGTTTACACTGATCAACCATTGCGTCATTGTATTTTCATTTGCTCTAATGTTAACTATTGTGGTTGGCTTGCTCAGTACAATGGCTTCTTGTAGTGCTTCTGTTTGTTGGCTGAGCCATATAAAACAATAAACCATTGTCCATTGTTCATTTGAAACTTTCTTAGTTGAGAGTGTATTTTGTGAGACAGGTAAATTAATGACTACATTGATATTAGAACATATTCAACAAATGCAATGTGGTCCAAAATTAACAAGCTTCAAATAAATGTGCTATCAAATGAACTAGTTAATAAAAACAGGTCTGAAATAAATGTGGTCTAAATTAATCTGGTCTGAAAATAACAGGACTCATATGAGTTGGTGTCAAATGAATGGGCTCAAATGAAATAGTATTTACCCTCTCTGGCCCACGCTTCCGCCTGATGTTTCTCTTTGCAAAGCAAACGTAAGAGAAATACAACATATTTTTCAGTTATTTAGAAAATTACACAATTAATAACTATAACAGTGCGCGATGAAATAAAGGAATTTTGCAATAACACCAGTCAAGCTGGATTGTTAGCGAGGAAACATCAGAGGGAAAACAAACATGTGAATACATTTTAAATATGTGGAAACAGCAAATGTTTAATGTGACAACGTTAAACCATTTTCTTCTGGTGCCTTCACCTTGCCTACAATGCATCTTGCTTCAATAAACCATACAACCGCATTCGCATATTAAACTTTATATTCAGAGCAAAAGACGTTTATTTACTTTTTTTAAATGTTCCCTTTACACGAAAAGCAGTTTCGTCCTAGGGAGGTCTGCAGCCTAAATGTCCCCTGGTCCTTCGCAGCCTCCCATCATCCCCATGCATTTTATAAATCGGTGCATTTGGAAAGACATCACAGCACTAGATTATAATATTCGTGATGGCGTCATTCATGCATATGCCCTTTATGCTTGTGTTTCATCAAAGTAAATGTGTTAGCGCCATCAAGCGAATACTTCTCTACTACTTTCACATATATATCTTCGAGTTCATTCATTTATTTGTGAGTTCCTTATCATTGCGATGTATGCTTAATTAAACCTCACGCGTTGCGTGAGGGAATGAATACGTTATACACAATAAACCAAACTAATACTTATCACTATCTGATGTGTATTGAAACAATCACAGCAAGTCTTTAAATCGTCCTGCCTTGAAAAAAATAGCCTATGAAATGACAACGCCTGTGTTACGTTTAAAAACATTAAGTTTGAAAACGGTATTCAAGCCTCTGAAGCTTTACAGGTCTTTAGCACCTAGCGCCATAGTCTAATTAATTTTTGTTCAACAGGGAATTCTCCTACAGGTCATCAAACTTGCTATACTTACAGACTCGCCTGATGCAAGGAAATAACAGATGTGTATAAGAGAGAAAGTTTATTGAAAACTTTTATGCGAATTTTTCAGATTATAACTGTGTTTTTTGTTTTGAAACGAAAGTAGTAAGTAAAAGCTTCATCCCAAGGTGCACACTAAGGCATCGTTTGCCAGTTTTGCCACGCCACAGGGCAAAGTGGCAGCTCTTTTTGATCACACCCAGAGCTTATTTCACACGCACGTCAAGATCTGCGCGGATTTAATTATACAATTTTTAAGCAGTTGATGAAAACCAAAAGTGATAAAAATCTTACGACATTTCCATTTTTCGTTAAAGTGCAATGCAGCAGTTTTATTTCTGAAGCACCACCACAAGTACCATGAAAATGCATGCCTCCAAAATGAGTTTTGGTAAAAATGTGTGCATTTGGCTGGTTAACAAGCAGTTTCCATTGTGAGCAACGCAGACGATTGTTTGTTTCTTTTTTTAACTTCCGATTTCCTGGGATCGCTGTTGAATTCATGTCAGTATATTTGTGCTACGCTTAAATACAGGTATGCGTGGTTTGTTGAAGATGCACAATTAAGTCGTAAAATTATCTTCGAACGCGTTAGCTTCCCCTTTTTGTATTTCAGGATGATTGAATTTATTTCCCAATATCTCCAAACGGATTTGGTTCATGATTTTCTTCTCTCAAATGCGTTAGTGCTATATTGCTAGTTGTTGTTTTGCAGCAGCAGCGAGGTATGGTTGCGTAAATTGAGTTTTGAAGCACAAGTTTTGCTATTTGTTGCAAACTAGTTAAATGCGTTCAATGGCAAACAAAAAATTCCTGAATGTATTGTGGGACGAAGGCAACGTCTTGCATGAACTGAATAGAATTGCGGTGCCAGAAAAATTTTCAGCTATAGCGTATAAATGTCATAAGACTGAGAAAGTGAAGAATGGCTTGTATGCCAAGAATGTTATTTTAAAGAAAAGGCAGAACAAAACATTTCAGCTAAATTTGTTTTAAGTCGGTGACTTAAAGTATGAAACGCCCCTATGCCTACAAAAGCCTTTTTTCTAAAGAGTTTGCGTTTGACAAGGGCTTGGCTCCACAACGCAAATGTCACCTAATGTGTGTGGGAAGGCTGTATCTTGACCGTGACGACGTCTTTGCGTTGAAAAGGATGTAGGCTTTTGGTTCGCGACGGCAAAGCAAAGGCATTTTATCATCAACTGGCCTTTGCATGGTTTTGTAACACAAGCAGGATAGCGTTTTTCTGCAGCAATCTGGTGCAACAACAAAGATCTCAGTTTTTCAGTCTTGTTGCATGAATAAACTTCTATCACATTACTTGTACAAGCACAGAATAGGCAATAGTGTAGCATGCCCACGTTTAGCACACCCAAAGCAACCTTTCACTGTTAATCACTGGCTGTATGGTTCCGGGGCGTTTGTGACTGCAAAAGGCATGATATTGTGATCCAAAGCTACTATGGCTGAAAATAAGCAGTGGCTTGACTAACTACGTTCCTTAAATTTGTGAAAAACTTATTAAACTTACTGTGTTTACAATTTCTATAGTTATTTGTTTTTCAGTAAAGGAGTGTTCTTGCAATAAGATCAATTTTTGCGTAACCACACAGGCATAGGCCGCATGCTTGCTGCAGTGTGAACGGTGATAAAATAAAGAAAATGAAAAGTTTAAGCAAGTTAAAGACAATTGTTGTCATTATATTTTGTGTAGGGAAAATTATTTTGAGTGTTGATTCCAGTCGAATTATTTGTATACCCGACTTAATGAGTCAATGTCACTTGTGGTTCTAATGCTCGCACGAGTGCACAGCGCTATCGCCAAACCCCTCAAGGTTTGTTTCAATTTGGCTTTCCTAGGCCCTGCTTTTATGCCATGGCCTAGCAAGGGCCTAGGACAGGGCTTTATGACAACGCTTGAAACAACAAATTTCCCGATCAAGCCACCAGTTACTGCTCTACCATCCATTCGGAATGCGCTGTCCGTGAATTCAGACCTTGAGTGCTGTTTTAGCACTGGCTTTTCATACTTCATTCAAAACTCTGCTTTCAGAGCACACCTAGGCTCGCGTGTAATAAAACCGTATGTACGCCGAAATCACTGATGTGTGCATGCGGTCATCCTCAATGGGTAAAGAGCTGCTTCCAAAGGATTGAGTAGTGTTCATATTGAGCTGGTATGAATACTACTCAATTCTTTGGAAACATAAACCTGTTGCTCGGAGAACTAATTTATGCTCACAAAGCAACACATTTCCTGCGCACATGGCTTATACCTTAATTTGTGTTTTTAAACAAGTTCAGTTTGGTTTCAGGCAAATGCTTAACTTGACTTGAAAAAAACAGTTACCTGTCTGTTCCAATTAAGTTATACAGGAGAAATTCCGTCGACAAACGTAAGCATGATCTGTTACTGGTCATTGAAACTTTTGTTACGAAGCTCTTCCGACAACAATCGAAAATTACTTCCAGTCAAGCTATCAGTACATTGGCAATTCATTTGTTCAGTTTGTTTTATTAAGTACGGTTCAGTAAAAAAGACGCTATGACGCTCATAACAGACAAATTCGTCAAGTTTCAAACCGTCCTTTATAGTTTCTTATGAGCGAGCTAAAGACCCAATGGAGGCAAATTATTAAAATTTACAGCCAGGATTCTGCGCATATGTTGGTGAAAAAATAGCATCTTTATCTTCTGTATTGTGTTGTTTGCCATAACTGAAGCGTCTAGCCAGGAGCCCGAGACTTTCTCCAACTTACATCGCTTCCTGGAAGAAGATACTGTTCCTTGCTCTCAATCAGAAAAAAGCATTTGTTTTACCAAAATCTGTTGAGTGAGTCTGCATTTGGTGTAAGACGCTGACCGACTGATCGTCATGACTGCAACTTCACCAGACAATTAAATTTCTAGTACGGACGGAAGAGTCTCAAAATGCATTAGAGAGCTTAGAATCGTTTCCATGTTGAAATTACATAAACAGAGTGCAATTATGATATTTTTGTTGAGACAAATATAACACGCAATCAGGGTTGCCACATGGTGTCAAATTTGGCAAAATACTGCCAAAATACACTGTTTTCCAGAATATTTGCTAATTTTTTGGCACTAATTTTTATGACAAAAATTTGCCAATTTTTGAAATGTCAATTGTCAGTATTGAGAAAACAAGCTATATTACATTATTTATCAAATGAATGCCAAAACTTTACAAAGAAAATTTAGCCCAACATTAATCGTTGTGGATTTTCATTCGGACCACCCTCCAATTTCCGAAAAGCCTAGTTGCCGGTACAGAATTGAACTGAAGTTTTCAACTGTGAATCAAAAGAAATTTTCAACTATGAATCAAAAGAAATCATCTGGTTGTCAAGCGTGTTCAACTATCATCTCAGATTATCAATTTTTGCCTATCTAAGTAAGCATCTTTGCTGCCATTCTTACAATTGTCAAACTTTTAAAAAGGAAAAGTAGGAATATCGAAAAAACGTGAATTGCGAAAAACATGAAGTATCGAAAAATCTATATGGCCAATAACTTTGTCCTTTTCAAACATTTTTTGTCAAATATTTGTCATAAACTTAACAAACATTTGCCATATTCCTTGTCAAGCATCTGTCAACCCTGCACGCAATATTTTTAAAATCTTTCCTTTCCAAACTTTTTAAAAGTCGCCTCAAAATTTTCAAAAGTTTTCAAGATTTTTAAAAATTCCGGTCTTACTATGATGTGACGGTTGCATTCCTTAGAATATGCTCCTGAATTTTATATTAACAGCATTGACGATTGACGAAGTATCCCCAAAATTGTACCATGACAAACCATTGCAACGTTTTTACCGCACTCTAAAAATCTTGATTTCTCATAAACGTTTTCGGCAGGGAATTATTTCTGTATACACTTTTCCTCAAATATCTTTTATCAAACTTAACCTTTGACCTGCTACCCGGCCTGGACTTGCATGAAACCACAATCTGCACGTTCTTGCAACAGTTCGGAGCAGGAAACATAAGAAAACCTTTCAAGTGTAAGTCAAAGGCCGGAAGTAGGATCAATCCATGAGGTTCTGGCATCTGCATATTTTTCTTCACTTTGCCCTGCTTTTTTTCAAGCCCACCACTTTCTGAATTAATCTTGAGAAATTTTAAGCAAAAAAGACATCTGTAGTGGTTTTCATCCAGTCGAGAAGGAACACGAGGACGTCGCGCAAGGGCGTGCGCTTGCTTTTAGCCAAAATGAAAGTTTTTGCTGACATGTTTAGTTGCTATTTTGCTTTGTTGTCATGGAGTCAAAAAATTTCGTGACAAATTAACAACTCCCGCAATGATACACTTCTTGAACAATAACGTGAAGTTTGACTAAAGTTTGCGTAAAAGCAGACCTATCAGTTACAGTTCCGTCAGTTGGGACTGCGGCAGTGGCGTGCAGAGGTCCGGTGATGCCCGGAGTGATTGCTTGATTGGATGCCCCCCTATTAAATTCTAGTATTGAGCAGTGGTGCATGGTGGTCATTGTTACTGGATATACGCTGTTTGTGATGTCACAATGTCTGTGACGTCACAATGTTTGTTGACACAACATGCGTATTTAGCGGCGCCGGAACAGCGGTTAGGGGGGGGGCAGGGCCGGATTAAGGGG
>Ga0210059_1011613_pt1 | contig 13444 bp, 13 predicted proteins | sample Ectturendosymbi2_FD_188042 | JGI IMG/M metagenome (GOLD analysis project Ga0210059, IMG submission 188042) | Ecteinascidia turbinata endosymbiont from Florida, USA - Sample 2 (SPAdes) (version 2) | ecosystem: Host-associated > Tunicates > Ascidians > Unclassified | place: Key West, Florida...
AAAATTGCCCCCCCCCCCCGAAATGAAGAGCTGGTTGCGCCCCTGGTGTAGACTGTAGCCCGAAAGACTTAATTCGCAATTCTTTCCTGGGACATTCTGGATACATGGCCGAACTAACACAGCTGGGATCTCTCGATTCGGAGAAGTGGCTTGATATTACGGGCTTCACGGATTTCAGACCTGTGCTCCTTGTCACGAAGTGTCACACCGTGGACTCTTTGCAAATATCCCATCTCTGCCGTCTGTTCTTTTGTCAATATTCTTTAGTCGTCACCTAAGGTTCATGACCACAGGTGAGGATCGGAACAAAGACCGATTTAAAAGCTGAAACCTTTTCGGTCTTTGAAAGCACCCGTTTCGTCCCCACGGAGCAATAAAGCTCACGCAGAACCAGGGGCGGATCCAAGTGGGGGCAACTGGGGCGATTGCTCACCCTAAAACCTATAAAAGTATCTTTATTCATCATAATTTTTATAATTCGGAAAACAACATTCACGATATAAGCCCATTCCGTCGTCCTTTGTTTTGTCACAGCAGCAGCGTTGTGAAGTATACTTCACCTCTCTTACAGAAGTGAACCCGTAATGAGACTTGAATGCCAAATATTACTGAAATCACCACCCTAAACTTACTCTTTGGATCCGTCCCTGCGCAGAACTGCGTTATAGCTTTACTAAGCCGTGTATCAACAGTGGCGATTCTAAAATTTGAAAAATGGGGGGCCACTGCGGGGCCAAGGAAAAAGTAGGGGGGCAACATAAATGTCTATCTTACAGAGTGATTTTTCGTTGTTTTGAAGATTAAGTTGTTATATTTAACCCTGTCGAACCCAACATAGGCTTGTGAATATCGTTACTCGTGAACTAGTATTATTATGCAGTGGAGAAACCTACCCGCCACTGTAGATGCAATCACACACGCGTATTGCAATGTCGAATATTCTGTGTTAATCATGCAACTTCCACAGCACTGCGCATGTGAAACGAAACACTATTTTCCGTGCACAATTCTGCCGACCTCACGTGAACGAAAACAGCTCCACTAAAGAACAATTCACAACTAAGTGAAATGGTTCCAACCACGAATGCCATCTTGACACAGAGGCCAATAGGCTGGTGATAGGTAACTAGTTTCGTCAAAATATCTTTACTACGAAACATATAAAAATAAGTCATCTGCCAGCGGATTGATGACTACTGATTAATCCGTTTTTGTGGACGTTTACGGAGATTTTGTAATTGTGGTGTAACCATAACAATGTTATGCAACTGCTATTACGAGTTTACTGCCCGTCTGCAGCGTGAATAAGGTGAGGACTATTCCGTGCAGTATGCAGTTGACAGTAGCGAGGTTTCGGTACGAGTTGCACCTGAAGTACGTAGCATATAGCAGCGCCGCAGATAGGTGTGCATCGACATTCAGGGCGTGTACCTGATAGCAAGATGTAACAGCAGGCGTAAAACTTATTTTGCAGAATATTTCCAACAAAGTTGTTCATTTTAATATTCACACTGAATTTTCCTCTGATTGAGCTCAAAAGGTGACTTTTCAACCTTGTGTTGATTCATGACTGTCTTGCCATAAGCGAAGCACGCACTAACTCTAAACCTAAAAAGATACAGGCAAATAGACAATGAGGAATATAATTCTCACGCAGATCCCTGCACAGTTTACGTTAGAATTTTATATCATCATCACCTCAACGTAACTTAATCCTTCGATTATCATGTCGACTGTCAAATTCATCAACGAAACCATCTAAATCTATTTTTCAGCTCATACCTTTCAACTGAAAGTAGATCAATGTTACCCACTCTTTCACTGATCATATAATTTTTGGGAAATGTTTTCACTAATTTTATTTTTGAAAAACTTCACTTGCATGAAGCGCTGGTGAAGAGTTACAGCCACCAGTAACAACCCAGTGCAACTTTTTGAGTAGCTACAAATGAAAAAAATTGTTCGAGCGATATAGGCAGCCTCGACTCCTTCCGAGGGAAATCCTTTCCAAAGCTTGTTGATGTTTTAAGTCATTTTCACTAAATGAATATGATTCGCGAATTCTTTCAAGTGTTTTTATGATAGAAATGTTTGACCTCCGGGGCAAACAGCTGAAATACGTGAAAGAATTGCTTCTGAACCATTACAGAAAATCCGCACAAAATTTTGTAAGGTTGCAAGACACGTGTGGGTAGAGTTACACTGTAGTCACGAACCACTTCTTAAGATGTTGCGCAGTCGTGTACACAAGGCAGCAGAACGCAATAATCCAGCCAAGATAGATTCGGATAAATTAACTCAAACCAATTCTTAATGCGTTCACAAAACTTTTGCTATTGGGACAAGCAACAATCTGCTGACAGCAGAGCCGGCGCTAGCTCTTTTTTAGTGGTTCGGCCAAGGTGAGCAGGAATTGTGGATCCAGGGAACTATTGCTCTCAAAGCAAGCAGTTCTTTTGCTACTCTGTACTCCACAGAAAAAGATGACCTTTTTTAGCCATTCATTGTAAGCGATGTCCAGTAAGCATTTTCTGCCACAGCACAGTTGCAATTTCAAATCCAAAATTCAACCTGAACTGAAAACTTGTATACTACCGTGAACTAAACATTTACCCTTTCCTCGCAGTTCTAAAAATTTAAGGAAACATTGCTCTCCGCTATTCTACATCTTTAAATTCTGAAAAGTAAACCATTGCCTGCAATGCACACTATAAAGTTGTTGCTCTAACTCTTCGCCATTGAGTCAAGAGAAAAAAATAAAAGCGTTCCTACCACTCCGTTTAAGCAACGTCACCAGCCGACAAAATTCTCAAACCGTTCACAAAATTCAACCCAACTTTCTCAGTGTGTTATTTCTACCAGAAACATAATTTTCAGCAATTTTCTCCAAATCAAGTCTGTCAACTCGTTCTTTGTGAGACATGTAAAATCATCAAATCATTTTAATCATCTTTAAGTCATGTTTGTACGCAGGGCTTCTGAGAGAAATTTTACCACGGGTACGAAGACCTGTACCGGACCCCTAACTTCTGGTTCCCTCGTCGAAACTTGCATAGCGTTTTAGTACAGTAATCATAATATAAATAAAGCACCTACCATGCTCAGATACAGTAATTGTTATACTGGCAACTGGCCTACACTAAAAACTTTGGGCTTGATTACAAAAAAATTTAGCGTGGGTATTTCATCTTCCGGTGCCCCAGCAACTAATGGGCACCTCTTGTATCCCTGGTGTACGCAAATAAGCTTTTACCACCTTTGTTGTTGAAAAAGACCTCTGATGTGTCAGTCGTGTCAGCTAAAACCAAAAGCAGACCCAAAACTTTCCAGACACCGGAAAATTCAATGCTCTCAGAGGCTGACAGTTCGACAAAATTTTATAGCATTGTGAACAGAGATATTAGTAGCCAACTCGTTGCAAACATGTACAGAGGGGTTTCAGAAGTGACAAATGTCGCCTACTTTGAGTGCAAGCTTCGAAAGATCGTCATTGTAAATTTCCAACCCTGTTTCTAGTCTAGTATCACATATCGATGCATGATCAGTGGTGTAGTGTTGCTGGAGCTCCGCTCCGCCACCTCTACCAATATAGTCGTTGCCTACAAACAGGCCTACTGTATGAGCAAAAAGCAGCCAGTCTCTGCCTGTGAGTTCCGGCACCTGTAAGAGTTCCGGAATCTATGAAATTGCCACTACACCCCTGAGCATGAACGATTAATTCAGTGTGTAGTGAAATGGCGTAGTGCAGCAAAGAGCAGTTATTTGGGCTTACCTATTTCTATCAGCAGTTTTACGGGCAAGTTAATTAAAACTGAAACCTATTGTTGGGTAAGAAAACCGATACGGCCATGGCCGTACCGGACGAATAGGTTGCGCCGGCCTTGGACAGTAATATAATCCAGTTCCATCTCACACTGAAATGCACGAAAGATCAATCTTTCCATTTCTGCGACTGTTTCTTAGTTTTGAAATGAATTTTTTGACACCATGACCGTGGTCTGACTAAATTTCACGCAGGATCCCAGCAACTACAGGTGTATGTCGTCATGAACATCTCTAGTTACCCAACTGTCTAAAACAACAACATAACTTATCTAGCATTTGGGAAATATTGAATGCAGGTTAGACTAGAGGATTTCTAGACTATCGTTTAAAATATTGCTGGTCGAAATGTTATCTACTGTACATGTCAACTAAAATAACGTGAACGGGAAATTAAGAAAAAAGCTGGAGGGGCTAAGCAGGGGGCCAACGTCACTCGTAAATACCACCCCAAAGTACTTGGACGTCTCCACATACTGCAGTGTATTTTCGCTCACGTGCAGAATACACTGCCTTGGGCGTCTTGAGAAACAGAATACCTCAAATCTTTAGTGCTGATTTTCGTTCCTGCTTGGTCGCACGCAGCAGAAAATCGATCAATGCGTGCTGAAGAACCTGTTTAGAAGATCCACGCATGCAATACCAATTCGTCTGCAAAAAGCAAATGATTCATCCTGCAGTTCCCAATAGTGACACCCTCGTCGACGCGTCGATGACTGGCTATCCAATTCATATAGACCAGGGCTCTCCAAAATTTTTCGGAGAGGACCACATACCAGTGATGTGCCCGGGTCATTTTTGTCGAGTCAGAGTCACGAGCCCTTCGAGTCAGAGTCATCTAAAAGTTTGTCGAGTCGAGTCAGATTCGAGTCACAAGAATGGTCGAGTCGCTTAGAGTCATTGGTTTACAAGCTCGAGTCAATGTCGAGTCATACAAATTTTCAAACTTTTCCTTTCTTTTTACTATAGGTCCACCAATGGACCTTCAGTGGCTATAGGTCCGCCAGTGGACTTTTTACCCAAAAACGGTGAAATAAAACACTGGTTAAGGCGTGTGTAGGAACCAATCACATTTTTCAAAAGAGCTATTAACATTTCGGTAATGATGCTTGTTGTTGTCAAACAAAATGGAATTAATTGAGACATCTTTTCTGACCAACGTGGGCATACACCACTATAGCGTGACAATGGGTGGGAGTCAGTGGTGCAACTAGAATGAGGCCGAAGAAGGCACCCCCCTCGAAACAAACTTGCCAGTTATTTACTGGTGTTTTGTGTCAACTTACAACTGTTAGAAAATAAACGGAATGAACAGTCTGACTCAAGACGATGTCAGTGACTGCTGACGTCATTGACTGGGCCCCACCCGAACAAAATTTTTGGCTGCGCCATCGGTGAGAGTACCGAGCATTTCACCACTAATGATGGTTTTACAAATTAGTGCTTATGCCATACAGTATACACTGTAGTGTGTAAATGATAATGCAGAACGGGAATTTAGGAATCCAGACAGCAACCCGGATAATGCTGAACTAATGATGTGGGCAAAAGCACGAGACACATGAAAAACAATGGTCCATAAAACAAACCACAAAGATGTAACAGTGTGCCAAAATGACCTGTAGTGATAGGATTTGACATGATAGAAGTTACAGTAGTAGGCTGCAGTAAAATATTGATTTGCATCGTGCAGATTTCTAGTCCAGCCACCACTTGCATAGGCCAACCTTTACTCCCACTTTGGAGATATCCTGAACAATGTTGGATGTTTAATTTGATAGTTGCTTGGTAACCAGTGGTGTTTAAATGAAGGCAAAGCAGCCCCAGCACAGGTTTTGCATCCTGAAGCAAAGTAGACACTACCTGAATGCGTTGTGCCACTTTGTGCCCTGTCATGTGCACAAACTGAAAGCTTGACATATCTTGCAAACTTGACATATCGCATAACCTAAATATTTTTCAGAGTCAATTGCATCGAAAAGCAAGCTGAAGTTTTGCCACACAGTCCCGTTGTCACAGGGGGGCTTTAGTGGACTTAGCCCACCAAACAAAGCTCCAAACTCCCCAACATGTAATATGAAGCACTATAAAACAGAGGTTTTTGTTCAAATTTCAGAATATCAACCTCCCTGCACAAATGTAAAGCCCCCTACTGAAGAGTTTCTGGCAACGGTTCTGTTCAAAATTACCACACCAAGCTTTTCATCAGTTATTTGTTTAGTAATAATGATTAGATTTTAACACCATCCATGATTTCATATTCATGATTTAATTTATTAATCCTTCCCATTGTTGCACTTTAATCAAACCTAACTAGCAATGCTAGTCTACAAACAAAAACAGCCAATTGGCTCAAACTATGCCATATAAGTTGAAATAGTGAGTTGAAATTCAGTCTAACACAACAAGTCAATGCCACAAAACAACAATTTTGCATATCATTTTGAAGGGAAAAAAAGTTATCTGGCCTGGTATCGTTTAACTACCAGTCAGTGCAGGCTCACGTGGACTAGACGTGAAGACAGCAGGGTCTAGGGTAGACTACAGACCAGAGATGAGCACGGATCAGGATTGGACCAGGACTGAAGCCAATTTTGGCCGGACCAGGACTGGTCGGACTGCAATTTTTCTCAAAATTGGCGGAACAGGACAGGATCGGATTGAGAAAATTTTTGTTGGTTTAATGTGATTATTCTGAAAATATCAAAAATTTTACTTGTGATCCGATTTCACAGGTTTGCTAAAGTAAATGGTAGTGTAGATTTTGCCATCAAATGCAAAAACTCTGCTGGGACTATTTTGCAATTCCAACTGTGTCCACCTTTGTTCACATATAACGTTGAGTTCTAGTAGCAGCGTGAACATAGTTGAGTGGTTAGTGTTTGTGCCTGCTGTGCGATTGTTCGTTGGTTTTGCTCTCACCATTTACTTTGGCTTAGCTTGTACACGTTACAGTTGATAGGAGTGCTTTTAATGTACTTTTTCAAAAAGTTTATGATTTAGGTTTTGGGTTTACGTTTAGGGTGTATGTTTACATTTCGGTTTAAGGTTTACTATTAGCGTTTAGGTTTACGGCTTAGGTTTTGAGTTTAGGTTGAACTTTTATGTTTAGGTTTTGGGTTTAAGTTTTGGATTCAGGTTTTGGGTTTAGGTTTTGGGTTTAGATTTTATGTTTAGGTTTTGGATTTAAGCTTTGGGTTGGGGCTTTGGGTTTAGGTTTTGAGTTCAAGTTTTGGGTTTAAGTTTTAGGTTTTGGATTTTGTTAAAGGTTTAGGGTATTAGGTCATGTAACAAGGACCTTACGCTAATCCAAGTATATCGTACATTTGCCACTTGACCAATCCAAGCAATCGGATCATCCTAATGGCAAAATAACTCCAGCAGTGCTTTTCCCTGTGATTCCCAATAGACACTTCCTTGTTAAACATTTTGGAAATACCAAAAGGTTGTGTCTGAGGCAAAAGCATTGTTGGAACTGTTTTGCCTTCAACCAATTGTATTTGGCTGAAGGCAAAATAGCTCGAGTAGTTCTTTTGCCCGATGAGGCAAAATAAAAGTACATGATTTTATATTGGCGGATCAGGACTGGATCGGACTGATTATTTTCAAACATTTTGTGGATCAGGACTGGATCGGATTGAATTTCATCGGATCAGGAATGGACTCGGACTGAAAAATTTCTCAGTCCGCTCATCTCTGCTACACACCACATCAAAACAGCTAGGCTGCTCTAGCCAGCAGTGATAGCGTGACTCAAGTCAATGATTTGTCTCGAGTCACAATTTTTGGTGACTTGGACTCGACTCGAGTCACGTTGAGAAAAATGGTGACTCGACTCGAGTCACGTTTTTCACAGAATGACACGGCTCGAGTCACAGTCAATGACTCGCGACTCAATTCAGAGTCATTTTTACAAAATCTCTGAGTTCCTGATGGACAAACCCAGTTCGTTTGCACACAAAGAAATAAGCATTTTTTGCTTCAGTGATGATCAAGATAATTGCTTCAATGATCAAGTTTCCCCAACTTGCATAGAGGAAGACCTGAGACTCTGCTTTCACTGAGGAGTCAGCATGGCACAATATATTGACACCTTATCGTGGCTCAATGTAGTATTTCATATCGTGATCATGACAGTGGGCCTTTGCTGTTACCTTGAGTTTTTTCCAGATACCAGTAAAGTGATTCCAGTTCTTCAGATTCAAATCCAAACCAAAAATTATACAGCAAAATATAATGCAAATACGAAAACCGAATCTTGTCTAAATCCAAATTCCTGCCGATGTTATTAGCCTAAGCCCATGTGGCGACGTGATTACGGCACATATAACGTATAATCCATAGATGCAATAGAAGAGCGAACCTGGTCAAGTGTCTAATTTCAGTTGCTATTATGCTGAGGATTGTCTGTTCGACTCTTTCTTTGGTTGGCTTGGGGCGACGCAGAATTGTACCTGCAACAAATGGCTCCCAAAGTATCGTTTACTGCAATCCACTGTTAACCTGCAGTCCCAAAACAGAACCTAAAGTTACAGTAATCTGCAGTCCAAAAACTGAAGCGAAATTGCGAAGAAGTTAAAAAAATATTCAATTCCAATCCGAATCTTTTTAAGCAAAAACGATAACATCCAAATCCATCAATATATTGAAATGTTGCAAGATTTCAATCCAAGTACATATTCATCTCTGGTCATTTTCATATATTGGACAACGGGCATGCGAAAACCACAATTTCAATTCAAGACCAACCGAAAAGTTGCAACAACATCCCGTCGTTTTTGCAATGAACCGCACCTATTGCACGTTCTTTTTGTGAAGGTTGTACCTGGCATCACCTTCACATCCTGGTCAAAGCACCACTTTGTTGTGATTGGAAAGGCCGAGCAGGAAGTGCACAAAGCTTTCCCACAGCAACAACAAAGATTCACGTCGTGCTCATCTTATTTCTGCTTGTTCGCGCCACATGGGTGCTGTTCTTCATGCAATCCAGTTCGTGGTGAATCGCACATTCACCACAACACTAATTGAGAGACTGCAACACTTGCAGCAAGGTTGGCTAGAATTTTGAAATGATTGAGAGTGAAAGAGACAAGTAAAATGCAAACTGAGAAAACTTAGGTATAAATGACCTGCAATCAAACTTGTTCAAACAATACGGACACCAATTTCTAACTTTGCGCGCCATTTCACACCATGTTGGACACCATTTTCCACAAGTGTACGGAGTCTGAAATTTTTGACTCCAACTCCGCTCCTGCTTCGGCTGAATATACTCCGACTCCACTCCGAAATATTTTCAAAGTTTTGAACTCTGACTCCTGCTTAAACTCCAAAGTGAATTATCTAAAGGCAGTGGCTATAGATACGCCTGTGGATCTTGAAATTTGAAAACTTATTCATACGCCACCAGTGGCGTAACAGTAACGCATGAGGAGAGTGTAGTAGGCTTGATAGAAACGAAGTAAACGTAAAAGATAAACCCTAAACCTAACCCTAACCGTAGCTCTAATCCTAACCCTAACGTAACCCTAAGCTAAGGCTAACCTAACCCTAACCTTATTACAACATGTCCCTAACTCTAAGCTAACGCTAATCTTATAATAAATACTACGGCCAAAGCAAACGATACAACTGACATCTTGCAAACGTTTCGATAACAACTGTTATCATCTTCAGTGCATAGCAATAGAACTGCCAACGCTAATCTATCCCTAAACTAATGCTAACCTAACACTGATCTGTAAAGGTAACACGCAAGCCTGAAAAAAGTAAACAAAAAAAAGTAAAGTCGGCAAGGTGAGAGTCAAACCGAAAACCAGCCAGTTTGCATAGCAGCCGTAACGCCCAACCACTACACCACGAGACCCACGCCGTATGAATGACAAACTGACTATTTTATTTGAATTGTGTTATGCCAGGCATATCTGTAGTCACTTCCTTACCTAAACTTTTGGCAGTCTCTAAACGACCGTATCCGGTTTACGCATTAAAAAGACTAAAAAACGCATCAAACGAATCTGCTGATCACTGCAATACATACATTTCAGTTGCTTCTCAGATAAAGGATTAAGGTGGCCATACATTTTTTACCCTATAGCCTACAATAAACCCTAATAATTTACCTTAACCGCAAACCCTAACCATCAACACTAATCGCTAATAAACCCTAACCTTTGACACTAACACTGAACCCTAACCCTAAACCCTAACCTTAAACACTAACACAAAACCTTAATCCTAAAAACCTAACCCTTGTCCAAAAACACTTGTCTGCTATTCGAAATGTACATCACAAGGGGTCCAAAATTTTTACTTACAATTACAATCTTGTGTAAGTAGCGTACATCAAAAGAAAAAACAAATACAACAAAGGACTCACTCGAACTGAGGATTGTCTAGTCACTTCCCACTCGACCACGTTGATAGTAGTGAGATTTCTCCAACTCAGTTTTACATCTGGCAGAAAACTGGATACGGGACACGGTACTTTTAGTCCTTCGAAACAGAAAACTGGATATGCTGGTTGTTGAGGCACTACCTAAACTTTTTATGTGAGCTAAATTTCATTGGCCAACAGATTTTTAACGTATCACCATGAACAAAAAATTGTCCAAATCTTTACATACATGAAACTCACCAACCTGACCTGACTTACATTCAAGTTGTATTAAAATTTTAAGGCTTCCTGTGAAGTAGTTTTGCACATTTGAAGGTGATGTTATAACATGCTTTGTAAAAAACAATCTGCAATAATAATAATCAAAAATAAGCAAACTAACCTCTTATTAAAAAACTGACTCCGGCTCCACTCCGGCTCCGGCTCTTCCTCAGAAAAATCAACTCCGGCTCCACTCCTATTTTCGAAAATCGTTAAGACTCCAGCCGTAGTCTGCTCCGGCTCCTGCACACCTCTGCATTTTCTGACTTATCGGGCGCCATTTTGTAGTACATTGGGCGTCATTTTATAGCAAACAATGTCGTAGAAAAAACGTGAAAACTTGTGTGACTCGACATTGACTCGAGCTTGCAAACCAATGATTCGAAGTGACTCAACAATTCTTTTGACTCGACTCGACCCAGTCATGACTCTGACTCGAAAAAAATTTGGATGACTCTGACTCGAAGGGCGTGTGACTCTGACTCTGTAAAAATGACTCGGACACATCACTGTCCGCTCATATAATATTTTCCGAACCACATCATAATTCAGTACTCTGCCTTCAAAGGGCCCCCTAACAACAACTGTAATGTGCAGGAACTCTACTTTTCAAGGGCAATGTTTCAAAAGGCCCTCAATAACAACTGTAATGTGTAATGTACTTTGCTTTCAAAGGGGCACAAGAGCAACTGTAATGTAGAAGTAGGCTACTTTGCTTTCAAAGGGCTCCTCAACAGCAGTTCAAATGTGTAAATACCTTGCTTTTAAACGGGCCCAAAGTAACCGTAATGTATAAGCACTTCTCTTTCAGAAGACCCCCCAATTTCATTAATTTCTAGTGCTTCATATTTCAAATCAAGCCCGTAACCAGAGCCCTTAACCAGACCAAGGAAAATTTTCGCCTCCCTGCAAAAATTTGCTGGACACAGTTTGAAACTATTGGACATAGTTCAAAAAATGTGGGCCCCTCTCAGAAAACTCTTCGCCCCTCCTGGTGTCCCAAGCTGGTTGCGAGCCTGTTTCAAATTGGGGGTTGAAGCTTTCTTTGAGGGGTGAGTGGTGATGGGACTGAATTTTGTACCCCAAGGATACGCCTCTGATCCAATGTAGTCAGGTTAGAAAACGCGGCCGGAATGTCGGCGTTATTGATGTTAGTAGCCTATTTACCATTGAAACTTCCACTGTAAAACGCACCACTTATTTAACTAAACCGATTCCAGCTGATACGCACCATAATCAACATGGTGGCGTTCACGGACGTCAAAAGTTTATTTTGCATGTGGAACTTCGCCGACTGTCACGACACCAAGTTGGAATATAACAATGTGCCGCCTGTAACAAAGTTGAGGCCTATGCTAGATTTTTTTTATATGAATGTGGTAATGCTAGGGGCGTAACGAAGGGGTCTAAGGGGGCGCGATTCCCCGGACGCCGAATCAGTATCGGGGCGCCAAATCACAGTGGGGGCGCCGAAAAGTCCCAACAACGTCACCAAGTACTTTTTGCTCCCGAAAGACCTCAGGTTCGAACATGGGGACGCCAAACTTGCTTCTTGGCCCGGTGTCAAGCGAAATTTCTGACTTGCGAAATTTCTGACTTTACGCAAGGTACACATGTACAGAGCTATATCGCACATATCAAATACGCTGAGAAAACTGATGATTAGGGCTTAGGGTTTCGTGTTTAGGTTAGTGTGTCGGGTTGATGTTTGGGTTGGGGTGAGAAAAAGAAGAATAATTGAAGTCTGAGAATAAGTCCAAAATGTTTCAGTGGTTAGAGTTATTCCTGTACTATATAGCTTGTTGAGGGTACCTGACATCTAACCAAAATGCTTTAATTTGCACATCATATATCAAAAAAGTAATTGCCAAACTTTATTTCTTTCTTCTGAGAAGCAAAATAACTGAGAAACAATAATAGGTCAGAAATTTCGCAGAGGTCAGAAATTTCGCTTGACACCGGACGCAATGTAACCTCGTTACTTCCCTGTAATATAACTGTTTTGGGGTGAAGGGTGTTGGAATGGACCTTGCCTAAGACGCTTGATTGACCTCGCCTAGGACGCACCTGCAAATTTGAGGTGTGCAAAGAAGATGTTCTTGTTTACATTACCAAGTACAGTCATTAGGGGGCGCTGAAAATAGATCTTGCGCAAAAATCTTGTTGCCTTGCCTAGGTCGCTGGAATGGCTTGTTCCGGTGTCAAGCGAAATTTCTGACCTCTGTGAAATTTCTGACTTGTTAATGTTGGTCAGTTATTTTGCTTCTTAGAATAAAGAAATTATGTTTGGCAATTACTTTTCTGATGTGTGTTGTGTAAATTAAAACTTTTTGGTTAGATGTCAGGACCCACAACAAGCTATAGCACGGGAATAACTTTCACAACTAAAATTTTTTTGACGTAGTCTTAGACCTCATCTGTTTGTCTTTTTCTCACCCTAACCCAAACCTAACCCGACATACTTACCTAATCACGAATCCCTAGCCCTCAAAGGCGCAGCCAGGGGGGGCTGAAGGGGCTCAAGCCCCCCCCTTAGCAATCAGAATGTTGATGTTTATTTTCTTAGTTATTCACCAACATTGTAAGTCGAGATCGGGTGTATTGCAGAATGTTCTTCGGCAGTACCACAAGGCGTAGCAACACGTTTGTTATCAAACCAGGCGGTTATGAATTTTCGAAGTTTGAGAGATATTGAAGCAGCTTTCTTCGTTCCTGCGTGGTTTGTTCTACCATCTGTATCAACAGCTGGGTGTACCATGCTCTGCTAGATTGAAAACAAGGTATTAGCTAGATATCTGAACTAACAACAGTGTCGATTGATGTATAGTTAAATACGTCACAAAGCGGGGACCATTCTAATGTGCACACGTGGATGATATGCAGCAGTGTTGCCACTTCTGATGTTTTGAGAGAACTTTGTGATGCCTGATGTTTTGGTGACAAATCTGATGTTGTCTGGGTTGT
>Ga0210059_1011615_pt1 | contig 13442 bp, 7 predicted proteins | sample Ectturendosymbi2_FD_188042 | JGI IMG/M metagenome (GOLD analysis project Ga0210059, IMG submission 188042) | Ecteinascidia turbinata endosymbiont from Florida, USA - Sample 2 (SPAdes) (version 2) | ecosystem: Host-associated > Tunicates > Ascidians > Unclassified | place: Key West, Florida...
TAGGCAGGCACAAAATAGATGGAAATTTGTAATTGCAAATGTAAGGGGGGGGGGGTTGCAAATGGTGACGTTATATTTGAAGGGGGGTTTAAATGTTTGTGACGAAATATGACAAGGGGGGGAGGGGGTAGATTTTTGCCCAAAATAGCGTGACGTCATTTATGGACGGCCCCTAACTGACACGCAAGCTTGGATACTGCCCACCTACCTGTATAACAGAGTCTTGGCGCATAGCATTTTCATTCAGAACATCTATCTTAGCCTTCAATTCACGAATGTATTTGTCTTTGAGTTGCAACTTAGACTGATATTCATCAATCTGCAATATAATTGAGCAGGAAAATTTTTATCTGCCAAAATTAACCAACCACACTCCACTCAAGTAAAACTACCATTAAAAGCTCTAGGTTTTCTGCAAGCTTTTGAGGAATCAGCCAACAGGGCTCTGCATTCTTCTTTTTTGCAATGAGTCAAAACTTACACATATCTGTATTCAAGTAACCAGTCTCCACAAAGTGTTTCTTGAAATCAATTTCCTTTTAAAAACTTTGCTACATACATTTGCTTGTTTGTTGCCTTTGCGGAGACTAGTTGCTTCACTTCTTCATGTGAAAGTTACTTCATGTGAAACTAACTGAGTTTCAGTTGATTACCTCAGCATTCAAGTTCTCAATTTTAAGTTTGAAAGATGAAACCTCTTCACAGGTAGGATTTCTGATTCTAACATGCCCAGGTTTGACATCATCATCCAACATATAAGTCTCTGTCTGTAAAAGATAAAACTTCTGATTTAAAAACACAAGCATAAAGAAAAGAAAACAACGTAAAAGCAACATGAGATGAACCTAAGCAGAAAGTTCAACTACGCCAAAACGAATTTTAACATTTTAATTGTGAAAAAGTTCTGATAAAGTGAATGAAACGTAGCAGTTACCAACTTGGCAGTGCATTCCACAACAAATCTAAGTACATGAATAACCACCACATAATTTTGTACCAGTATAACAATAACCAGTAAACGTTTAGAACTGCTGCAATTAAATACACACAACATGAAAAATCTGTTGCATTGCTAAACATTTTCAGATCAACAAAAACACTGTAGAATGATCAGATTTGGAAGGTTTGACTGCAGAGACTAAGTTTTAATAGCCTGGTTTATATGTTTATTATTTAGTGTATTCACATGTTTGTTGCAGACTCAAAGCCCATACCACAGGACTTAGTACACAATAACACAAAAACGCTTAATCACTACATAGTATGAAAGACGTATTGCATGGATATGTGTAGGCAATACTGTACAAAGAAGGAACAAACTAAACAACCACCAACAGCTACTGCAGTCTCTCATCAGCACAAGCATTACATAATGGGTGCAAAAGGAGTACATACACATTATGAACAGGTCAATAAACAACAATATGTGAATATCAGTTTTTTCTGTATATACCAATTGTGAGTAGAATGGTATACTAAGTTTCAGTATATACAAATGACTAGTATAGAAATTATGAGTAGTATATACAAACCATGAAGTTTTGGTCTGGTCAAAATGCCAGAATGTACATATTTGTCATGATATTAAGTGTCAAAGAAGATCACAATAGCAGCATTGAACATCAGAACCTGATTGTTGAAAAATTTGTTTGGTAATGGCTTTGACATGTTTATTAAACACATTTATGGTCATGCTTAAAACAATGAGATTATTTAGCTTTGTACTAACCTTGAATCTGCAGGTAGGAGGTTGTGCAGTTCGTGGTGACCTGCATAAAAAGCTTAATTTGGGACACTCTTCTTATTTAGCAAACACTGTTTATTTGATTTTTATTCCTTGTCACTGAACTGACATGCAAACCACAAAATGGGCTAATAATAAAAACTTCTAGAAAACAAACGAAATATGCCATTCTTATTATTATGCAACTCTTCTGCTCATAAACTTTGGCAATGCTTTCTGAACAACTTTGTTCCACCCTGTGTGTGTTTAACCCTTTACGTCCTGGATTTATCTAATTTGGGAAAGTCTTTGTTCGCCTATAACTTGGCAGCAGATTGACTTAGGGAGCTGTTCAAACCCTCTAAGGGTGTAGAAAGTTTGTAGTTTCAATTAAAAAAATTGGAAAGTTTTGGATTTGAACTTGTTTGTGGGCGATGTCACAATTGGGGCAGGTTGAAGGTTGTTTGGATGATGTCATTGGGCCCTGGGCCCCAAAATCAAGAGGCAATTTTTGTTTCTTTAAAAAAAAACTAGGCAGAAATCCGCATCTTTAGAGCCCTTGATTGGCCTTCTAGCATTTGTAGTTAGCAAGTTATGGCCTAAAAACAACAAAATAATTAATTAATCCCTTAGGGAATTAATTAATTAATTGTCGATTTTTTGGCCATAACTTGCTAACCACAAATGCTAGAACGCCAATCAAGTGCTTTAAAGATGCAGATTCTTCCTAGTTAAAAAACAACAACAAAAATTGTTGATTACGTAAGGAAGTTCTAAAACTCTCAGAAGCCATAACAGGATGGTATAACAAAGTGGAAACATTCTGGCTTAGAATTTACCAAAAATACTTCAAAACACGAATGACAAGATACTTTTAAGTTATATGACCATTTCTTAGCATTTGCTTGATGTCACGTTCAATTCTGGAAAAGCAGCTCCAATCGCTTAGAAATTATAAACAATAGAAATTACACTGAATTCAGTTTGACACAAATGCCATGCTTGCTAATTATTTGCAAAGCCGGTGGTTCTCAACTTTTCATGGTCTATGGCCCTTCTACTAAGACCCCACCTATAACTCTTTATCCTTCCATAAAAGAGAGCAATTGTTGACCCATGAAGAAAGTACAGTGCATGAGTTTATTCAAAATAACAGCATCACCTTTCGGGTGTATCTTCATACCTACCCTAGTGAAGTGTGGCGGCCTGGAGATGTCGCCAAATGAAAATAAATGGTCACCGCTATATGGTGCCCATGAGTAACAGGTCACTGTGATAGTCACCACAAGCAAATTATAGTAGTTCACTTATCCCTATACAATGATAGTGCAACCTAGTAGTAGTAGAGTGAACTCGATGGGTGATCTACTGATACTATGGTTGTGATTGATAGTTGAATGTGGTGACCAGTGAAAGCATAGAGTGAACTCAGTGAGGGAGCTCTATTGCTGCTGGTTGTTTTCCTGTTAGTTAATGTCCCGAATTGCCATCTTTCTCTTGTGCTTGCCTCAGTAGTTCAAGGCGATGCAGTCAACTGCAACAAATGGCACCTGATAAGGGATCTGAGAGAAAGGCCATAAGTCCCTCTCAGTAACACCCTCCGTTGAAGATCGTCTTGAACCAAAGGGCAAGGGTCAAACTTATAAATTGAGAGTTAAAGTATGGATGATAAAAGTGACAGAACTTCAAGTTAATGGAGAGGGAAGTGATGTGGCGGCCTGGAGATGTCGCCACATGTAAATAAATGGTCACCGCTAGATGGTGCCCATGAGTAACAGGTCACTGTGATAGTCACAAGCGAATTATCGTAGTTCACTTATCCCTATATAATGATAGTGCAACCTAGTAGTAGTAGAGTGAACTCGATGGGTAATCTACTGATACTATGGTTGCGATTGATAGTTGAATGTGGTGACCAGTGAAAGCATAGAGTGAACTCGTCGAGAGAGCTCTATTGCTGCTGGTTGCTTGCCTGTTAGTTAATGCCCTGAATTGCCATCTTTCTCTTGTGCTTGCCTCAGTAGTTCAAGACGATGCAGTCAACTGCAACAGAAGGCCTCTTTTCGTGGCCCCCCTGGGCATCACTGGTCCTCCTTCAGTTAGGACACTACAATCTAACCCTTTTTAATGCAAAGATTGCCATGTGTGAGTTTTAAACTTAGCTATGCCAACGAAAATTCATCGAGTGAAATGCCTGGTGATTGATCCTGCTAGATAAAGAACATAAATCTTGCACTCTGTTGCCACCAACAATGTAACCAATTTTCTTGCTTAAAAATGCTTTGTAAAGATTATTGTTGAACAAAAAAGTAAAAGAAAAAACAACATACACTGACAAATGATTGATCAGTTCATCCTTTTTTGCAAGTTCTCGCTTGTAGGTCCTTAATTTTTCATGAAGCTGTAATAAAAAAGAATGTAGTGTCACCAACAACTAATACTTAACAAGGCTAAATGCATGAGGTTCTTTGTGCAAAATGGAAAAAATGAATTTAGAGGCCATGAGCATTTGTCACATATTGTCTAATTAACTATTTTTATCAAATCCCAATAATACCATTGCTAGTGTTTCACCACTTCTAGAGATATAAAAAGACGTCTAGACAAAAACTGTTCACAATTTCATGTCACATAAATAGGTACTTATTTTCAAAAATAAGAGCGAGTAAAATTATAAAGTTGAGTTCTTCGAATGTGCTGGGATATTGAAGACAATCTCCACATCAATCTTTCACAGTTTTGTTTCAGTGTTTCATAAAAGTTTGCAACTATGGTCTAGTTATTTTTTAAAATCTTACTTCCGAAATTATCAAACTATAAAACAATCTTCCATTTAGTGATTGCTCCGATTATGTTCGAATTTAATGCAATCATTTCAAAAAATGAACAATCCAAAGATAACCAAATCCGCTGAACAAAATTTAACAAGGATCAAGCAAAAAAATAACACTGTTAGGTTAAATGTCTATCCAAAAAGAAATCTTTCATAACCAAGAACAGGACACAACGATCCTACAGAGTATATATTTTGAATTTGAATCTATAACTGATTTGGTTAACCATTCAAACAAACTCTTACATCAAAACATCAGTTGTTATAGTGAGAAGTTAACATGGCAAGATTTGAGATTGAAACTTGATTTAGTTGATGGTCATGTGATTACACAGTTTTAAACAACTGTGTCTTTCTCTTTACAGCTTAATTCAGCTTTAGCAAGGTACAAGAAACAAGACTGCCAGATTGAAACTTTTGCTTGTTATTTTCTATTAAAAAGTTAGAAAGAAATTTTCACAAAATTCAAACTATAAGTTGGTTGTTCTATTACAAATCAAATAAAAGTTAAATTTATCTAGTATGGCTGCCAGATCCTGATGAAGGGCTTGTCATCGACAGGCCGAAACGTCGGTGTAATTTTTGTTTTATTTTGTTTGAGAACGTTTGCCGGTTGAGCTGTTTTTGAATATGCTAAAAGTTTAATTGTGTGATCAATCCACTTACCTTCTTTCAGCAAATCTTCTAACAATATTTCAACATCAAACAAAAATGTATTAATTTAAACATGTGCAATTAGATCATTTCTACTGCCACATGAAACACTTTTTATCATTACCACATTTAGGTGTCAATTCAAAAGTATGTGCATGCATACCTTTTTAAAATAAAACTCTAACAAACTGCATACCTCTGAAACAAGCCTTGAGCAAGACGGCGAAGTAGGTCGATAAGAAAAAGAAGAGAGATCATGATTTTGATTCACATCTATAAAACTGCAGTCTCGCAATCTTGATGTCATATTGCAAAATGTTATACAAATGTCAAACCACCAATAAAATCTATTTCTAAACCACAACAATTATAAGTGATTAAGATTTTTGAAAATGTATATTTCAGTTGAGGAGTCAAAGTCCTACCATAAGCTGTTTGGTCTGAGTAAGTCTATTGGCACATATAAATCAATACTAGAAACAGTAAGTATGAGATGGGTAAAACTGAATGAGGTAAATTCTTTAACTCTTTCATTAAAAATTGATATTGTCAGTTTATATACACAGATCATTAAATTTATCCTGCATTTCATCATCTGTTGCTGACAACCAGTTTGGCTTTAAGTCCCAACACTGATAAGAAGATAATTTTACTTTTGTATCATATCATGCAAACAAATTACTCAAACGTTCTCAGCATTTTTAGATGCAACAAAGACATTGGAGAGAAATAACCAAATCCAACTGGTTACAAAATTTATTAAGGGCAATACTACTTGTGAGCACGGGTGCAATTTTGTTGTAAAATGTGGGGGGACAGCTTGGTAAACCAATCTAATCATCGGGTCGATGCAGAAGTGACAGTTTATATATACAGATTCCCAATCTTATTTCTAGAGGTGTTTTGATAGCAACACACGCTCCACTTTGTCCTTGCAGATGATTTTCATCTAAATATGTTTAAATCTGTTGCTGGACATGGTGCTGTAGTTCAGCCTGTTTCCATTAATATCGTATTTGAATGTAAACAAGCACAGCAATATAGTAGAATACATCAGTTGGGTTTTATCAGAGATTTCAGTTGGAGTGCACAAAATGCTGAATCCCATTGTTCGCACGTGCATGTCACTCTTACAGGGGAACACTTCACTTTTCATGCATTTTGTAAGAAGTGTGGGTTACAGCGCGGTTTGATGTCTTGTTCAAGTCGCTTAACGTTACAAAGACGATAAATATTTTTCTTGCACATTTTCGTTTTTTGAAAAAGCTACAAATCTTTTTACTGCTACTGGGCATCATGCATGCAACGCCACCCCTACCAAAATCTCCATTGATATCCTCTTAACAGCAGCAAAAACGTTTGGCCTAAAAATTAGCGTAGCCTTCTTCACAGAACTATTTCGATCTATTTTTACTGTTGGTGGGTGGAGGGTGTATCCTTTTGATCTCCCCTTGTTGGCCCTTGCCTAAATAACCAGACAGAGTTGTACAAGGGCCTCATTTTGAAGCCTGAACCCGGCCCGAGCCCAAAATCACAAGCCCAAACCCGGCTCGAGCCTGACATTTATTTTTGAAGCCCGATTTAGGCCTGAAAGCCAAATTTACCGAGCGAGTTACGATATGCGCAGCTGCGGAATAACAAAACACATTTGTGTGCGGATGTAGTTGCAGATACATGGTTTATCACACCCAAAATAGCAATCACCTTGAACAAAACATTGGTATAATCTGGCACAGACATAATATGTTAGTCAGCGGTAATACTGCGGAATATAATCTTTCTCAAGAAAAAAAAGAAACTATCACGAAACTATCTACGATGGCGCTATAGACATAAAAGAAACTTTCTAGGATAGCTCTATAGGTCCAAAAAGCCAGCTTGTAGGTTTCTTAAAACAAGCCAAGAATCACGTGAGTGATCGATCTTTTTGACGTAACGCCATCTCGTGCTAATTTCCTCACTGTTGTCGCCTTCTCAAAAACAGTATGAGACTAATCCCAAGAGAATAAAAGAACATAGCTGTGCTTGCAAACAGAATTAGCTGAAAAAGAATCACAATAACTTCACTCAAAGAAGTTACCGTGGTGAGCACAACAAATCTACGTCACGAAAGAAAAAAGTCGTTACTCTAAATGTTATAAAAAAGTTTTGTATAAAGGCCCGAAATATTTTGACAAACTTAAGCACGAGCCCGGCCCGACCCGAAAAGCCCCGTCGGACTTATAACTCTGCACCATGCCAATAGTTTCATTCTAGGAGTTTTACTTGCATAACGACACAAAAATATATTTGAGATGAAATCAAAATGCACAATGGTGAATTGGCAAAAAAGTGCCAGGTTTCACTTTCAACACGAAAAGAACGTCTAACAAAACTAGGTGTGATGTATCAATGAAGCAAGTATTTCGCACTTGGATTAAAAAATACTGCATTGTGGGTTTGGTTAAATTCAAGAATGTCAGATGACTTTTTTATAAAATTATTTAATCGAAGCTAAAATTTATAAACTAATAGAATCAGTGATACCACACCAAACTCTGTTTCAACATCAACTTCACTATGTATGGCCTACCATCTAGCATGGAAAGTTCTTCACACAAAACGTGACAGAAAACACTTTTATTTTTGAAACCTTTCCAAATACAAAATCTAAAGAGAAAAAGTGGCGGGGACACGTCCCCCGTGTCCCCCACCAAATTGCGCCCATGTTTGTTAGTTGGGGTAAGCATAAGACCATGCAAGTGATGTGGGATGCTTGCCTTCCAAGGGCTTTGAGTGACAAGTGAAATCATCCTATTGTGCAGCAAACAAGCTCTGTACATCCTTTACTCAGAGCTGAACTGCAGTATGTAAAACTACTTTTCTTCATGCCTATTCAGTGCCAATGTATACCTGGCAATTGAGGAAGAAGCACACACATTCTGGCATTAAACAACGGTGCTTCTATCAATACCTATAAATATTGGCTTTACATACCCAGAAATCAAAGTGTTCACCCACATCAAGTTAACTATTTAACCAAGACATTACATGCCTTTATCACAAAAATTGATATGCTTCCATCAAAGGTTGTGCATCTTCATCCATTTTTAATCCACCAACTCTGAATGTGTTGCATCAAACAAATATTAATTTTTCTTTCAACATGTAACATTTCTGTATGGCGATAACCGAATGCAGTAATTTGTAGTGTGTTGTTTCAGTGTTGTCTGTGTGTACCTAGTAGCACACACTTTAAATGTGTTAAGACAGCATTTTTGTAGTCCTAGGCTAATCCATATGACATGGACCATGTGTCCGAGCAAAACATGAAAATTTAAAAAGTACGGTAAATAACCAAACGAACATTAGTGAAGTAAAAGTGGCAAGGCTATTTAAAATATTTATGAGCATAGCATAAACAAGATTGTTCTTTTGAAATGGAAATTCTTCGCAGTGGTTTTTGACAAAAAATTGTCATTTCTGTATGACAATAAGCACATGCAGTAGTTGCTGGTGCACTATTTGAATATTTGCTCTTCAGCATTGCCTGCATGTAAAAACTAACGTCTTTCCCGTGATATGTTACGATTCAACATTTTTGTGTTCTTTAACTAACTCTTATGATATAGACTGTGACTCTGAGCCAAATTCATCAATATATAAAAGTGTTTTATAGCAATAAACTGACTTGAATATAACTTTGTAGCATTGTCATTATTAATTTCATGAGATTCAACTTTTCTTTCCGAGTCACCTGTACAATCTTAGTGTTTAAGCCAAATGCCAGATTACTGCCAATTTCAACTTGTACTGGTTTAATGCAGTCAGATCAACATTTACCCTTTAACGATCGCGATTGGCCGGCCCATTTTTGGCCATAAATCGCCAGTCGCTAAAGATAGAGAGCTGTTCAAACCCTCTACGGATTTAGCAAGTCTTCTAGTTGACATTGAAAAAAACGTTTTTCGTTTTCGGTGGGGGTTTTCTGGAGGTCACGTCATAATGCATATTTTGGAAATTTTGGTCACCTTTGGCCGGCCCTGGGCCCCAACCCATTGACCCGTGCTATTGGCACAAAGCTTTGTTGAAAACTAGGTCAAAATCCGCATCTATAGAGCCCTTGATTGACTTGCTAGCATATCTGTAGCCAAAATTATGGGTCAAAAACCCAGTTTTTGGCCTAATTCAAAACTTTTCAGAAAAGGTATAATTTGCCCTTTCAGGGCAAACTTTGGCCAGCCATAACTCGGCAGCAGATTGAGCTAGAGAGCTGTTTAAACCCTGTAATGACTAGTGGCATCGTATAGTTTAGATTAAAAAATTTTTTTTCAAAATTTGGTTGGGGGGTTTTGGGCCAATGGGATCATGACAGGGGCATGTTTTTTCGTTAATTATATGATGTCATCATCCGATCCCACATGCCAATATTTTGGCTCGCAGTATTTTAGGATTCTAGGCGAGAATACGCGTTTTTAGAGCCCTTGATTGAGTTTCTAGCGTTTGTGGTTCAAAAGTTAGGCCAAAAAACAGCTAATTGGTAAGGGCTTTTCTCAATACTTTTGGGGGATTTCCCTAATTTATTTTAATGTTTTTGGCCCTAATCTTGGAACCAGGAACGCTAAAAACCCATTCGGACCCTTCAAAGTCCAAAAATGTAACCAAAACACAGCTAAACTAAAAAAAAATTAATGTCATTTAAATGGCTCCTGAGGGTCTTAAAGGGAGGTCAGGCAAAAATGCTGATGTCAGCAAAAAATAACATAAACATCCTATCATCATATAAGCATTAAAAAAAAACAGACATCCTAAACTGAAAAGTTTTTTGTTTTATTGCAAACTACATACCTTCACGAGTCTTTAGAGGGTTTGAACAGCTCTCTAGCTCAATCTGACGGCGAGTTATTGCCTGGGGAGAAATGCTCCTCAGAGTGGCTTTTGAGGGAGCAAAATGTTGGTGAATTCTTGGTTTGAGCCATAATTTTTGCTCCCGATATGCTAGGAAGTCAATCACGGGCTCTATAGATGCGGATTTTGACCTAGTTTTCAACTAAACTTTGAGTCCAAAAAATGGCCCATTGGGACAGCGCCCAGGGCCAGGCAAAGATGGCCAAAATAACACAAAAACACCCCTACTTGTGACATTCCCCCCAGAAAACCTCAAACCCAAAACAGGAAATGTTTTTTTTCGATGTCAACTAGAAGACTAGCTGATTCCGTAAAGGGTTTGAACTGCTCTCTAGCTCTAACGACTGGCGATTTATGGCCAAAAAAGGGCGCGCCAATATGTTGGCACACGCGGTCGTTTAATGGTTAAAATACATATATTCAAACTAGGGTAACAATATATTAACAGTGCATGTCATAAAAAGGATCTATATACTCTGTGCTCATTTGTACAGGCATTACATATTGTGACTACTGAATAAACACATTTAACTGCAATTAGCTTAAAATTACAAAGTTCAACCATGATCCGTTAAACTGCCTAAACAATGTTGCTATGAATGAAAAAACAAATTACCCACTGCACAATATATGGAACTACGTACTGTTGCAACCTCTAGGTTGGCATGGTGTTGAATGAGCAATTCACACGAACAGCATGCGCACTAAGAATAGCAACAAGCAGTAATAGAGTTATTGTGTTGCATGATCTCTATTGTTGCTTACTGCCACAGTGTGAAGCTTTACACACTTGTTGCTCAGGCTTTCCGATCTCAACAAAATGGTTAAACTAAAAAGAAAAATCTAAAAGATGCAAACTTCAGATTCTTGGAAAGATTTCCTTGCTTGGTAATTGAGGTGATCAATGTCAATAATCTAGATCAGAGGTTTTAATGGCTAGGTGAAAACCATGTTCTTGGAAAGAGAACATTTATTTTGTTTGTTAAATAACATGTTGTGATCAACAAATGTTTAAAGCAGTTCCTCTCTACCAGTGGACTGCAGCCCAGCACTGGGCCATGAAGCTTGTGTAAGTGGGCCAAATACCTTTTGGCATGAAACAGTCTTAAAACTGACACTCTGAATGCCACTTTGCATGTGATCTTGTTTCCTACCAAGATTCGATTTGATCTGATCATTTCTCATAAGCAAGCTCAAGTTTTGCATTAAGGGTAAAGTGCATGTGTTTTTTGCGTTCTTTTTTTGCTGCCATATCTTCTTGTGAGCCATAAAATGAATTATTGTTAAAACTGAGCCATGAAGCTAAAAAGTACAAGTTTAAAATCTTAGTTTTCTTTTCACAGAAACATAACTTAATAAACAATTAAGATTCAGCAAAACTCAATGAAAATTTTAAATATATACATTTGCTTTGTACAAAGATAATGCAAAGCACCATTTTAGAAAATCATTATCACAAATTTTCTTTTAACATATTATATAAGGAAAGCTCTGCACTCACATTTTCTCAATGAAAAGGATTGAATCGATAAGTCAACAAAATTTAAAAATCATCAATGAAAATACACCTTCTAACAACTGATGTTAAGACCTTTGTTTTCCAAAAAGTCATTACCTTATTATTTAGTAATAATAATAATATTTTGTTGTGGACTCGTGGTCCATATCACAGACACAAGAGCACAAGAAGTGGTTTGCTATACATCAGCACACATTACAGAAACGGTGTTTGCACATGACCAACATTGAGAGTAACAAAGCGCTTTATCCTCACCACACCTGTATCGTCATTTGCAAGAGCACAGAAAATGGATGACCATACAGTAGCGCATCACACAACCTGTCCTAGTACGTGTCCAACCTTGAGAAGTGCAAAACACTTTCCCAGCACTTCTTACTTTTTAATGCTTGGTGTGTACACAGTGTCCACATATTTTACCACACAAAAGCATTACTGATGAGACACAAACACTGAAACAATTCATGGACAACTACTGCATTTAGTCTCCACCATACAGGAGCATTGAATAATTGAGGAAAAATGAAGATTTGTAAAAAGCATCAGACATTTGAAGCGATCGAATAAAAAAGTTGGATGAAGATGTGCATCGTATAAAAAATCGATACAAGTTGTTTCTCAGCATGGCATCAAAGGTCCTGACACAATGGCTAACCTGGTGTGGGCGAACATTAACATTTCTGGGTATGTAATGCATAATTTGATAGGCATTGTTATATGCAGCACGTAAACACTTAATATTGGTCTGCGTGTATTTGCTCCACAATTGGCAAGCATACATTGGCATGCAAAAGGCATGAAATAGAGTGTTTTTTACTGCAGGAGAGCACTGATCAAAAGTGCCTCTGAGTTTGTTTGCAGCACAGTATAGCGATTTCACTTGTCTCTGAATATCATCATCATCCTTCAATGATGCATTTATCCACACACCAAGATATTTCACTCGGTCAAAAAATTATACACGTACACCATTTAGAAAAACATTTGATGGAGCAGGTTGTTCAAACCTTTTTGGGTAAAAAAGAACACCAATTGTTTTGTTTCAAATTTAAGATTGATTTCATGTTCAGCCGCATAGTCACCAAAAATATTCAGAAGACATTGCAGCCCACTAATACTGGGGCTGAACACACATATATCATCAGCAAACATAAGATGATTCACAACCATATTTCCCACAGTGCATCCCACCCTGGCTGATCCCAGCTGGATTGAGAGTTCATCCAGGTAAACAGCAAATAAGTAGGGGCTCAGAACTCCCCCTTGCCTTACCCCATTGATTACAGCAAAGGGAGATGAGTAGTTGGTACCCCATTTTACTTGCATGGTCTGTTGCCTGTACCAACTCAACAACAGTCTTATTACGCACGTAGGTACATTGTGCTTAATTAATTTAGCAAACAGCAGGTTGTGGTTAGTTCTGTCAAATGCTTTAGATGCATCTAACAAAGCTGAAAATACTGGGGTATCTTTGCTTACATAATAAGACACAGTCTGTTTAAGTACTAAAATAAACATGTCAGTGCCATGCTTCGGCTTGAAGCCAAACTGGTTGTTCTGTTGTCGCCAAATGTGGAGAAATGCATGACAAAATGTAGCGTTCAAACAACTTGGAGATGATAGCTGCAAGGGAAACAGGCCTATAGTTCCCAGCATCACTTATGTTCCCATTTTTGTTTTTGCAAATAGGTACAATGACTGTTTGCATGCATTCCTAAGGAATTTTTCCATGCATTAAACACACATTGAATAGACTACTCAGGTGGTTGCACACACTTGAATCAGCATAGGAAATGTGTTCAGCAAAGATTCCATCTTTGCCAGCT
>Ga0210059_1011617_pt1 | contig 13441 bp, 8 predicted proteins | sample Ectturendosymbi2_FD_188042 | JGI IMG/M metagenome (GOLD analysis project Ga0210059, IMG submission 188042) | Ecteinascidia turbinata endosymbiont from Florida, USA - Sample 2 (SPAdes) (version 2) | ecosystem: Host-associated > Tunicates > Ascidians > Unclassified | place: Key West, Florida...
CGTCACTCACAGACAACCTGCACCCCCCAAGCAAAAAATTTTTTTTCGAGTCTAATCTACTAGACTGGCCACGTTTTTTGAGATATTCGCCGAGTCGCTAGAGCGATCAGGAGCGGAGATATTCATTCGCAAAGCCACGTTCGAATCAGCTGCTTTTTGCGAACCGCTTGAATTAACCCGGCGGCCAAAGTGTCTCAGGCACTTAATTACACTCAGTCTCACACTGGCAATGGATTTTTTCAAACTTGTGGAAGCATTGCTACAGATTAATTCGTGCTTTTTAACACAGTATAAAAATGCGTGGCTTACCGCTATCAACAGTCACCCTCTCGCTGCAGTATACCTGCAAAATGTGTGCTTTTCAATAGTCACATGCGGCAAAACGCTTTCTACAGTTACTTGAAGTGAACCTTTGAAGATTTGTTGCCGTGTTATTGTTATGCAATAAAAACCTACAGAATAAACCGCTCCCAAGTTTGACCACCTGCCTCTGCAAGCATAGGAGCGGACATGAGTGATCTGCAAGCTCATCAGTGCATAACACCAAAACAGTGAACCTGGCTTGCGTACAATGTGTGTCATACTGGTACATAAACTGCCATTGCAAGAATTAAATCAATTGATCGGACTTGAGCTGCTGATTTCAGCTTTTCTAGAAAATTTTCGTTCTTAGTCTCCATTTCCAGGTGGTGGCAAATGCCCGTTTTGCCCCCCCCTTGCGGACACCCATGCGAAAGTCTGCTGTTGGGTTGTAACTGTGTTCAATTTGAGTAATTTGCACCGATATCTCAGTACTTAGATGACGTCAGGCTAGAAACAACTATCTTCGGTTAATCCGGATCTTCGCCTAAACCGGATGAAATCGTCGGTCAAATTGAATTCGGATTAACCGAGGTTTCCTGCACGCTGAAAACAAGCGTGTTTATTGGTAATAAATGATCAAACTTTCCATGTTGAAGGCTCGCGCCCCTCTGGGAATTTATTGACCTCTCCCCGGTTAAGAACCACTGACCTAGAGAGTGTCAACTAGTTTTTCTTTTGAGAAGTTTTAATTAAGTCTTTAATGTATTATATTACAGTAGCTACTTGTAACTCTCAACAAAGTGCACAATAGCAGCATCACACTAGTAAAAAATAAATTACTGACGGCTGCAGCAGTAAAAGTACAGTGCATTCTAATTTAAATAACAACCAGTTTTTAGACGTCCATTCTTGACTCTTGATGCTGAAGACACAGTTCTTGAAGTCTGTGACGTATTAAAGGCCCGATTGCGTTTATTGATCAAAAAGGGACATACAGTCAATTACATACAGTAGTATAAAAAACAAGTTTTTTACAGCATTGCGGTAATTTCCATCAGGCGTTTGGATCATCTTTGGATGAGTAAAGCCCCATTAAAAGCTTTGTCGATGGTTCATCCCGTCAATATCACAGGGTTTATACATAGTCAAGGAACTCAAACATGCTCAGTCTTAACCAGGGCTGTGGAGGCAGAGTCTGAAATTTGGGTTCCGGTTCCACAGACATGTTTTTTTGGGTCAAGTGAGTTGCACACATAATACAGTGGTTTTCAATGGATCATGTCGTTCTGGAGTCGGAGCCAAAAACTTCTAGAAATTGGAGCCGGAGGCAAAAAATTTTGATGCATGGAGGCGGAGCCTGAAATTTGAGTTCCGGCTCCACAGCCCTAGTCGTAATGCATCATAGGTAGGCTATTCGTGGTACACGCATCTATTTTGGATAGGAACAAACACTGAAACAATGAGCCCGCACTACTGCATTACTCGTCATACATAAACATTACGAGGTGGGAGCAAAATGGAAATCTATGGTAAGCATTAAATTTCAGTCATCTGAAGTAAGAAGATGAAAAATTTAGGCGTAGATGCTAACCGCTGAACAAAAGCATAAAATTGTTTCTAATCAAGGCATAAAATATTTTTGACGAAATGTTCACGTGCTGCTGACGAGTACTTGCGTTTTCGGGGATGCGATATCAGATTCGATGGGCGTTGTTAAAACGAAACGCGCAAACACGGGTGGACAGAAGTACGTTTTGGGTTAGACTCTAACACGCCTGTATATTTCTGCTTTGCTTATGAATGAGAAAATTACGCAATGTTTACTTGTGAAAACTTGTGCAAAAAAGTCTCCTTAAGAAAAAACATTGGGGCTGTTGAAGTAAGTAACCTACTCTCCGCAAAAGGGGATAAGCAAGGAATCCATCAGCAATTTTCAATAGGAAATCGACATCACGTAACACTACCCATCCTCAGTCCAAAAGCTGCAAGCAAGGGCGTACCGACGTTAGATGGCGCCCGGGGCAAGAAACAAGTTTGGCGCCCCCATGTTCGAACCTAACGCCTTTCGGGAGCATATGTACTGTATTGAAGAAAATAAGACTTGCGACATTGTTGAGATTTTTCGGCACCCCCTTGTAGTTCGGTGCTCTTGTAATTCGGCGCCATCTTGCCCCCCACTCGGTGCGCCCCTGGCTACAAGAAATGCTTACGTGTGAAACATTGGAATCTTAAAGAAAGAGCAGAGAAAGCAAACCAACCCATGGGCGTAACAAGGGAGGGCCCAGGAGGCCATTCCCCCCAAATTTTTAGCATATCTAGTCATTTCGTGCTTTGAGAAGGGGCGTCCCAAACAAAAATACTGTTGCTCGCCTAAAGTCAAACATTTTGGCACCCCCCAATTTTTTGCCCACCCCAAAACGTTTTGGGCTGGCTACCGCCACTGAGCCAACTCAAGACTGAACTGAATAACTCAACACACAAGCTGCGATAATTGAAAACTGGAAAACACGTTTTTCTGAAATGATTGATTTCACTGGAACATCATAACTCATTGCGGTTATGCATTATGGTTGCATCGAAAAATTGTAAATCACAGCATGTTGTTGTTGTCGCAGATAGGAGATAAATATTCTTGGTCATTTTTGTGAAAACCTTGCCAGTTCCGCTTGGTTGCGCACGAATGGTTACAAGGATTTCTGTGAAAATGTATATATGCTTCCATCAGTAAAGCCTCTATCACTAAATGTATCTATCAATGTACAATATGATACAGTTTTTCCACAAAATAGAAACTTGACCTGCTGTTGTAGCGAAAACCACGAATATTTAGCAAAGACTACAAACTGGATAACATTTTTCATCCATGACAGTTTTATTTTAAATCTTGAATATCAAGAGTAGATCCAATGAAAAGGTGTTGCTTGTTTATTACCTTCGTTTTCTTTATGTTTGCTTCAACGTGAAGATTGCGAAAACAATCGGAATGAAAGCAGAATGAAATCTGAAATTTCAAAGAAAGAAATGCTACTGTAATTACTATTATGGTCTTTTGATTGACGTGATGAAAAAGGTCACTGGATGATAACGACATTTTACGGAGGAGGACCACTTTTAATATCTTGTTATCGTTGTGCAGCAAAGCTGAAAGATTGAAAACGCCGCGATGCGGTTCACATTGGCAAAGTGTAAGTTGAAGTGGAAAATGAAATATAACAATAAAAAGTGTTCGAAGCACTCGCTACTGGGCGCAGAGGACGCACTTTTGAATGTAAAAGATTAGAGACGTTATTTAAATGATTCAGTTTTGTCTTTGATGAGTTTTCGATACTACACGTAACGATCACACCGCATTACCTTGCAGTCGTGTGTAGCTTTGAGCCAGTGTTAAACGGAAATGGTTTAGCTGTGTCGCACGCTCCAGGATATGCATCACCTGATGGTACTGTAACGTTGCTTGTCAAACTTTCACCTGCAGAGAAAATACAATCAAGGCTTCGACGAGATTTTAATCAAAGTGAGATCAGGGATATATAGAACTCGTAAACATCCCTGACTGAGATAAACGATTTCCACAATGGTCAATGATTCTAGAGTCCTCCTGGGTAAGATGTCACTTGCCGCAATAGCTGTTTGCAGTTTATTTGCGAATAACATCTATAGATGAAGTTTCAGTTGGAACAAAAACAAATGCTAGTTGAAACCAAATGGAAGAAAAGCCATAATTGCATTAACCTTCAACAAAATCTCTGGCGTCGGTGTAGAAGTGCATACGATGAAGCAACCATTATTGAAATAAGATGTTTGGCCTTGCTGAATTTGATTTTCATTTTATACCTACTCAGGCTCAATTTTATTGTACCCGTTCTCATACTCGATTGGGAATGTCGTGGGTAGCAGCGACCTCCAGGAGCCACGAGGATACTTTCGCAGTGAATGCTGCACTGGTGTCGAGTCAATAAGCAGCACTGCGCGTGAAGTAGCCTGGATAGGCCGCTAGTGCCGTTGCTAAAGTCTTCCAGTATGACCAGCCAAGGAATCAAACCCAGCCTACCAATTTTGGTGGCGTGTGCTCAACCCACTGTACCCCGTATCTGGATATAACTTATGCAAAACATTTATGATGAAATATGAAACTGACATATTCACTAAGCTCTTCGCTTTAAACTGGGCCGGGCTGGTATTATTGGCTGGGTATCGTCTCAACCACTGTTTTTTAAGGAAAATGTTGGATACGCGGTATGGATCTGTAGGGACCCGATTTCTCTGACTCTAGGACCCGATTTTCTCTGATTTTAGGGATCCGGTGATAATTTTCTCTGATTCTAGGGACCCGATTTGAAATCGGGTCCCTGAAACGCTTTGAAAAACCCTGGTCTCAACATTTTGCAGTCATATTCAATAAATAGGTTGCAGTTTGTGAGTCAAGCAGGCTCTCGGTTCTTTTCAACCTATTGCATACTAATTGTGGCGTGCCTCCGAGTTACGTTCTTGGTCCAATACGTTTTTGGTGTAGGTCTACGTTAACGGTGTTACTACAATTAACAGCGAATCTTTTATTTCCCTATTTCTGGCCAATTCTATATTAACATGTTGTTTTGAAGGTCTTGATAGTTTTCGTAGTGAATCAGAATCGCCTGGAGTTGTGGTATGAATTATGGTGTGTTATTTTAAGCGCTACAAAAACTCAAGTTCTCCCTATTTCAACCGACCCAGATCTTCAACCTCAATTACAAAAGCCCGTGCAGAAGACGTAGTGTGTACCTACATGTCAGCAATAATAGTGATAAGTAATAACACGCAGTCGCAGTGTTAGTAATATTAAGATACGTGTTAACGCGTAGTGTCTACGTGTAGTAATCCTAACTGTGGATATACAGGCATTTAGCTGCGGGGGTACATTCGGAGGCAGTGTCCCCAAATTCTTTTGTGTTCCCCAAGTTTTGTTGGGCCCAGAAACATTTGTTTTAAACATAAATAGAAACCAAAAATCTTTTCCCCCACAAAATGTACTTTACCCCCCAAACATTAAAACCTGGCTGCGGGCCTGATGCGTTCAAATTGAGTAGAGGATTTGCGTTTGTTCCGGGGGGTTGACATTCTAAAATTGGAAAAAAACGCCAATGATTTAGTGTTTCATATTTCAATTTGGGGGGCTTGGATCTTTGTTTGGGGGGGTAAGCCCACCAAAGACCCCTGGGTGATGGGACTGCCCTGTGTGTAGTGGTCGTAAAGATTCCTGAACAAGAGGGTGCCAAGTAAAATAATGCCCCGATCTAGTCCTGTTTGCACTCACCATTGACTCATGACTCAAGCCCACGAAATTACAAACCTTTTGTAACAACGTCGACAACCATCACCATTCCACCATCCCCGTGGCTTAAAACGTGGCAGTGAATGACCAGCGGACCGGTGAATTTGTCGGTCATGAAACGAATCTGTAATTGTGATTTACTGAGTTAGTACATCTTTTCCGAAGCCGTCACCAAAGCTCAGACCACAATCAGTTTTATTAGCATGCCAGACAACTATCACCAAAGAAAGTGAAGGAATACGCTCATGTATGCGATACTTCAACAAAAGTTTTAGTTTGAAAAAAGCAAAAGATTCAAGTAAAATTGAGTATGTCTGTTTAGGTTGTAGAAACTTCCATGCTTCCTTATGAGAACTACAAGATTTTAAGTATTTGGATGCTAGGCATATCAACGATAGCCGTTTTCAAAAAGTTTGAAAGCCACTTAAAGGAAAAAAATACTTCGACCTAATTTGACTAAATTTTAGGCGCTTTTTCGCAACTTTTTGCCATGCACAGCATTTAGCATTGCATATGACATCTAACAAAAGTCAATACGGTTGACGCTAGAGTAAGATTGGACAAGAGTTCAATCTTTTTCTTTTTTTCATGCGTGAAACGTCAGATCGCCTGATCTTGGTCTTTATCATAAATAAGACGAAAGCCAGGCTTCAACCAAGTGTACGATGGACCAAGCTTACCGATCAGTTAAAAACTAAAGACACAGCATGATCTTCAACAAACCGGCTGAGAAAACCCTGTTAGTCATGTGTTCCATAACACGTGTGATATTAGGCAGTGAAGAATACCCTAAAACGAGCAAAAGTTCCAAATTTTAAATTTTTTTCAAAATGGGAAAAATTTAAACCTGGTCTATCAAAAAGAAGACAAAGAAGTAAAAAGCCAAGGAAACCCCGTGCGAGATTGACAAGCTTTCTAAATTTTATAGGCTACTTGTACTTTTATGTTTGCATTGCTGTGGTACTGCCAATCTTGTACATTACAAAGTATCTAGTTAGTCGTCTGTTTTGTCAATATTTTCCGCTGATACTGACGAATGCACTATATCTTCGCAAAATGTTTTTCTTTGGCGTATGTATGTCTAGTAGAAGTTATAATTGTATTGTATAAACGCAATAGACTTATCATGCATGGCCGTAACAAGGAGCACAGAAATACATGAAAGAACACGAAGATAGATATGTGGCGGTAGCAGAAAAGTAGGCGATTGAAACTTTACAGTGCCCTTTACAATCATGATTGTGACAACTGAGTTGACGGTTTTGAAAATCTTATTAGTACATATCAAGGATGGCCAAACCTGCTCTATGTATGAGCCGCATATCGTAAAACCCAAGTTACAAGGAACTGCAACATAAAAATCTGAAAACATGAATGTATTTGCAATCTCACGCTTCTGTGACATCATAATTCTTTTTGGAACGACTTGCAAATTTTCTACACTTTGCAATAGAAATAAAAAATGAAAAAGAAATACTGCAGATACTTTTTCCAAAAGCTCAAAAAGCCCCATGCAAAGGTTCGAAGATCCGCAGTTTGGCCACCCCTGGCATATGATGAGGGTCTTAATTTGCGTCACCTAATAACTGGAATAACACTTGCACGAGCCCAACGTATTTCACAATTCGATTTTCGCCCGTGATTCGGAATCACTTATTTTCCTGAATGTCTTCGGCACCAATTTAAGGGTTTTAGTTGTCACCGTCACAAAAGTTCGTTGGTTTTGTGCCACAATATAAGCTTTTCAGGTGTCGGTACAAACTATCAAGATCTTTTAGCATTTACGGCATTTGTCTACCTATAAACGTCAAGTTTTTGTTTCTGAACAGAATTCCTACTCACTGTTATATTTGACAAGGGAGGAACCGCAAGAACGTCACGAAAGACTCCGGCCTCCGAGTATCCAATTGTTCCCGGACCTCCTTCCTTCCAGCGGATGTCGTGTCCGAGATACTTATCCCAGTCAGTCGGTCGAGGAATGTCAAGTTTGGGATCTATTAAATAAAACAGCAAAGGAAAAATTACCTCTCTTTAGAAATTGAGGTTGTGCCGTATACTTGTTGGCTTTGAGAAAAAAAACATTATTACTTTTTCAACATGCATCAAAACAACAAACAGACCCACAGAAAGGAAATCGATTCTGGTCCGTAAATGGAAGTCGGTCAACAGATATATTTGTAATGGTACACGTACCATCACATGTGGAAATCCCCAGAAAATGATGCTATGCCATATGCAAGGGAATCACCTGATAAAGAGAAAACGAACCACAAATACAAAGACAAGATACCTCAAAAGCATATAACAACGGCCGACCCAAGCAGTAGTATAGTGATCATGGCATGTGATCTCTATTGCTACTTGTAATATCATTGTAACGTCACCAGACCTTCCCGACCACAAAATGAAGGTCCGTAACTTGGGGAGGGGGCAGGAGGGCGAATACCCCCTGCAAAATTTTTGTCCTCTTAGAAAAATGTGTTGGACGTGCTTTAAATTATTGGACATAGTTCAAGAAATTTGGGCTCATCTCAGAAAACTCTTCGCTCCCCCCGGTGTCCCAAGCTGGTTACGGGCCTGTTTACATACAGCAGAAACTCACCGTATTCATCGTATTGAAACCTACACGTTTCGTTATTCTGATTCCACAGCTTCATGCCGTAAGGCAGGAGAATGGCCGCATAAGGTCCAGTGTATTTATTGTAGCTGACGACCTTCACCACACAAAATAAACATTGCTCACAGATTAACAAAACTGTGGAATGCAAATAATCTTTGAAATATATCGAAGTAGGTTTTACACGACACAAAAAGCGAGGATATTATATGAGTATTTCTATTGCGTGTAGGTAAACATTTGCATTGCGTGCCAGTGTCTCATCAACTTTGGAATCACCGTGATGACCAGTGGAAGCAGTGACGACTCTGCTAATTCTGATCTTGTGAGAATCAATTCATTTTTAAAGTTGGTGAGCAGTGACATCATACCGATAGTAATGTCCAGTGTTGTCCAATGTTTAACAACACATTTTTGATATTTTTCGATGCCCAAACCATTGCATTTGTTGTACTGTATATTTGTAGCCCTGTTTTTCTAATGTACTTCGTCTTTGCTTGTTCGTTTTGCGAAATATACAGTGGGTTTGTATCATTTTGTACGTTCCTTTGTTCGCAGTTGGTTATTACGTACCTTCCGGAAATGCCAGAGAAATAATTTTGTGGAACTATTTGTATATGCTTAAATGACATGAAGGTGCTAATCAAAAACTCTGTGAAACACGTATAACTTTTTGATATACAGAACTGCACGTCATGGCATTAGAAAAGGTCTACGTGCATTATAGCTTCACCGCTTCTCCATAACTTCCAGTGGCGTAGCAAGGCCAAGTGCCGCCCGGGGCCGACCATAAAATGCCGCTCTTTCCACCCCTCAAATTTGCTCACAAGAATTTAACATGAAAGAAGATCACGTTTCGTGGTTATTTAAGATATAAGGAATAATCAAACGCGCACAAACTGAAATGGGTCTTGTTTTTCATTGTCGATTATGAGTCTTACTTTTTCTGATTGTCGCTACCGTTATCATCATTACTCTTCGTATTTTTCTGCTTTCGGTAAACTTGCATATATGAACCGGGCGCCATGTTTTCTTCCCTACCGGCTTTTAGTCTCCTGTAAGCCGCACCACCTGGTGTTAATCGTTTACTCCAAGGTTTCTCAATCTGTGGGCCATGGAAGAATTTTTGACGGGTCACGGCCAGGCAATACTGAAATTGAGTACATCTGACGAGTTGAACCTTTTGATGAAAACTATCAGCAAATAAGCTCGGCCTTCGCATTGATTATAGCGAACGTTGTCTCACTAAAAGTTGTTCTTATTTCTGCTCCGTGCGTGTGCAGTGGTTGTCGCAACGGAGAACTTCTGCACTTCTACAGGGGGTGGGTCGCGGACCTTGTATTTACGCACTCCCACGCGACGTTGACGTCACGGATTGTTTTGATAAACCTGTCAAAACATGTCAAAACATCCTGTGGTTTTGTAAACATAGCCAGAAAGGCCCAAATCGCACGGCGAAAAGTCTTTTTTTCAGCCTAAACTACAAGCCCTTCCCCATTCAGACCGGATTTGAACAGCTCTCTAGCTCGATCCGCTGGCGAGTGATGGCCAGTTAGAAAAGGGGCGTATTGCACCCAAGATTGGGGTTTGTGGGTGCAGAAATTTTCACCAAATTTTGTTTTTTTGTCCATAATTTCAGCTACAGATATGCTAGAAAGTCATTCAAGGGCTCTAAAGACGCGGATTTTGGCCTAGTTCCCAAAAAAATCTTGAGCCAAAATAATGGCTCAATGGATTGGGGTCCAGGGAAAGGTAAAAGTGGCCAAAAAAAGCCAAAACACCCCCACTTGCAGCGGTCCCCCCAGCGAACCCCAAACCGAAAACGAAAAGCGTTTTTTTCGATTTTGAGCCGAAGACTTGCTGAATCCGTGGATGGTTTGGATAACTCTCTAACTAAATCGCCTGGCGAGTTGTCAAAGAGTGCGAGCAAATATATGGGCGTTCGCGGTCGTTAAAGGGTTGTGATGTCGGCATACCTATTTTACAGATGTAAACTTTTATGTATGTTAATATTTCGTTTAGTAAGCTGGCCTCGCCTTTAACTAAAAAAGTATAGGCTATACGCCGCATGTAGCAGCGTATAATAACATATTTAATATTATGATCTCAGTGTTATACTAAAAATCACGGCCAATGAAAACGATACAAACGACATATTGCAAACGTTTTGATAACTCCTGCTATCATCATCAGTGCATTGCAAATTGAACTGCAGTGATCATGCTGCAGGTTCTTATTGGTCACTCAGGAGAAAAGTGCTGTGAAAATGAAAAACTCTAAGGGCTGTTTTCGGTAGTGACGTAGTGGCGCGAAGCACTCGCAGTCACATGACTCAGCTGGATACCAGTGGCGTAGCAGCATAGCTTGCCGCCCCCCATCCTGCGCTGGTCAGCATCACTGCTAAAATATTTTTATGAATGTTGCTCGCAGTGCAAAAATCCAAATGCGTGTTATGTATGCTGATGAGAGCAGAATGCCACTGCATTGAGTGCATTGTAACCAGTTCACTAACGTTTTGCAAAGTACAACATGCAATAGAAGCTTAACGAACGTATAATATCACAATTCGTGAAATAGGAGTGAAAAGCAGGGCGGAGTGGGACACCTTTTTCAAGTTTTACTTTAAAATGAGTTTAAGCTGTTTTGAAATGGCTAGTTTTTTGGGTGCGTTTCCACACCTTTTTTTGTTAGCACTACATCCCTGGCGAAAAGATATCAGAGATTTGGAAGATTCCACTGCATTAACTCACACAAGAATGAACGAGTGGTTGCCACAAGAACACATTTTGCTTTTGAATTTATGTCCTTTATTCTGCGCTGTGTTACAGAATTGATTCCTGACATTGTGGAAGCATTGTCATAAACTTGACCTTTGCACATCATTACATCCAAGTCATTTTCATGAGGCTCATTGAGAATAGAATTAGTAATTTCTTCGGGCGTTTTCCCGTGCAGTGGTAAGAAATTAAGAAAAGACTTTTACCTATACTTCACTTTCCTCAACTTTTACGTATCTTACTACAAAAGCCATCTGATGTGTATGAGACACATCAGGAGTAATGTCGAGTAAGATTGAGAAGTACAGTATGTTGCTTCCTTCATTTCTTTTAGAATAAGATTTTTCACTTTTTTTCCAAATTTAATTAACTAGTTTTGTATATTCGGACAAAGGTATGTTGACATACGCTTTTTCGATACTTGACTATCAGAAAGATGTTCGGTCATGACAGGATTATATTTGGCAATTATCTTCACAGTTTCAAGAAAGTTAACTTATTTTTTGAGTCAAAGTTTTCACGATGGCCACGAAAAGAAAGATTTTGCTTGCTTAGAAAAAGGATGACATCAATTATTGTACGAAGAATGGCTGTCCATTTCTTTCGTTCTTTATCCATAATATCCTGTATCCCTTTATCAACTGTTTGACGGATGTGAATCGCAATGTGAGCTCCTACCATTTGTCTAAGCAATCTCGATAAACTTTGGAATTTTCGTGATCAAATAAACAAGGATTTAAATACCCGAAATTTTTGAAAGGTTTGGAAACAAATAAACAATTATATTCCGCAGTCCCGTCGCCACGGGGGGCTTTGGTGGGCTTAGCCCCCAAACAGAACTCCAAGCCCCTCCAAATTGATGTAAGGAACACTGTAAACCAGTTGAGGTTTGTCAATTTTCAGAATGCCAAGCCCGTCTGCACAAACTTAAAGCCTTCCTATGAAAGACTCTCTGGCGACGGTTCTGATTTACCGATCGAAATACCTTGCAACAGAACCGATATAATCCTGAATCGATTTCTGAATATACCAACCATGATCTCAGAACTTTCTAACCCTTTTTCAGCGTCTTGTAAAACCATTTCGCTGACAGGTAACTCACAACTTTTTTCTCACCATCTCCTACATATACTCACTCGAAACATCGACTCGAAAGGTCTTTCTTTATCCCGGTATCTTTCTGGTCCAGCTTTGACTAACTCAACACTTATATCATGGTTTATTGGTTCTGGTCAACTTGGTACATGACATATCATTCGGTAAAATTGTTTTATCGTCGTTTCAAACTTTGGCTGCATATGCTTTACTTATATTGCTCTCAACATCTGCTTCTTCATTATTTCGAATTTTGCCAGGCGTTGTTTCCTCCTCCACTTCCAGGATTGATTTACTGGTGCTAGCACTGCTAACCTCGTGCATCTCGTTTAGTGAAATGGCGTCCGAAGAGTTGTTTACGAACTTCAATATGGCGCCCTCACTCTTTTTCTATTCCTCTTCCCTATTTTATTTTATTTTAGGCCAACTTTTGCCGCCCCCTAGCTTTTCTTTTTTTTTCTGAAAGAAAATCATCCACTTTCTTGCGCTCGCTTGATTTGCAGCTTGAATTGCTTCACAGACAATTAAAATTTAACCTAACTGAACGTTGTTTCAGCAGCAAACCAGAAGCTTCTATTTCGTGCATTCCACTCGCACATACCGAACAAGTTCACACATGGGCGCAATTTTGTTGTAAAATGTGGGGGAGCAGGTTGGTGTGAAACCAATACATTGCGAAACCTAAAGAGAAAATGTGGGAGGACATGGCACATCATGCCCCCACTGTATTAAAAAGTAGGGGGACGCGTCCCCCGTGTCCCCCACCTAATTGCACCCATGAGTTTATAGAGCATCAAGTCGTCTCCGTAGAGTTTCTTTGTGACATATGCGATTGAGACCTAATCATAGTTAACAGTGATAGCCATACGTAGCAATCAAATTATTATTGCGGGCCAAACAACGTGAATTAAGCGCGTAAAAACCTGGCTAAAGTGCAGTAGTTGTGTGTTTTAAGTGGATTCGTTCAACAGAATTACGAAGAAAAATAATTTTAATTTAGGAAACAAAGATTAAAAAAACAACGAAAACCTTTGTACTCAGAATATTTTTGAAAGCGCAGAATAGTTTTTACAATGACCTATTTTTACTTTAGGCTAACTTTTGCCGCCCCTGGATAAATCCGGAATGTCCACATGGCTGCTACGCCACTGCTGGATACGCGCCGATGGTGATGGCGCGTGACGTCATGAGTGAGGCATGAAGCCCTGTTCTAAGTTAAAAATGGATAGAGGCATCGACGGGATGTTTGCATTCAGATCTGGTTTGTGTTCTTGAATCAATGAAGATTCAAGAAGCTGCAACCGCCGCCACCTGTCACTGCCAATGACCTCAAGGTTG
>Ga0210059_1011619_pt1 | contig 13437 bp, 7 predicted proteins | sample Ectturendosymbi2_FD_188042 | JGI IMG/M metagenome (GOLD analysis project Ga0210059, IMG submission 188042) | Ecteinascidia turbinata endosymbiont from Florida, USA - Sample 2 (SPAdes) (version 2) | ecosystem: Host-associated > Tunicates > Ascidians > Unclassified | place: Key West, Florida...
TTTCGCAACTTTTTCGATTTTTGCATGCAAAATAGGTTGTTTCAAGTCTTTCACAGTCAAATGTGCGCATAAATGCAACTTACAGCGCATAAATGCAACTTTCGCTGAAAATAAATGCAACTTTCTCGCTTTGTTACTGCAACAAAAACTTGCCCTAGTTCGGCAGAACAAAGTGCGGCGCGCTCACCTTGTCTCTGTTATATGTGGATACTATGCCATACCTAAGTGTTCAAATGACCGTGGTGTATGAAATCGCATTTCCTAAGCAAACACTGACATTACTAGAAAATACTCCTGCAGAAAAGTGGCAGCGGATTGCAACTCGAAAACACATCTTGTTTTACTATGACTGTTCATTACTCAAAGAGAAATGTGCATTTTTTTCGACAGCATCCATGCTTTTAAATCTTATCACTTGGTATTGAATCTAAATCTTAAAGCAACATTGCCGGATACTAGAGGTGTACCAGACACCAACTAAATTAAGCAATCGACACATCAAGACATTGGATGGCTGTCTCAGCCTGAACCAATCAACCACTTACACCAACGCTTCCCAACCGGGGGTTCCAGAACCCCTGGGGTCTGAAACAAGATTTTCGGGGGTCCGAAATGCGATTGTCAAGGGTGAGGGTTTGTATGCTCTTGGATGTACTTTTTTCAAAAGAACCGAGTTTTATGAAAGCTTGCAAGTGCTAGTACTCAAAAGAACATTATCCAGCTAACCTTACTAATTTAACAATTTAAATCGCTGAATGCGTGTACGCTATTTCTGCTTCACGCTGCGGTTACCACGATGGAGATGACCGGTGATGCGATTGTAAGCGCGTTGTGAGTGTAACGTTTGAATTTTTATGGCCAATTATGGCGAGATTGTTGTTCGATGTCACAAAACTGAAAAGTTTCTGCTGTTCCACCATGCAAAATTACATGAAATTGAGTAAAAAAGCCCTGTCTATTGTAGCGCCATTTGCAACAATATATTTTTGCAAATCTGGACTTTCCTCGCTATTATTTGAAAAAAAATCGGAACCATTTGAATCCTCGACAGATTTGCGCGTGGCTCTGAGTAAATATGTGCCAAGGTATGAGCGGATAATTTCAGATAAGCAGCAACAGAAGGGTCACCAGGTTTGTTTCTAATGTACAATAACTTCAGTAAGATATGAAAGTTGAACAGTACGATTTAATATTTTATGCTATGTTGTCAGTATGTTTTACGAATAGTAATTTCAAAAATGAAAATGGGACAAAATCGCACTGTTTTTGTGATTTCCAGCTTTTTGTAAAACGAGGGGGTGCGAAAGTCACCGTATTTTTATGAAAGGGGTACCAACTCCAAAAAGGTTGGGAACCTATGATTTAAACGTTGGAGTGCAGCACTACTGAACCTTAAAGTTTATTGGTATTGCACACTGTGGGCTTCAAGCGTGTCTTTCCAAATATAATATTGCAGCACAGATTGCTTTGATCTTCATTATTGAAGGAATTGAAAAGCTACGTTTGTTTAAGCGTTGCCTTTTTAAAAAGTTTCGAAACATTTACCCGAAGGTATGGTCACATTGGCACCGCTGCAACAAAGCTCAGTGAGTTTGTCGTACGGGAGATCGCCGCAGCATCCTGTCTGTCGAGAGCCGTGAGGGTTTGGTAGTACAGTCGACCCGCAGCATGTATGCGTTGAAGCGTCGTAGCCAACATCCACACAACACGATGGCCACCTGTCTTAGAAATAAGCTGATCAGCATGTTGTTAGGATACAGTACTGGCTTCAGACCCAGCATTCATGCAACAGGAAATTGTTTACTGTATACGTAATACCGCAAACGTATTATTTTTACCGCAATTGCCAGTCAAGTCTTTCCCGACGATGTGCGTAAAAGTGCATTAAATTTTGAGAGGTAACCATAAATAAAACATCAAATATTCAAAAAGAACAAGGATAAAAGAAAAACACCACTTTTGCACCTAAACTTTCCGAAAACTCGTCCAACACAGCAGACTGTTCCTCCCTGCACGTCATAGCCTTCTCCGCCGCAACATCGCGGTGTTTTAAAAGGTCCGAATGGACCGTTGGGGCAACAAATCGTTTTCTTTCCATCTTCTCTACCTCCATTCTTAAAGTAAGGTTGTCCGTTGCAGCAAGTGTCTCCTTTAAAGGAACTTGTAGAGTTAAAGTAAGGAATCAATACAACTTTCTGCTTATGATTTTATTTTTTTAATTGGATGTTTGTGATACTTCACTAACGTACTATGTTTTCACTATAGCATCACCAATACGACTGAATGAAATGAAACTATCGATAAGAAGTACACCGGACTTTGCCTCACGACTTTTTTAAGTAACATTTTGTCTACGAATTACTAAAAGCGTAACCAGAATTGCTTTGGACAAAGCAGATCGTTAAGATGTTGATTGGCAGGCTTGCCCACGGGAATGTCATTCCTATGGGAATCCCACGGGAAACGTCCCATGGGATGGGACAGGCATAAATTACTATGAGATGAGATGGGAATGGGACAGATAAATATGTCCCATGGACAACCCTAGGCTTGTCCATGGGAATGCCATTCCTATGGGAATCCCATGGGAAACGTCCTATGGGATGGGATGAGATGGGACAGGCATAAATTGCTATGGGATGGGAATGGGACAGATAAATATGTCTCATGGTCAACCCTGTTGATTGGAAGGAGACAAATTGAAAAGCCTTTCATTTCTAATCATAAACAATTTGTTCTCTGCAACTTTAAGGTTGAATTTTTAATACAGGGACAAAATTTATATGAAAAGTACAAATCACTAAAATAACAAATCATTCAAGGAGTTCTTTTGCTGTTTCCACTATAACTTCAGAACCACTTAGGACCAGACTTTTGGAAGAAAAATATCTTCGCCGAAAATATGCGTAATGGTACTGACTGGGAAATTAATAACCGCATGGCTTTGCTATCGGTTTTTGAACATGTAAAGAACTTAAGGTAATGAAACAGCGAAATTTCAAATTCCATTTTTGCCTGCATTTATTAATTCTTCTTTTGAGCAAGTCAAGCACTGTTTCAGCTTGCTGCCATGTATTCGAGATTAAATGCTAAAAGATGTGCAAGAAACTTTGCGACGAAGTGCACAGCTGTGAAATACGTAAAACCCTGAATGTCAAGCCAGTTCTCCTCCGAATAGAGAGTTCTCAGCTACGTTGGTTCAGTCATGTGACCAGCATGTCCCAGGAAAGATTGGCGAGGCAAGGCCTGGCAACATCCACCGGAAAGCTGCCCAGAGGTCGTCCAAGACCAAGTGGCGTGACTACATCTCCGACCTTGTTTTGACCCGTCTTGGTGTGGAGCCAGCAGAACTTTCTGCAATTGCTGAAATCTGTGAAGCATTTCTAATACTACGGCTGCTGCTCCTACGACCCTCCCCACAAGAATGAAATGAAGAATTGCAAGAAATATTCGTTTTTCAAAATTCCAATCTTTTACGAACTCTGTCCAAAATGATAACAAATTGATTATGTTTTTACCTCAAAACGTTTTTGCACGTAGAATATTTTTATTTATGCATTAACATTTTTCAGCTGAATAGATAACTTGGATCCTTGTTCTTACGATCAGGTTTCGAATACATCTGCATAAGTCTGTGATTACATCATTTACAGCAAAGAATATGTAAGAAAAAACAAGTTTATGGACCATGAGTTTTTTAGCAACTTCATAATGATTATTTTTTTGTGCTGTATTCATACCCTGTTACCGTTGTATTAATATTTGGTTTTGGATTTCATCAAATAATTGGCGATGGTTTGTCTTCGCTTTTATTAACCGAAGTTAAAGAAATATTTTTTGTTACTGCACTTCTTCTTTTCATCGCTACTCCATACAAAAACGTTTTGCCAAAGCCATTGGTGTACCCAAGATAGATGGCGCCCGGGGTAAGAAACAAGTTTGGCGACCCATGTTCGAACAAATTTTCTTCAATGCAGCACATCTACTCGCAAAAGACCGAATATTTGACGCCCCCATGTTTGGCCTTTTGGGAGTAAATGTGCTCGATTGAAGAAAGTACTTGCAACATTGTGCAACATTGTTGGGAGTTTTCGCCCTCCCCCAGTGATTCAAAGCACATCTCTTCCTCCTTGCAGAGCAACTCCATGGGTTTCCAGAGCATCAAATTTTAGTTCTATGGAAATAGAAAACTATGTTGGAATTTGATTTTGCTTCTCTTTTTCACATCAATTTGTATACATTGGGGGTAAGGAAGTTGTTTGGGGTTCCGTTTTGACTTTCATTCTCTATCGATGTAAAAAAACATTTTCGTTTGGCTCTGAAATCGTGGTTTGAGGAAAAAACGAATTGAAACACGAAAAAAACAACTTTTAAAAGTTGCATTCTTAACCCATAGGGGCAGGTTTACCAATCGTTGCTGCACAACCAACACGTTTGCTCAAAGACGGACACATATCGGGGAAAATGTGGAAACTTTTGAGTTACCTTTTTTTATCCATTAAAAAAATATATTTCGTATTGTTGAAGGATTTCTATCATAACACTTAATTTTTAAAATTGGGAACCCATAAATGAAATCTGAAATAGTTACATATTGTCTCATTTTTACCCCCGTTTTAGATTTCCGGTAGGTCAAATGGTTTTTACCCACCATACTTCAGGCAAAAAAGCAAAAGGTTAAGGCAATTTTTTATCGATTTATAATTGTTATCTAGCAGCTGTTGACTGCGTTAGGTTTTATTTGCACAAAGTAAGGAAACATCTTGCGTGGATTTTTGGGACATAGCGAATACCTTGCATTGCAGAAACTTCGTATTAAACATGTCAAACTTTTCACTTGCAATTTCAGATTTTCAGTTGTTTGCCTCTAATATTTCAAATTTCTTTTTTGCGCAAAAATGTTCAGAAGGTTGACTTTATGTAAAACGATTATCACGCAACTCCTCATTGATCGTTATGTATTGACCTACTCCCAACGCCTCTGGGTAGCCATTTTTTACTGAGAGACACAAGTTTTTTCATTCCGGCTACATGCAATAAGTTCCCTTTTATGTATTTTTTCATACTAAATTGGGAAAGCAAATTGTTGGTAATAATTCAGGTCTGTGTGTTACTTCCAAAAGCAATTTTCTCCTCTGCATTGTTGATGCTATTATGTATTTCAGTAATAATAAAACTGAGACTTTTAATCAACTGAAATTTTGTAAATAAGGGTTGGTTGAAACTTTCAAAATTATACTTGTGCAGGCATGTGTATCTTTGAATGTCTAAAGAAAGTGTCTGTTTACTCAGCTATTTAATATAAATTGCTTTCCATATGTGCTAAAAGTAAAGATTAACTTACGCACCAATAGTTTTTTCTGATATTTGGTTGTTGCAGCAAATGGCTGTACTCGACAAATATGGAATCTTTCCACAGCAAGAATCTTCAGTACTGCGCAGAGCAAGTACGCCTCTGAAACAATCGAAAATTGATTTTGATAATCAAATTTGGCGTTTATATGTAAACAAAAACCTGAGATTCATCTGTACGTTTCGAACTTGAAAGTTACCGGATCATTTTATTTTATGATTATCAGTTTACCTCAAGTCTTCACACAATTTTATTGATCTCAAACGTTTGTGCAAACAATAATTTAAATTTTAGAATAAAGCAAGCTTTGTAAATGCAGTGGCAGATCCAGACCAGGCGTTTGGGGGAAGGGGTCATATAGGGGGGCGCGAAAAAGGTCTTCATTTGTTTAAATACCCCAGATTCTCTGTGACAATCGTTGCGTATCACACAAAAGTGGTTACGTTTTGCAGGCCAAGAAAGTGACTATTTTTATTGGTTGAACTATGCGATCCTCCAGGGATCATCACAGCTTGAAAGGGTTTTATATCATTAATTCACAAACTTTCGGAGCATGTCCGAAAAGATGGGCTCTCATCTTTCACAACCTGCACAGTAACTAAGAACACTGTTGGTGTCCTAAATAATCTCTTAAATCTACAAAAAGTATTTAAAAGATATATCCCAAAGCATATTGCTCGCTAGTGTTTGACACTATTTTGCTATCCGTCGTGAAACACAAAAAAACAATGCATGAAACGTATTCCCTATCTGCTTACAAAAAGAACTATTCCTTTTACTTTAACAAGAGGCAACTCAGTCCCACGATAGGATTCTAATAAATGGCTAAATCACAGTCACATTTCCAGACAAAGCTTGTACAGTTACATGCAGTCCCGTCGCCACGGGGGGGGGGGCTTTGGAGGGCTGTACACAAAAAGCATATTTGTTTCTGAACCGACAATTCATAAACAAAAAATGAAAGAAAGGTATTTGATATGACATTACTCTCGTTTTAGGTAGCTCTGCTGGTTATCGTAAAAACAATCTCATAATCGCATTATTCGCATGATAGATTCTCACTGGGCCTGAAAGCATATTGCATTAAAATACTGTACATTTAACGTCACTAATAAAGGTAGAATTTCAGTCAAGTGTTTAATACTGTTTCACATGCGCGGACATTGAACTCCTGATTTGAAGAAAAAAACATCAATCCCACTAGCGCAGGTCATGAAAAAGAAGTTAAGACACTGCTTAACAGAAGAGGGGCATAGGCGAGATGAGCCCCCAAATTCACACTCAATCCCTCCAAACTCCAGCCCTAGTCTCCCGATATAAAGTCATTTTCCAATTCATTGTGTACTACGAAGACCCCCTAAAAGAAGCTTAAATCCAACCCTAATGCTGTTGATGTGGTGACGGATATGCTTCCAATTTAAAACCAGGAAATTCAGCAATCACAGTTACCAGAGAAATACTTTTGTATTTCTGCTAAAATTTATGTGATTTAAGAGGATTGAGTTAACCAGAACGCTACACATTTCGTTGCCGGGTGCAGATTTCTCTAACCATGTCAAACTGAGCTGTCTACGGGCTGGCAGTTGCAGCAAAAGGATTAAAACCACATGACCATCTGTCATTGTTACTACAGCTTTTCACATACTGCATTAAGGCTTAATCGGGGTATTAGTTTCGACAATAAACTCATCCACACAACTGTTTGTTGCAAAACTACGATGTAGACCCATTGCAGATTCAGTGACACTGCCAACAGCCCTGAAACTGTTTTTTCGATTTGGAGGCTTCTAGTATCTTACGTCAGTTATACGTTTTCCATGTTGCATTCTTATTTTTAACACTGACTTCCTTTCAAGGCTGCCATCAGATATTAAAGAAATTGCAAACACTAATTTTGCGCAGACCAGCGGCAAGTCGAGAATTGTACTAGCAAAAGCAACTGCGTTTGTGACTAACTGAGAAGGGCTGGGCGCTTCTCACGCGGGAAAGAAACAACGGAACAATAGTATTATTACGAAAGAGGCTGGTTAAAAGTCCGGCACGTAAATCCAAGAGTTCAACGAACTGTTAAGCATTTTTTAGTTTAGAGTATTTTTAATATCTGTTTCTACTTCGATAAGTACTGAAAAAGGACGCATTTATTTCAAACGGTCGCCATTCAAAAGGGCGCCGCAAACGTTTGGGGGTGAGTTTCCTCAAACTGTCCCCCTCTGGATCTGCCACTGGTTGAATGTGCTGCGTGATGAACCTTAAAATATATAAAAAAGTGCGTGCAACCAAGTTATTGGCAAAGCAGAGTAAGACCGTCATACTGGCAACAAATAAAGTTGCTGCTTTCAGATTTGTAATAGAAGTCGATTTTGGCGCCTGAACCGCAGCAAGTATCTCCTCCCACTGCCTCGGATTGGTAGACACGATCGTTGCAGCAAAAGGACCCTGTCAAACATACACCACAAGTTAAAGATTTGCTGCGGCATTTGTCCTAATTTCAAGAATCAGGGAAGAACAAAAGTACTTTTCTTCATTTTTTGTCAAAACACATAGCTTTATGAGATGTAGGCCTGTAACAAAACGTTTTGAAATTGGAAACGGAACAACTACTGCGTCGAGGTTACCTTGCAGATGGTTAATTGCATTTGTATGGGTATATTCAAAGTTGCTAGAATTCAAATGTAGCGTTTTTTCTCCCGTCTCTGCTGCTTGTATTGAAATAAAATGTCCACTGGATCTATGGACAACTGACAACGATGTTAAAATATGCTTTTCTGATTATTTTTGTTTTGGTTGTTAAGCACTTCAAATCTACATATAAACTGGAATACTAATTTTCATTACATAATATATTTGCTTGTACCCTAAGTACAGTGCATTAAAATATGCCACAATTTACTATTTTGTCCACAAAGTGATGCTCTTAATGGCGAATGACGATGAGATTTAAGGTGACACCTAAGAAAAATTACCATAAAGTTCATAAGTTGACTCCGTTTTAACCACTCCAATCTTGACAACGCTTCTTATCGAAAATGTGTTTTTGGAGAAACGTCTTGTTTGAAATTTTCCAAATATTTTAAGTTCAAGAAATTATTCCGGTGACTTATTGAAAAGAATGAACTTCGAACTTATTTTATTGATGAAGACGTACCGAAAAAACACTATTGTTTGCTAGCATCGGATATTGTACCTTTATTTGGAAAATAAGCGAAGGTGCCACAACATTCGGTTCCTTCTGTTTCTCTGCTCAGCAAGTTACCGGAGCAGCAGATCGAAGTCTTGTTGCTGTAAGTTACACCAGCACAACACTGGTCAGCTCCATCTTCTATGGCTACAATTTTATCCTAGGAAAAATTCAGTTAAATTTCTGATGCAACTATTGGTCATGTCATTTGAAATCAGTTACTGTCGCAAGCAGTAATGCTGGTGGAGATTTATGTCCGATTAGAACAAAATTTACTGTCAAATAACTAACAATGATTTGGAGTTGTGATATTTTTATACAAACAGATGCAAACTTTTGTGGAGAAGAGTGTGGAAGAGGGTAAATATTTCGTAAAATATTGCATTTTCTTACAAATGCCGAGTTTTGAAAAGCTTGGCTTAGGTTTGCAACAGCATCATGGAATAGCTAATAACTTTCATAAAGTTATCTTGCTCTGGGATAATAAATGAAACAAACACAGACAATATGCTTGATGGAAAGAGAGGCATGGTCATAAAAAATATTTTCTTTTTCAGAAATAAAATGTGCTTTCCCATTGCACTTAAAATACTTAAATTTTAGTAAGTCAAAATTTAAAGCAAATGAATTGCGTCCTGCTCTTCACAAGCACGAAAAAACAATGTATTATGATATCAATGGAGTATTCCTTTTAATTGATTTCAAGGCATAGGCGTAGCCAATGGGCTAAGGGTGTCATGGATCCCCAAATTTCTAGCGTTTCTTGTCATTTTGTACTTTGAGAGGCGGTGTCCAAAACAAAATATTGTTGCTCGCTTAAAGGCAAAATATTTGCCCCCAAAAATTTTGGGCTGGCTACGCCACTGTTTCAAGGAAGTGTAGTTTATATAGGCCTTATAGGCCTTTGCATTTCCAAGAGGTCATCATTTTCACTGTGATCTTTAACTGGTTAGGATTCCCCAAATCAAAAAGTTTTTTTATAGCTTTCTTTTAGTTTATTTAAGCGTTTAGAAACTTTTCTTGAATGTCATTTTTAACTAAGGAACATTTTAAACAAAATCCTTTTTATTGAAAATTAGTGACAATGAGAAGTTATCTTCTGCTAACAGAGAGTTGAAAATTTTCAACTTTAATTTTTGAGCATCTCATTCAAGGTGCGTGCAGCATAATGTTTCTCTACAATAAGCATGCAGAATGAAATCTCTCTTAAATCAAACAGATAGAAACATGACTGTTGACCAGCTGTAAAAGTACGAGAAAGATCTTGCCAATGGGTCAAGTACTGGAAGCTCGCTTTATGAAGGCCAAGGCGTTTTTGTTTGTCATGATATCGTTTTACTTTTTTAGTCGGACACGTTCCTTAGCAGCGTAAGATTGATGGCACGCACGTCATCTACATTTCATATGCATTCCATTCATTTTGAGAGACATTGCCTCGGGTCTTGCCAATTCCATCAAAATTTAGTCTATAAGCACTCTTCCGGAAATCAAGCGTAAATTTCAATATTTCATCACATCCATGTCGTAACACACACATGACTACAAGCGTGCATCAAGCTCAATCACGGCTTTGATATTTGGTTCAACTGCTTGGTTTATGAAACAGATATCGAAAGATAATGAATTTCAAACTTCATATATGTTTGACTTTACGTTATGATAAATCTGAAAATTGTTTAAGAGTAGTTTTTCTGTACCAATTTCCCCCTATTGAAGAGTGGAAGTTAAGCTTTCCGACGGATGTTTACTTCAATTTCAAGAAAATGTCCAAATCTTTGGTGTTTGCTGTAATTATACTTAGGGTGCATATTAAGGGAAGAGAACGAGGCGGTCGCCTCTGCTCCACCTTTTCAAAGATGCCTTATGGGGCCCTCCTTTTGAGAGTTTCGCACTTGTTTTCTTAGAAAGCTTATGAACCACTCTAGAGCCATATCTAACAAGCTTTGAAGCAAGTCATATATTTTTCAAAATAAAGCAACATTATGTGCAAATGTGCCAAAGGGGCCCTCAACAACTTTAATGTGTGGTATTGCGGAACCTTTCTGGGAGTTTGCCTCTGGCCCCTAAATTCTAATACCCACCCCTGACTATATGAGAGTCGAATAGAACGCTATTGCCGTGATGTATTGAAAACTGTTTCGCAGTCCGATTAGACCAATGATTAAGCAGAGTTTCCTACACCGTTAACAACAAAAAATTTTGTACTCACGTTGCAGCATACATTGACCTTAGGGTCATATGCGTTACCATTGCAGCACTTGGTCTTGCTTTTGTTCGGAGGGTTTACTGGAAACAGTTTACTTCCGCAACAAACTTGTTCGCCATACTTTCCGATGCCGTTCTCTCCGCAGCAAAATTGAGTTTTGTTACTGCCAACCTAAAAAAGCTCCTGATTGGATTTCTTGATTTGTCTATTGAAATTACGTAAAAATAGACTGGGCTATTGAACTTGGGATGCATTTACCTGCTATCACTCTTATATTGATACAAGATTAGAGAGCACGTTGCGTTAATTTCTAACAAGAATTAAACATGATATGTATTTGGAGGAAAGTGCTAGTTTACTTCTATTTGCAAAACTGTTATTTTGTTTTCAAAAGCCTGCTGCGTCGTTTTTCCATACTCACTACTTCTATTTTTTAATTGCAAAGCAGATCCGATGGGTGGAGAATGAAAACGTGTTGAAAACTACGAGGTCACTCAGAGATTGCGATCACTCATATTCTCAAGCAGCGCCTTATCTATGTGAAGCAAAGTAAGATTAGCATTTTCTCTCGATTCGATAATCAACAGCAGGAAAATCTGTGTCACGCACATTTCCATTACAACAAAACTGCGTTTTGATCTTGTAAGGAGTTTTAAACCCGTCGACCGTTTCACAGCATGCGGCTTCGGACGACGGCGCTGCAAGCACTTCACCATTGTTGCATGGACAAGCCTCCAAACGTTTGTCGTACGCAGCTGTGTCTCCGCAGCAGGCAGAATCTTTCACTGATTTCGTTTTGGCTCTGACCTATGCCAATATTTTGCAGCGCCGTTCAAAAGTTTGTAATCTCAATTACACTATTGACTTTATACAAACGCTTTCATTTTTATGCAAATCAGTTGTAATTGTAAGAATTGATCTTTTCATAAAGAAACAGTATAACTTTAGAATAGAATTAATTTTGGAAACCATCTGAAGTCGTAACAGAACATACAACGCAAAACGATATAATATTCGACGTTTCAGTGAACAACTGCTTTCGTTATCAAATTGTTTAAATCATTGGTTTTGGTGTTTTTGCTTCTTATATCGTAGTAAATTTGTAGGAAGCTTCATTACGTTAAAGAACATAAAAATCCAAATAATTTCCCAACGATTTTGATCGAAATTTTCACAGCGAAAGATATATGCGTCACATTTTTCGTGAAGCAATGGAATGATAGCTTTATACGCTATGCGATGTTTAGAGCTTCAAACTATAAACTTTACTCAACAGTTGTTCTCCCGAACTGCAAAACTTACACGATGGGCGTTGCAACACAAGTCCCGGTTATGGTTGAAAACCTGCGGGGGATCAGGATATCCATAGCAACAGCTGTTCGCCCCCCATCTTACTTTTTCGGCCCCACAGCAACCCACACTGCCCCGCATACTGCTTTTCCGATGACCTTTGCCGTGGCCGGTCCACCACTGGCAGCAAGTTTCGTATCTGAAAAAACAGTTAAAGGTCTGTGCTTTTTCTCGACGTACTTTTGCGCAGTCAAATGATTTTCATTTGTTTTGCAGCTTACTGAACGCGAACCTGGGGTGATAAGGACTTCCATTAAGTTCCGATCCACAGCACTTAACACCTGTTGAATTATCTATGACTTTTCCTCCTGAAAAAGTAACAAGCGTTTCTAATACTGTAGGTAAGAAACAGCTTTTAGTAAAATGACTGTTTTTACTGGGCGACGTTTCGGTAAAACGCATACAACATCTTGCAATTATTCTTGGTAATAAATTATTCTTCTCCAGGGTCTATACTATCGGCAAAATGTAGAATACGCGCTCTGGAAAAAGTGCTCTGTCCTGACACTGCGATCATCTTACCGCAACAAAACGATGTGCATTGGTCGTATACGACAAGGTCAGCTGTGCCGTTGCTGTTCATTTGAAGACACTCGGAAAATCCGACGTGATATGTTGCACCTGGCTCTGGCGTGGGTTCAACACTGGAAACTAAAAAATGAAAACTATTTTCTGCACATCAACGAAATCAGAATTTACTAATTGAAAATAAGAGAATTGGAAGCTCTATGTTTGCTGTGAGCTTTTGGGAAATTTGTTTGTGGCGCTTTGTTTTCATAACTTTGTGATGATTCTGACTTACACAAACTCACATTCCAGCAATAAGTCTGCACAGAGGCGGCGCAGTCGAATCAATTAGAAAATTTTTTAAAATAGGAAATCGATTTCACGCAATTTACGCATCTTCAGTCCCGAAAACTGACAGAAAAGCTTTCGGTTGAAATGATGAATAACGAAAGGAAGATTTAGGGAAACGTGCGAATTGTAATACAAGTTGTAGCGATGATGCTACTGGTCTCATCAAAGCCGAAAAGCACAATTGGCGCCAATCACGTAACGGCTAGCCTCAAGCAACGCGGTGATGAGCCAAGCAAACGTGTTTTCGGCCTGTGTGGCGTGCTCAGCTAAGAACTGCGAGCCGCCCTGCTTGGACGGTTAAGTAGTAATGTTTATTTTTTAGGCGTTTCTCTGGAGAAACCAGTTTTTGAAGTTTTTCTCTTGCTTCAGTACATTTAAAACGTTTCTGTAAAGCTGAGGTAGCAGGGTACCTCTCAGTGTCGCGGAATCTGCCCATCGTGCCTTGTTTTCAAAATTTGCGATGATTCGGACTTGCACATATCCACATTCCAG
>Ga0210059_1011620_pt1 | contig 13437 bp, 9 predicted proteins | sample Ectturendosymbi2_FD_188042 | JGI IMG/M metagenome (GOLD analysis project Ga0210059, IMG submission 188042) | Ecteinascidia turbinata endosymbiont from Florida, USA - Sample 2 (SPAdes) (version 2) | ecosystem: Host-associated > Tunicates > Ascidians > Unclassified | place: Key West, Florida...
GAAGCGTGGGGAGATTAAGTAATCTGAGAATTATAAGGATCTCCCCTGACTTGACTGCTGAAGGCGAACCCATGTATTTAGCAATAGCCAAGTCTAAAGCACTCGGTTTGCAAGGCCTCATATGAGGCCCCAAAACCACGTGTACACCTCTGCACGCCGCTGCCTAAGTTAAATCTTTTTCAAACTTCTGTCATTATTCTGACCTGCTTTGGTTATTTACCTGAAAATACATCAAACAAAAAATCGTTGAATTGAAAAAAATTTACTAAACCATTTCTTTACAATATTTAAAGTCTCGAGACCTGTAACCTTCGAGGCCGAGACGAGACCTGAAACCTACGAGACTGAGACTGGCAAAAACGGGTCTCGAGTCTCGTCTCGAGACCGAGACCAAGTCTCAAGGCTCCATTGCTGGAACCAAGCTCTTGCATTTTGAATTTGACGTGCTATGTCAACTGCTGATTTCTGTTTTTTCACTGTGAAATAGCGTTCCACGTGCTTTAATCTTTGCAGAATTAGGAAGAATTGTGAAAAACGCCTTAATTGGTTGCGTCCTTGCATTATAGTAAGCACAATCAACACGAGTACTGGGAATTCACAAATAAAAGCGAGAATCAGAAAATCTGCAACTCGAACACATGTAGGGTTACTCATGGGCGTAAATAGGTGGGGAACACAGAGGACATGTCCCCAATATGGCATGTGGCCCAATGTGCATTTTTTTCGCTAGGTTTTGTATTGAGAGGTTTCAAAAATAAAAGTGAAGTTTGTCACGTTTTTTGTGAAGAGCTTTTCATGTTAGGTGCTACACATAGCCAAGTTGATGTTGAAACAGAGTTTGGTGCTCTGTCACTGATTCTGATATTTTTTTATGAATTTTCGCTTCGATAAAACCATAGTTGCTATATATGTTATATAGCTAGAGACCATGACAAAACGATAGACCCTACCCCACAACTGAATGCACAAAGATTGTGATTCCGCGTATCTTCGTAAATTGTTATCAGCCGTCTGCGGACGACCGGTTGCCAGCCGTAGTGACTCAGTAATTTGCATGTCCCCTTTGTTGTGCTCAGTGTGGCCATTTTAAAGGTTGCATGTGAAAGGCGGAGCTCTGTTAATAGCGGAGCTTGGTTGCGGAGATTTGATGACGTAACCGGAGTGGAAAAAAGTTGCGTTGCAAAAGGAATAAACAGGTAAAAAGCAAAGGAAAATATCTTATTATTACAAATAAATATGCGCTTCCCTGAAACATCTAATACATGGATGTTTGCGATGTTTAAAAATTTTATACATTCACAAGTGTTGAAACCTATTTTTCGTCCCCGAACCGTTGTGAAACTCAGATAAACAAAAATTATCAAACTTTAGAATAGACTTCTTTTTCCGTAGTGTATTATCACCTTTTGCAAAAAAATTATTTTTACTATCGTTTAGTTCTCATTGCTCAACGAAAAATATCAGTTTTAGCGACTCCGGTTACGTCATCAAAACTCCGCAACCAAGCTCCGCTCTCAACGGAGCTCCGCCTTTTACAGGGTACCCATTTACTGTTTTGTTGCTGTGTAGATCTAGCAGGTTGTTCTCACAGTTAGCTAGAAATCTTTCAATCTAGCAGCTAACTGATTATCTAACAGGATTTTGAAACCCGTTTAATAGGTTCAGCAGGTACAAATTCATGCCCAAATATATGTTCCAATTATTTTTAGAGATGAAAACTTTTACATCTTTAAATAAATTCTTTACCTTCTCTCTGATGCTTTATTTGGGAAACATAAAGACCACCAGGCACAACTAGCTGCCTTTAATCATTTGGATGCATAAATGTACCATTGCTATTACCAGTGGAGTTTCTATTATGACGCAGTGATGAGTGAAGCTGCTTCAAGAACATATTTGCATTCATAATAACAAGCAACCGGATGGCTTGGTGAAGCCTAAATGCTTTGCTTTTGAGCTTAGTGAGCGCATTGGATTGGGTTTGAAAGACTACATTCATTGGCAGAATATATTTTTATCCCACGACATGTATGATTTTTGCATGTGGTTCAGTTACGCCAAGAAGAAGTCATGGGCCTAATGTCTGGTCCATTGATAGTGAGTGCAAGACCAAAAATTGATACATAGCTTTACAAGTCTATTTTAAACACATCAAAAATAGCATTTTTTAGCAAAATTCACTAGTTTTAGCAGATTTTAGCTGAAAATTTGTTACATGGTTTTTAGCAGGGTCTAGCAGTTTATTGTGACACAATTTAGCAGGTTTAGGGGACAACCATCTGGCAACACTGGTTGTGCTGTCTTATTTATTTTCGATCAGACGGTCGTGCTGAGAACGTTACCGCCACCATGTTAAGGTTCTTTCACCTACCTCTGCGTGGTAGCCTAGGAGTATGTGAAGGTACCTTATATTACTATAAGGTGGGTTTGTGATTGCACGTATCTTTGTAAATTGTTGCTGCAGACACTTTGTCTGTCTGAGACAGCTTTAATGGCGTTACATATTCCTTGTCAGTGCATGGTAATAAGTAATCTAGATGTTTGTAATGACATCGTGTTCAGCAAAAAATTCATTGACCTATTTTTGGTATTGTCTACATCTACAGTATATGTTTTGCCCCTTCAGCAGAACACAATCGATAGTGGATTTAAACAGGATTTGGATTTGAAACTGTCAGCTATCGTGATTCGGTGACTGGACTTAGTTAGATTTGCAAAACCGAAATCTGTTCATCACTGTGGCTTGAGATGATATCCTGACTGACCAAAATATGTGCCAAGTTCAATACCCTGCAATTGACGTAGTACACTACTACTAATGTATTGACTACTAAGTTATTTCACAGTACTGTGGTAGCCTAGCTATATTGTATTAATTAAATTGTGTTTACTCTCATCTACAGATAGTCAAATTATCCTAAAATGAGTTCAAAAACATTGATTACTGAATTCGTGCTAACAAATTATGTATTGATTATTCGAAAATTATTTTGGTACACATGAACAACCATAACAATACAAATTTATTATTTCCTATTAACTAAAAGCAAAACAAAGTGACTTGAAGTATCTTGGCATTATATTTGAAATTGGTAACAAATTATATATTATTCAAGATTAAAAAATTTAGTAACAAATTAAAAATTGAAAAGTTGGTAACACAACTCTCCAAATCATTTGGAATGTTTTTCAAATTAAAACACTTTACCACCAACATTTCAGTGCTCAATTATGTTGACTTTGCTTTTTTCATATATTTTAAAATGCCTCAGAGGTTTCAAGTGATGTGGAACATAATACCAACCATGCTGTAGTCCTGGGATCGGCAACCTTTCCCAAATCGCGGGCCACAAACAAACTCTATAAGGTATGGGGGGCTGTACTAATTTTCCACTAATTTTCCATCAACAATTCCATTCCCTTTGCTATTGCTAAATCTTAGGAATGTATGGAATTTTAATCAGATTAACTCCTGATTTTCACAGTTCATAACGAAAGCCCAAAATGTGATGTGAGTAGGCTACATTTACAGTACAATGCGGAAGGAGGGCAGATTCATAAAATATGATCCCACTAGGCTGGCATTATACAGTTGCTACAATTTGGTAAAGGGGCTGCAGGCCAGATCATTTTGCTTCGCGGATCCGGCCCACGAAGCAAATTTAGGTTTTGGGTTTACATTTGAGGCTTAGGTTTAGCCTTTAGCTTTAAGTTTAAGGTTTTCCATTATCTGACAAGGACGATGTGCTTATCCAAATGTGTTGTCCTTGTCACATAACCATTTCTGACGGCAAAATAAACTCCGTCTTTTAAATACTCAAACTTATTTAAATTATCAATTGCCAAATTCATGACCTGGAAATGCCTAAACACAAGTATTCTTTTCATAATGGCAAAATGCCTAAACACTCCAATGACTATTTTTCTGTTAATATATGATATATCAGTCCACAAATATCAAACAGGTTTTGTTTGTTGGCAAAAATATCATTTATCCTTAATAAAGCACATCTGGGTCAACTGTCTTTAAAGCAGTATTTTTTGTGGGTCACGAACCCATACTACATCCTAATAAAACCCCTCAAGAAGGAATGTTGCAAAAAATATGTGAAATCAGGTTTCATTCATCGTGGTAGTAGTAATCAAAATGTTTGCAAAGCTTATTAACCCTTCACATCACCACGTTCATGGACCCCAGATTAAGAACCCCAGCTTTTCAAAAATGTGGTCTGGTATAAAACTTGAAATCTCTCTGACCGTATTCATTTGGAAAATAATACAAATGCTCTGCCGTCTTGGTCGTGACAATATCCCTGTTGATTTTCATTTTTATATGTCACTTTTCTGTGATACTGTTTTTAATATATACCCTTATTTTCTCATATCTTTTACTTTTCCACTTCTGTTTTTTTGTTGTTTTGTTCACTTGTTATGTCTGATATTGATTCGATGCATCTTGATATAATTTTCTTTTGTTACATGTGAAATGTCTTCAATTTAAGATTGATTTTGTTAGCAACAGGGCTGGCTGAACAGTTCACCCATGAGGTCTTAGTTCATCAACCCTTTGTGATTCAAAGATGTTATACTTTGCATTAATTTGCTAAACGCAAAGTTTCTGGGGTTTTTGTTATATTCTCATCAGAATACAATTAGTCTCAGCTCTTTGTTATTCTTTTTTCTTCCTGTTGCATTTGTATTGTTTTGTGGTTTGAGTCACAAAATACATGATTAAACCATACCATTTAAAGCTGTACTGACTGCAGTACTCATTAGCTAAATAGTAGTCTGGTTCACTGAAGCGCATGGCTAGCCTGGATAGTAGACCTAGTAACAGTTGACAGTGGACCTGCTTGTACAAAGGAGGCTACTGTTGTAGTTACTGTACTACTACATTTTAGTACCTTAATCCTGCAATCTTTGCTCACAGTATTTTCTTCCATGAACAACTGAGAAGGGCTAGTGCAAGCATTCATTGAATGTAGCAATGCAAATAGCTAGTTTATGCGGTAAGCTGTGGTATGAATCTTGCTTGTTGCATTTTTCACTTTAGAAGTGTGAATCAGGTGTAATAATGGAAAAGCTCTACCGCTCAAGATTTCCACTAAGGCGACAAACTAAAGTTGAATCAATAAGCCAATTGGAAGTTGATTTTACATAACACTGCACATCCTTAGACTGAGAATTCAAATTTGATGAAGTCTTGGAGTTACGAAGCATATAATTTACATTTTATCATTACAAGATTGTTCGTGTTGTGTTCTTCATTATGTTGATGAGTAAAACTGATTTGAAAGAGATTTATTTACTATTCTGGGTTAATTTGGAACATATCAACTTGGTTTTCTATTCACATAAAAATATTTTTCATATGAAGTCAATGATCTAAGTTCAAACTCGTTATTTTTGTCAATATCAAAAATTTAATTGGTGTGTCACTGCTTGTAAACTAATTGGATTACTGATCATGATAAACAACTAACTGAAGAAACAACCACAGCAAGTATTTCATACAAAAAATGCAATGTGCTTTTTATGTAGCATTAGTAAATTGCCATTGTGCTGCTGTGTTATTGAAAATCATGGCTGACAAAGTGATAGAAGTTCAAAGTGATGACGATTTCAGAATAAAGAAAGCTACTGCTGGAGAACGCTTGATCGTGATTGATTTCTATGCAACTTGGTAAATATCAAAGTTTTTTCATTTTGTATTCTATACAAATAATTTTTTCAAAATGTTTCTTCCATGGTTGATTCATACATTTTTTTAACATTTTTAGTTCAAACTATCATAGCTATACAAAAAATTCTCCCAATACATTTTCAAAGTTATTATTGTTGTTTCAGGGAAATAGATAACTGATATATAAACATGTAGCCATTGGTTAATGAATTGTCTTGAGAATTATTCCAAACATGGGCGTCAGAAAGGGGGGGCAGGGAGAAGCCTTGGCCCTTCTTGGATTTTGAAACTTGGTCTTTTTCCCATCAAATTTTTAGCAAAAATAGGTTTTCTTAGTTTCAAGTGAGTCAAAATGAAAATTTACCACTTGGCCCCTCCCTTGTAAAAATCTTTTTGGCTACTCCTGGAAGATCCACTATTGGCCTCTCCATGCAAAAAAATCCTCTTGGTGCCCATGGTTCTCAACAATATCTTATATTTTCAAGTAAAGTTTCTGCACATTTTTTGGCTTGGTATGTTTTTAGTGACCAAAAATACCTAAATGTGATCTAAGTTTCGATGAATTGAATATGTGTCTGTAGCAAATGGTCCTACACATTCCACACTTCATTGCCCCTGTTTTTTCTGGTATTACACTGATAAAGTCTATTCATGCTATATCAAACGGTGTGTAATGTTTGAAAAAAAACACGATGTATTCAAAACATATTTTGTATTCTTGTTGAATGAATAAAAGTAAACAAAATTTTAATTGTCAGTTTTTGCATATTTTAATAAATGTGTGTTTGTATTTTGTTCATACCAGATCCTATAGATAAAATCTGGCAGAATGTTGTTATGAGTTGTCTTAGATATGCTATTTGTGTGATTTTTTAAAACTCTGTCTCTCAGATTGTCACACACCAAAACTTCTTGAAGAAAATTCTGTTAAATTACTTCAACACAAGAAGTTGAAAAAAGTTAGCTTTTTCCCTTTGTTTTCAATTTGCTGTTAGGGTAAGTCCAGCTATGTCCAACCTGCGGCCCAGTCGAAGGTTTTCCGCAGCCTGGTTTTGGTTCTTGCTGTAGTACAAGTAGCCTACATACTGACAATGACAATCTGTCCTTCATCTTAAATATGGCAGTTTTGATGTTGGTGGTCTACAGTGTCATTATCACCTCTGCACTGCATGCAGGGAGACTTCCATATGTTCACTGACACCTTCATGCAAAACCTTAAATAGTTTTGTGATTTTTACCTTCGTTCCATTGGAACTAAACTTGCCTATCACATCACACTTGCGGAGTGGGTAAAGGTGCCAAATAATGGTTGCCATTCTGGTTAAGATTCAAACGCTTTCAGTACATTAACTTTAACAGAATTTAGTTTGCTAAGATCACAGTAAGTCATTTAGTGTACAACCCTCATTAATATGTCATTCATTGTGTGGTCCTGGTTAAGATAGTGACATAATTTTTAACTTAGAAGCAATTTGGGTTGGACATGCTGGTTTAGTCTCTTGTTTAGCAGTATTAACCCACACTGTACTAAATGCCAAACCTTCTTTCCTGTGACTTGCTACAAGGCAGTCATATCAAATCCACAGCCTGTATATTAAAACCCATAATGTTAACTGAGGTGATAAAAATGCGGCAAGGTCTGATGCAGGGTACGTTTGTGATGCATATACCTAAGTTACAATGCAGAGCTGGTATAGTTAAAAACAACATTGCATTTATGTTCAACATGACAAGATGCTGTGAGCACCAGTATTGTGTTACTCATTTGATCAATGCTGCATTGGATCTCAACAAAACATCGCCACTTAAAACATCTCATTTTGAGATTCCACATCCACACAACTGCAATTAGAAATCAACTGAAAGTCTGCCACTGTTATATTTGTCTAGGTGTGGACCTTGCAAAATGATTGCTCCTAAATTCAAAGAACTCTCTGTGCAATACCCAGATGTTACATTTTTGAAAGTAAATGTGGAAGAATGTGAGGTAGGTATCTGCCATGAAATGTCATGTCATGTGGTAAGAATGAGTTGTGTTTCCTATGCATTTGCCATTTTTATGGTTGTTGCATTCAGTGTGAAGTTTTTCGTTCTTACTAGCACCATTTGCTATGAAAGTTGCAAAACTCTTCTTCTGGTTGATAGATGCTTGTTGCTGAAACAGGAATGTAAAGTTCATGTAATAATGTAGTGATCTATGGTATGAAGGCACAGCATGCTCAACTTGTTTTGTTAAAGATCTGTGTTTTCTCATCAAGTGATATAAATTCAACCTGTAACAAAGTCAAAGCTCCATTTGTGTGGACATTTTGCATTTCACTTCGTTTTTCAGGATACTGCTCAAGCTTACCAAATCTCTGCAATGCCGACCTTTAAGTTTGAACATAAGGGCAAAGTTATAGCGACTGTAACTGGAGCTGACAGAAATAAACTGGAGAGCAAGTTACAAGAGTTATCACAAACTGTCAACTCACTACAAGCTGCCAAGGGAGATCCTGGCGTTGCTCCTGGAATGGTTTGTTTTTGGCTTGTGGATACAGAAGATATGTGGCACAAGTGTTTTCTGGATGTGCCATCATAAAAGAATTTTTATTTGCTTTTAAGATGTGTAACAGCGTCACAGGAGAGTTGTTCTGTGCTCGGCTATGCGATAAACGAATTGGTAAAGAGTTGTTTTTTTGCATGAAAAACTAAGCAATGTAAACTATTGCTGCTTTGTTTACAAAGATTGACTAATTATGATTTATCGCATTGCGGACTTATCCTACATGATATCTTAAAGAGCTTTAAATCTCTTTTGGGCAAAGTTCTTTTCAGCAATGCCTGAAAAGATATTAAGTTGACTTTGATTAATTGCAGGTTGCAGCATTTTGAACTTCACTATTTCTCTGTGAAGTATTAAAACAATTTCTGATTCCTGTTGCAGATGGATCTCGATCAATTCATTGTTGACCGGAACTGCCTAAACGAAAATGAGGATCATCCTCTTAAGTGGGCATTTGAAGAAAACAAAGATCTGTATCTTGAATCTGACTGCGACTCTGAGGTAACTTAGGCATGGACCGGGTGTTCATCCAAACACACCCGCTGTGCAAAGCTGTATGGCAGGGGTGGCCAATCAGTCAGAGACCAACAGCCACATTTCTTACTGTGTTACTGCAAAGAGCCACATCGTACACGTGGGCACACGTGAACATCACCCCATCTCTTTCGCTCGAGCGTGTATGTGCTTGCGCAAGTCACCTTCCACGCAATACGTGTGTAAGTCGCACCTCGACTTTCAAGATGAAAAATTGGTAAAAAAAATTTGCGACTTATACACGAACAAATACGGTATTTACGTAACAGCCGCATGAAACCGGGCAAAGAGCCACGGGTTGGCCAAGCCTGCTCTATGGCTATGCTGACACTCATGCAGTCGCTTTCGGTCGTCGCTGTGGGGTGGCAACAAGAATTTTTCTCCCGGCTTGGGTCAGCTACTTGCCCCACTTTGTAGCGGGGGTCACTACCAAAGATCGAACATCCGTAACTGGAAAGAGCTGCTTCACTACGTTCGATTCCTAAATTCAGAACTGATGTCCCGTTTATAAGTGTAATTGAACCAATGGTATTGAAGGTGTTTGCCGGTCTGAAATATTGAAGGGAAAGCGGATTACATAGTAACTTCGTTATGAGGCGGCGTTTTTGCAGTCTGTATGTTTATATTTTAGTAAACAAAGATCTTGTCCAAACCTTCTTGAAGTTGTTGCGCATGTGTTGATTCGCAGCTTCCAAAGCCAGCTTGCGAGAAACTGGCGTTTGCAAACAGTGAACCTAATTTTATCAAGTCTTAAAAATTCTTAATCTTAGTTTGTTGACCTCATTGGCCAGCGCAGCGCAAGTAATGACTTGATTCGCTGTTAACTCTTCAAACGATTTGAATATCGATTAAAAGTATAAGCGATGTGTCTATAAGCAGTGGATTTTTTGCGGAATATGTTTGCTGATGGTCTTTATGGGCGGCGTAGCAAAGGATTCCGGAAGGTACGGACTCACCCACTTTTTTCAAGGGGTTTGGGGCACAAAGATCCCCACTATTTTACTGCATTTTTGGTTTTTCATTATGAAATAAATCATCTACGACATTTTACTGGGTGCCTGACCATGTTGATAACGCCAGCTTACTTCCATCTCAACCTTACGCGCCGCTCCATCTTTCATTCATAGCCTGAAACAAAATATCTCTGACGAATTGCTGAAACTTCTGTTTGCAGTAAGGAAGGTCGGGTCCGCAGTAGAACTTAAAAGTGCTACATACATTACTAGCTCGAGAAGTTGGCGTCCAGAATCTTGAACGATACAAAGGCGACTCAAACGTACATGACAAGAACACGGGTGGAATGTTTTTTGCTTTATAAAATACCGGTAGAAGTTGAACATTGGTAACAATCTCGTTCACGTAAATTGAAATTACATACATGAGGTTTGCGTCATAGAGAACAGCTATCTTTCGGAACTAGCGCTACTGATAAAATTTGAAAATATCTGCAAAAATTCTCAGCGAGTTTGGGTGCGTTCTCTAATCTTTTTAGAAATTGTGCAAAAGGGCATTACAAGGGTTGGTTGATCGCTGATGACTCCACACAATCATTCAACCATGATGAAAATACTGCACTAAGAATTTCTTACCACCACCTCTAGTGTTTTTAAGAAGGAAACAACTTAAACGCATCGCTGATCCTGCATATTTAGCTCTCAGTAAAGGAAAGCAGCACCATCATGACTGATGCCTTGACTATGTTGATGTTTGGTAATGTTGCGGCCAGTGGCCCAACCTGCGCTTGTCTGACGCAACGCCAACGGAGAGGTTGCAACAGTAATGTGGGGATCTTCCAAAATTGCAGACCTGCTTTGCCACCGGCTCCCGCTGCAGGCAGCCTGTCTCATTCACCGCCACCTGTTTACCCCCGACTTTGCCGCCTGCCGTTGATGACCGTTTTGTTTTTACAGTTGCTCGTATCTCTCTCCTTCAGTCAAATGGTGAAGCTTCATTCACTAAAGTGCCAAGGCCCACCGGGTGGGCAAGCTCCGAAGACAATCAAACTTTTCATCAATCAACCGAACGCACTTGATTTCGACACCGCTAATGATGGGATACCACTCCAAGAAATCATGTGAGGACACAAAACTTGTTTCGTTTCTTCTAACTTTGCGCGACTTGCTTCAATCTTGTTTACCAAATTTAAAGTGAACATTAATTTTGTTCAAATCTGAAACGGTTGCATTAATAAATATGCAGATAATGCGAAAATCTTGGCTTGCTTTCTGCAAAGATGGCATTGTCGCTGAAATACCCCGAGGATTTCCGGTCTTTTTTGCCCAACCTTCAATGCCCATGCAGTTACCCAGAAATCAGATGGCGACAGTAAAGTGTAGGTCAGAGGTTCTTAACCTGGGGCCATAAGGGGTCCGTGGATGTAATTTAAAGGTTGATAGGCTTTGCAAACTTTAGATTACTGTACTACTATGGTGATAAAAACTTAAGTTGGAATATTTATTGTAACAATTCTTATTGGGGGATCCGTAACTTGTATTAGGATGCTCTAGGGGCCCGTGACTCACAAATGCTTAAGAAATGCTGGTGTGGACGAATGACTTCTTAAACCTTTTGCCGTGGTACTCCTTCGACAATTTTTGTTCAAGAACCTTGCATTTTTCTCCAATTACTACTCTATGTATATTGTATACTTACGCGCAGAATTTCACAAGTTCAGAAAGTTGTTCAAGTTCATCCACACCATTTTTCACACAACATCAAAAATACACGATCGCATTATTTGAACTGGTCGCTCACAAGTCACATAAAAACTTGTAAAACGCAAAATAGCGGAGTTCAATAACATCATGAATCAAGTGGCTGCATTGCTCCTGTAGTATTTTAACTAACCAGGTGCCAACATTCGATTGGTTCTTCGTCGAATGCCCCCTCGAACGAAAACCAATATCAAGTGTAGAGTTTCTCTGTTTTGCTTTGACTTCTGCCAGACAGAAAAACCTTTCTTCACGTAAATAAGTTGCAGACATCTGATCTAAGACAGCAACAACCTTTTCTGCAAGGCTAATGTAATCAGGACATCATTTAAACAAACTAAAGTCTGTGTAATTTATTCCTCTGATATTCTCACTCAAATTTGCCCCACTATTCTGATGCAAATTTACCCGGACTTAAATATTTCCTCATTCTCATTATTCAATGGCTGCAGAATCCACGAGTGTGATTCCAAACCTTCATGGCTATCTTCAGGAAAGCATGCAGCTAAATTGTCATTTAACCCTGGAATACTTTCGTGCGTTTATCAAACCCTAGTCAAATGCGGTGACCACGTGATACCTTCGTAAGCACGCGTCGGAGCGTTTTCCACGCTTCAGTAGCTTCATTTTTTATGTGTGTCATGTTAAAAGGTGCGCTTGCGGTCATCTTCGCTCTTTTCGATTTTGTAAAGGGAGTGAGTTCAGGTCTGCCAGACCCGACGTAATGGTTAGTGTGAGGTGACGTACGCACGCTGAACCCACGTTATGGTTAGAGGGGGCTAAGCGCCAGGTGGTTGTAAAGAGCTGAAACTCACCGCATGCTTCTACGGTCGTGTTAGCAGTATACAACATAAGAAGTTCTTCACGCCCACAATTTTTTGTTAATGAGTAATTCAGTTCAGGCATGTATGACCCCCTCGCTATAGTGGTCTACTTAACTTCTCATCAAAAATCGTATGATATTAAAGTACAAAGTAACTTTGTTAGTTTGTGCTCAAGCTGCTCAATGAGAGTTATATTTTCAGTGTAGTTTTTGTGATAAACTTTAGTTGAAGGAAAGTACACTTTTTTTATTTTTGAAAACCGGTTTCATCGGGTTCATCACACCCGATGAAATGGTTAGTGTGACAATAATTGAACGAAAGTGCTCCAGGCTCCAGGTTACCACAATTCAAGGTAGACAGGTATTTTCCAAAGAAATATCCAAGTCCCATCGAGGCTCTTTCATATACTGGCACTTACGTATAGAGCAGTGTGTCAGTTTCAAGGACGATTTTCAAACGTATTTTTGCCAATATTTTTATAGCAACAGCAAATGCCATAGTAATGTATAAATCCTTGCTACTAATTTGCACATGTCAAATCAAACTCGGCACGCATTGAACTACATATGCTCGGTAAGTAATGTTCATGAAATAGATATTTGACTGTGATGCAATTCCGGGATATCTCGCAATAAGTGACAGCATGTCGGTGGTAGTAGATCCTTTGTCGACTCCACTTTCATGTCTGCGATTTCTTTTGTCAGATTAAGCTCCGAAGACGTCACTGAAGGCAGCGTCGTGAAACTTAAGTTTGTAAAGCTGCAAAATGTTTCCAACGTAACAGTAAGTGTCTGGATGGGCGCAACTTTGTTGTAAAATGTGGGGGGAACAGCTTGATGTAAAACTAATATAGTTATCGGGCCGATGCGGAAGTGACGTTTTGTAAATACAGATTCCCAATCTTGTTTTTCAGAAGTGTTTTCAAAGCAACACAATCACGCTTTGCTTTATCCGTACAAATTATTTAGAAATTATTTATTATACAGTATTTAATTTTATTGTTGGACATGGTATTGTAGTTCAGGTTGGTTGCACTACTATCAGACTATGATACAAACAAGCATAGCAGTATACTAGAACACATCAATTGCGTTTCATCAGAGCTGTCAGTTGGAGTGCACAAAACGGTGAATAAATCAT
>Ga0210059_1011621_pt1 | contig 13436 bp, 10 predicted proteins | sample Ectturendosymbi2_FD_188042 | JGI IMG/M metagenome (GOLD analysis project Ga0210059, IMG submission 188042) | Ecteinascidia turbinata endosymbiont from Florida, USA - Sample 2 (SPAdes) (version 2) | ecosystem: Host-associated > Tunicates > Ascidians > Unclassified | place: Key West, Florida...
TAGGCGTTTTGCGCATGTGGCCAGGGCTCCCACTGAGTTTTTTCGTCTATATCTGTTTTTTCGTCGACTTGGGTGTGTAGGTTTAATCATGAAAAATCGCGTTAAATCTGTTTTTCTTTAAGTGATAAATTCATCAGCAACTTCAATGTGTTCAATAATATAAAGACAACTTTATATTACAGTGTTTACATGCGCACATCAGGTAAGAAAGTACGCATATCGGAAGCAGTACGAGTACGTGTTCAATCGGTTTCATATTCCCATATAAGATCATTGTCAGGGTTATATACACTGCTGTATTTAGGGGAAGGCAAGCGAAGCACTTGCCCTGGGCCCTCTTTTCAGCGTGCCCCCGCAAGGCGTAAATATTTTTGGTTTTTGGTGAAAAAAGTTATTATCCCCTCATAATATTTTCCGAATCACATCATAATTCAGTACTCCGCCTTCAAAGGGGCCCCCAAGAGCAACTGCAATGTGTAAGTAGGCTACCCTACTTTTAAATAGGCCCCCAACAACATCTGTAATGTGCAGGTTCTCTGCTTTACAAAGGCTCACTACGCTTTCAAAGGGGCCCCCAACAGCAGTTGTAATGTGTAAATACATTACTTTCAATGGGGTCCAAAGCAACTATAATATATAAGTACTTGTTTTTCAAAGGGCTCCCACAGTTCACTGATTTCTAGTGTTTCATAATCTATTTAGGGTGTGGAAGCTTTTTGAGGGGGCTAAGTGGTGGCGGGACTGAATTTTGGGCCCCTATGACAGCGTGCCCCCCCAATTGGGGGGTATGGAGTGCGGCTGATACGGCTCTAGTGACAAGTTTTCGTCATAAATATTAATGATATGTGGAAATACTATTGACACCATCGATCATCCCCTACCTAAACGTTTTAAATCCGCCCATGGGGCCTCTAACGACGCCTGGGCCCCAGGCCCTCCACCATCTAAATCCGGCGTTGCCTTATTACATGAATCAAAAAAGATCTTTGTTTCATGTCTTGAGTTCTTGAACACAAGAAGCAAAGTTTGAGCTTACATCACGTGTATTTTCCAATCCATGATAGCTTCGAATCGGGGTGAAAAACATTTGGTGACGTTGTTACCGTTGATAATACGCTGGCATTTTTCTGTTTTCATGAATGAAGTTAAGGTTATAGCTTTTGACGGGAAACTTGGACTTTGGTTTTGGATCCAGAAATGAATTTTTGTTGGCAGTGAAAAAACAGATATCTGTGTCTCTGAACATGGTCTTAAGTGTTTGGTTAATTTTATGACTGACATCAAACCTAGTTTATCTCTTGAAATTCGAAGCAAATTGCGAGTTTAAATAACGCGCCGACTTCCACAAAAACCTTGCGTCTGCCAGTACTAATCACAAATTGCAACAAGTTACATGAGTTCAGAGAAAAAGTGGAAAACAATGACTAGTTATTTTCATCTCTGAAATATTTTAAAGTATTTGTCTTGATGTAGACACAGGCCAGCAAAGCCAAGGTAAAACGACGCTTATGTTTATCAGTAATTAAACAAAATAGTAAAATCCTAATAGAAGAAAAAATATATATTTTCAACTATGATTTAACAATTAAAATAAAGTGACAAAGTTATAGTTAAAATTGCAGTCTGCACACTTTTCTTACTTTGGACTCCTGTGCCAGCAGAAAGATATGCCGAATAATTCTGGGAAGTTTTTACATTGTCCTTCGAGGAACGTAGACACATTTTGTTTAATTGTGCATGTTCCCTGTTTAAAATAAACTTGTTCATTACAAATTAGTAGATACGGTTTAAGTACACAAAATACAGAGGTGTTAAACAGCGTAATGATAACAATTGAAGCAAACGATGTCAGAGACATATCAAGTCCAACAAGGGCCTGTCATATAGGCGTAGCCAGGGGGGCCCAGAAGACCATGCCCCTCCCCAAATTGTTAGAATATTTAGTCATTTTGTGCTTCCAGAGGCAGTATCCCAAACAAAATTCTGTTGCTAGCCTAAAATAAAAAATTTTAGCCCTCGGTAATTTTTGGCTCCTCCCAAAGTTTTGGGCTGGCTACGCCACCGGGGCGTGTGCTGTCACCACTCCTCTTCATAGTATATTGTATGAATTGGATTAGGTAGATAGTCACAGCCGAGTCAAGGTGGATGTAATTGTTGGAAGATTCAGGATCAACCATTTGCTTTTTGCAGACGATTTGGAACTGCTTGCATGTTCTGAACAGGACCTGACAAAGCATATAATTAAAAACATTATGCTGGTTAACTTACAAACATGCACGGAAAATCTCATGGGCAGATTAAGATGGCCAAACAAAAACAAAAGAGTCAGGTCTGTTGTACCAAAATGTTTGAAGAAGAACAATAAAAAATGTCTTTTTCCACGAAGATTTTCTTGGCATCGGATATCAGGCGAGGCTCGTGAATCAGGTGACATTCAAAGAAAATATATTTTGCAGTTATAATTCCTCCACACGAACATACACAATTATAAGTGGCATGAAAGTTGAAAGGATTTTGGCCAAAGCGAATAATGCACAGCCAAAAAGTTGCTCGAGAATTGCCACCCTGTAAATGACATATAATACGCGAGTTGCCACAAATTCAATTTGAAAGAATTAAACGATACTTGTGTGGACTAAAGGTTTGGAACCAATTAGGGAGGGCGTTCCACGCTTTGTGAAAAATGAGTTGTAAAACAATTGTTTTGCAACATGGAAGTTAAACATTAAATTCAAACCCTGAAGACAAAGTAGTGTACTTTGTCTTTTCAATAAGTATGTCAGTGTGAATATTGAACAGTTTGAGAGAAGCAGCAGTGCTCCGTTGGTATATTTTGATTAAAGGACCATGCGGTAGAAATGGCACGGGCAGTTAATGGTTCGGTTTTTGGGTGGGCCGCTGAGGTTGGGCGAGCGGGCCGCTGACGATATTTTCATCGTCTGACTATATTTTTTATCGGTTGGATTTCCGCGAGCCGCTATACGAGCCGTCCGCTAATGTTAAAAAACCTTTAAAATTTTTATGAGTTAAAAGAACCATTCGGTGGCAATAAAAGTGGGTGAAACCACTTGGCATCTGCTTGGCATTACTTTGCTGATGCTGCTCGCAAATTTGCTTTTCCCATATGTGAGGACTCCGTCAGGCACGACTGGCAGGTACACTTTAAGAAACTGTTCGTGTATGGTGATAACTTCTTGCATGAGCGTGCCGGTATTCGATTTTGGTGCTGAGTGGTTTCTTGGAGGGAACGTGTTATGCAGCGATTTGATGGCGTGCTATTGGTGCTTTTTTATTTATGTACCAAATCACAATCGCTTTATAAGCAAGGTTGAGGTTGAGGGTTTTACGTTTAGAGTTTTAGGTTTAGGGTTTTCGGTTTAGAGATTTGGGGTTAGGGATTTAGGTTTAAGATTTTACGTTGAAAGAGGTGACGGTTTTAGGTTTAGGCTTGTAGGTTGAGAGTTTTAGGTTGAGAGCAGAACCTTTGCCAGAAAGTCTTCACTTCAGTAGGGGGGCTTTACGTTGGTGCGGGGATCTTGACATTTTAAATTGACAAAAACTCCACTGATTTGTACACTCCTGTTTCATATTTTAGTTTGGGGGTCTGATTTCAACAAAGCTACCCTGTGGCGACGGGACTGATTGACGGTTTTATTTTTTGGTTTAGGGTTTCAGGTTAAGGTCTTAGGTTAAGGGTTTTAGGCTTACACACTAATCCAAGCATGTAACTTTGTATATTGTGCTTGTCACAATGACATGACCACTTCAAACAATAATGTTCCACAAAAGACAAAATAACCCCAGCAGATATTTTTCCCAGGAGGCCAAATGAACAAGTCTGCCAATTGATTAGCGGGACATGGGCGGAACGGTTTGAAAAAGAATAAATGTCCTCGGTTCACGTGTGGTTAATGGGCTGGATGTTGCGGGCTATGGGCGATCCGGACCTGAAAAATCTTGGACTGTGCCATCTTTACCATGCGGGCTGAAAACGTTTGAGAAGAACTGTTGCACCTAATGTCACCACATTATATATGCCTGAAGGTGGAGTCTATCAAACGCAAGAAAAACAAAAAAAGCAGATCAAAATCCATAGTCTCAGTCAGCATGAAGATGTAAAAATTTTTAAACAAAAATTTTTTACAATATTTGCGCAAAACACACAAGAAAACAGCAATTAAAATAATAACAAAGCCTGTAAAGACAGAGATTGAATACCATACCGTCATCATACCAGCTGTGTCGACCTCCGAAATTGCTTTTTTAAGTAGTGACAATTGCAACAAGGCAATAAGCACCAACCTTCCAGTGAAACAATACGTCATAGTCACTCCTGATGGTTCTTACTCTTAAGAAACTCCGTGACCTGTAGACTGCAAAAGATTTGTTGCGATGCTATGCCAACTGTCTTTACAGCTTAGAGATCAGTGAATACCAGTTGTTTTTAAAAGCTTGTTAAACAGCGTTCCTGAACTTTTAGTTATTCAACGTTACTGCGAAGGGCCACAAAGAAATGTCGGGAAAGTTATTGGGTTTGGAGCAGTGCGAGGTTTACATTTGCAAGTTAAACAAAACTCTTAGTTTATCTATGTATTGAAAGATAAACAATGTTTTTAACGTAAAGGCAAGTGGTGATTGGTTAAAGCGAAAGTGAAAATTTTCACAAAATCTTTCGCTGCGAAAAATTTCTTCTGCAGCAACCAAGGGCGTACCGAGGTTAGAGGGCGCCCGGGGCAACTTTGGCACTGCCATGTTTGAACCTGAGGTGCTTTGGGAGTAAATGTACGGTAGTGAAGAAAGCACTTGCGACATTTTTGGAACTTTTCGACGTCCCCCAGTGATTCGGCTCTCGGGACATTGTGCCCCCCTTGTTACGCCCCTTGCAGCAACATCTAGACCAGGAGTTCTGCATTCGCTTCGTAGATCGCACAGCCCACAGAAAGGTTGTTGCGCAATCACTGGTAACTGTTACCTCGGTAAAAATATTGCTTCATTTACAATGTTCCTCGACAAAATAAAGGCTGAAAATATATCACAGCCAATGCAAAAATTAATTGAAATTTTAAGAAAACAAGTAAATAGCAATTTCCAAGCATCATTGCTAGAAATTTTGTTTTAAAAATGAACGGAATTTTTGGATGAAAAGAGCTTAACATCAACAACTTTTCAAAACTGCAGAGCTTCAACGAACACAAGGGGGCGTCGTGCAAAGACGAAAAAAGCTTAGAAAAGAACAAACACCGTCAAGAAAGATTAAGTTTTGTATTTGCAAAACAACAACAAACTCATTTATCAAACTTCTTAAAGCGCTGTAGCCTACGCGATAGGCCTCTGGTTCAAGTACCGGTACTCATAAATTTAACCTTCGTCACATGGCTGTAGAAGTCGTAACACATCCTCGATGCGAACATGTGCGAAAAGCCGCGAAGACAGGCGAAACTACACAAGTCTTGGAATAAAAATATCGCTAGCACTGTAGCTAGGAGAGCGCTCCTTTAGCCTAAGTGGGTGGCGCTGTGATTCGTACTATTTCGAATGTAACACTTTCGATCGCGGACGTAATCTTTCTGAAAAAACGTGGCTGCTTCATAAAAACTCAACACGAATACGCGACAAAGTGTCAAGTCATCTTGTAAATTCCTGCAGTGACAGCATATCAACACCCTACATTTACAAAAACATCAATTTCCCCATACTGTTTGACAACCGCTGAAACCACTTCTCAGTCTTATCCATTCGATACAGTTTAACTTGGATTGCCAAGTTTAAGGAACAACTTTCCTATTTTGTTAGAAAATGAGCAGTTTTCACAATCCTGACGATGAAGCACATGAACCTGAAGCTGGTAACATCAACGAAATTACTGAAGGTCCGCAACAGCTAAACAGAATTGCAACGCTGATGCAGAATAATTTGCATTCAACGATCCACTTCCGAGTACTGTGTGAAGATTTGCTGAGGAACACATCTTGTCTTCGCATTTTACTCCCTTGTACAAGAGACAGTTTGATAAAGCTCGTCAATGAACTTGACACTTTGCAACCGATCGCCCGACGGCCAACCTGCAAGACGACCTCAGCAAGGTTAAACGACGTATAACATACCGCATCATCTCAGTTCATGAGTGTTGACTTAGGGGTGTTGAGATGTGTATCAAATTATAAATAAGAAACAAAATACAACTAAGATATTGTTGCCGAAAATGTTTAACAATGTAAATTTACAACATCACATTCGAGATAGATTGACGCTAGAAACAGATGAATCATTGGATTGAACGCTGGGATGTTGTTAATCGCTTGGACACATCATTGTTAATTCCCATGCACTGTATTCTGCCCTTCTTCACAGACAGTAAGTGTCAATTTACGCTGATGATGCAACTGAATATAGAAGTATTTTTCTCATGATCTGTGTGGTTATTATTTCATGTAGTACTGAAGTTAAAAATTACAAGGAAGAACTGCTTTATTTGGTTAGTCAAAACTGCGTCACATGTATCGTTGAGAATCAAAAGTTTTTTTCTTGACGACAACCTTACTTTGTAGTAATTGTTCATAAAAACGTTTCCATCAAAATTGATTTTTCAGGTAAGCATTGAAATGCTCGGTGTCTTGCCCCAAAATTACTTCTTGCTTTTCAACAAAACCCTGTTGCATCAACTTTCTTCTTTCTTGTGATGTCAAATTTGCTGTTCCAATCTTGATAACATTTTCACTGTTACATGCAAAGGGTTCCTGAATATCAGTTTTGCCACTGCGATTTTGCTAAGGCAGAAGCATAGCTATACGACAGAGGGTGGTCCAAAAAAGCGCCCTATTTTGTTTTTGTTTTTGACCTCATTTTTTACTCATATGAAAATTTGTGAAAATGCTTTCACCAAACATTAACAGAAGTATGGGAAACTATGTCTTCCAATTGTGATATGCGTTTAAACAGTTTTAGTGTCCTGTAAAAGTTGATAATATGTTTTATCCAGGTACCTTTCTGGCGAATAACTGCTCCAACACGAACGTTGAAATTGTCAATGACTCGTCCAATCATGTTGGCAGGTGTACTGTACCTCTGATCTCCCGTTGTATGTTGTCCTTCAAATCTGCCAGAGTCTGGGGATTGTTGCACATAATTTCTTTAAGGTACCCCCGGAGAAAGTAGTCAGGTGGGTTAAGATCAGGTGAGTAGGGTGGCCAAGCCTAATCACTGAAGAAAATCAAACCCAACAAGCCAGGGTTATTTTCAATCCTCTGACTTGTATCCTGACAAAACGCAAGTCGATCAGCTTTGTTGTCATCTGTTTGCCTTCGCAATATTTGAATTTCGTAAGGAAAGATCCTAAGGTCCTCATGGAGGATTCTCTAAAGTCATGATCTGGAAATGCCAACTTCTGGTGAGAGACGGCGCGTTGATTTTCTGGGTTGTTGCTCTAGCTGCCCCTCAAATTTTTTATGTTGTTGGGTATTTTCACTGAACGAGGTCGACCATTGTGACCTTTATTGGCACTTGCCACACTTCTAGTCTCCAAAAATTTGGCCACCAAACGTTCAGTTGTTCTGCTATCAGGTAATTTGTCCCTGCCAAAATCTCCCCTGCATTGCCTTTATGTCAGAACCACCAATTGTGTGGCAAAGTACGCCTCTATTATTTTTGTCCGCTGCTGCATAGTATAGTGTCCACTGTTATCCATATTGACGTCAAAACAATTTCCTAGACCTAGCGTCCAAACCGCCTGAAAAATAAAGCAAACACTTCTGAAACACAATTTTGGAAATAAATACAAAATAGGGCGTTTTTGGAAAACTCTGCACATTTATATATCTTCTATGGCTTAACTATACAAAAGAATGCAGAGGTACTAAAAACTATTGAAGAAGTTGGTTTAATTTCTTGTTTGATAGATATTTGCCCACTTTTCAGTATGATACGCAATAAAACAAGCGTTTAAAATTTTAACTGGTGCAATACATTGAAAAACGTCTTCTTTTATCTCATGTTTTGCGTGACAGCAACTTCATTGAATGTCAGTGCACCAGTTAATTTTTTTTTGGAAAAAGTCTATGACATTGAAAATTTCGCAATTATAGAAATATTATACCAACACTCCCATTCCTTTCATCAACCAAAAGCTACAGTATAGAACACGTTCTTCTGCTCCGTTCCAACTGTACAGACTACAGATCCCACTTGAAAAATAGAGAGGGTGTGAGAAAAATATACAGAAAGTAGGAATTGCTACCCTGTAAACGTGCCTTTTCAAACTTGTTGATAAGCAGAGAAGGAATTGCTCAACATAAGAATGAAGATACTTGAATGGAGGGAAATCGCGAAAAACACAGAGGCATACTTCTATTTAGAACGAAAATTCTTTCTATCCACCTGGTTCAGTTGGCAGTCACCGACGTTCAAACAGGTAAGGGAAATGGCGAATGCCTCAGCCTAATGTAGTAAAATGCAATTTTCGGTATGGTAACAGTGACGGATTTACGCATAGGCCAAATAGGTCATCGCCTAGGACCCGGCGCTTTTGGGGCCCTGCACACCTCTTTCCTATGACGACTCATTATTAACTTAAAATTTGCGGAACTGCGCAGAGGCATAACTTCACAATTTACGGTACTTCGAAACGAGCGAAAATGCAAACGTCTGGACTCTTATCAGTGCAATAACAACAAGATGATATTGTTTACTACCCAATATAAGAATGACAATACTGCTTTTCATCGAAGTTCTGCAGTGTCGGGAGGTATTGCGTTGTTGCGAGCTTTTCGTCAGTGGAATTGCTGCGCCAACAAAGCGGCGCGATTTTTGCTACTGTCGCCGTAACAGGGCATTTTCGTTATTGAGTAGAAAGAGCAAAGCGTTTTGTGAACGTGCGTTTGCATTTAATCGTCAGCAATGTGAAAATGATAAGGAAAATGTCGAGGTTATCCCTGGAAAATTTTCTGCGAACGCCCATGGCTGACAGGCAGGGCCGGATTATCTCTCAGCTGTTTTCAGAGTGTTGGCCAGTGGGCTCACTTCAGCTAAGTTTCCCACCCTGGCTCAAATCTCAAGTTACCCCACGGCACCTGATCAAAGCTTTAAGGTTGTACTGCAGATAAAAGCTATGTGCAGGGATAGCAGCAGTATCCAACAACAAAAACATACTTGCTTCTTCTGAGCACTACAGTAGTTTTGTTAGCGTTTCTATCACAGAAAGCTCGTTTGGTGTTTAGATGTGAATGTTTCCATTTTAATATTCGTTAACAAAACCATTCATGAATCAGATTGCTATTGAGTATTTGCGCAAGTTTGTACTGTTAACATGCTAAGCAAATCAGAAGATATTGATGAACTTGAATCGATTTCCATTAAATAACATCTATGCGTGCTGATTTTTGTTACTGGTGCAGTGTGCACAGACAGTGCCTAAGTTGAAGATATGGGTAGACAAGAATCGCCGCAGTTAATAGAAAGAAAGACACAGGTTGATACTGATGCTCAAGAAACAAGTAGAGCTTCCAAGTATTGAACTTGAATAGCAAGCAAAAGTCACTTTGCCAACTGGCAACCACATAACTCTTCACCAAGGAGCCAAAGAATAGGGAAACAGCAAGAAAATGACAAAAGCGCATTTGTGTCTGATGCCTTAGATTACCGGCTCTTATAGTTTATCAAACCGTGCGGACCCTTATTTTTTAGCTTGATGGTCGCTAACTCTTCAGATGAAAGGTCTTTTTCAAGATTCCAAATAATTAAAAATGAATTAAATGGTTGCAATGTTTCAGACGAGGTTGTCCACACTCAACTTTCGGTGCATTAAAAGTGACAAACTCAGGCCAAACAAATTGTGATGAATTCTTAGATGTTTTTGTTATGAAGAAGGCCAGGACAAAATCTTTTTAACTGTTTAGTGTGCTATGTTCAGCGTTACTTGATTCGATGATTGTAGCTTTTCATTTCTTTTTCTTAATACGTGTTTCAATAATGACTGCATAAGGGAAGTTTAAACCAGTCGCGTCGCCACGGGGGAGTATTGGTGGGCTCAGCCCCTCAAAATTTAAATATGAAACAATACAAATCAGTGGAGATTTTATCAAATTTTCAGAATGTCAAGTCCCTCTGCGCAGATGTAAAGCCCTCCTATTGAAGACTTTCTGGCAACGGTTGTGGATTAAACCTCACGTACTTTCGAGCAGCGGTATCGTTGCGTTCGATTTTAGCAGTCTGAAAAAGTAACAACCACGCGAATCGTGAACCTAGCAGTTGCAACCATTTGGTGCGTTTTACTTGGCGTGTTTTGCTCGTGTGTGTGAGATTTTTACAGCCTGGTAAGCGAGTCGCAATGAGGTTCTCACGTTGTGCTTTAACGTCTTTATGCCGCTACACATATGTGCAGTGTGTTTCGTTTCTTGAGCACAGATAAGAAAAAACAGATGTGAAACTTATAAAAAATGTAGACCCTATGTTTTGTGAAGTATTTTAACCGGCGCGTTTTTGGTTGGTTTGCCTGTAGAAATTAATAATCCTGTTCCCGCTAGCCAAGCACGATTTCAACAATTCCGTGTCATTGAACGTGTTTGCCTCGAAGGCAATAATTAAGCGCAGTAACTGTGGCACACTCTAGTCATAGGCGGATCCAGGATTTTTTCAGGAGGGGACTCAAAGACCCCCCTCCTAAAAAAATCCTGGATCCGCCAATGACTTTAGAAGGGGACTCAAAGACGAGTTCATCCGGATGTGTACCGACTGCATAGCAGTAAAGACCCAACTGCTCAAATAACGTTTTTAACAAACACGGTTAATAACCACACACTTTTTGGCTAAACTGCATTCTCACCATTACCCAAGCTTACTGGGACGTTTACGAAGAAGAAGCGGTCTTAAAAACAATTCAGAAATTATTCTCAAGCTTATCTAACCTTAAAAGAGTAACTTGTTGAATGTCCGAGAAGTTTTATTGTTAGAAAAACAAACACAGGTCCACGCCGAAAAAAACGCGTGGCGCAGGAATAGAAGTGACACCAGAGCCGTGTGAAACGTTGTTGGGCCCCCCCAAAAAAATCCAGATGGGGCCCTTTAATATCAGCAAGCATTTAGGCAGATGCGTGCTTTTTCAAGCCAGTTGCAAATTAGTCCCTTGAGCAGCGCTATGTCAAAACCTATCCAAGCTAAACTAATAATGAACAACTCAGGAGAAAATAACTTTAATGAACTGCCAATGCAAAATAAGTGAAAACTAACTTCATCACTTGTTGGTTGTTATCATAAATAAAGCGAAACAAATATCTCTTCACATGATGTGATAGGAAGTTATTTATGATGTAATTTACCTGTTTGATGTAGTTGCCGTACTTGCATCAACTGTAGTATACGTCTGGTATACGACAATATGTGAAATCGGCAGTCTCATTAATGTTTGTGATTTGCATCCCGACGATCACAGAGCACCTGGTGGTCGCTTTACAGCCTTATCATTTTAATAGCTAGTCTCAATGTAATCAACTTGGTGCTTTCACCAAAAGCTGATAGGTGGAAGTGCGTAAAACTAACTGCTTCCCAACACTCCCTCTGCCTTCACTTCTAATAAGAACGAATTTATTAGAATGTGACACCATCCATCTTCATCATGACATATAGCAAGTGAGATTAAATCTGAAGAGGCTTTTTAAGATCGAGCAAGCGAGCGTTAAACTTGCCGAGATTATCCCCGTTTTTCTGGTCGAAACCTTAAATTAGACTATCTTAACACAGTCTGCACAGACATATATATAATAAACTGACACAACAGCCTTCCTTCGTTTCAACTTTACATAAGCTGTCTTAAGCAGCTTTCACGAAAATGTTTTCAACGTTGAACTAGAAACCTAGTCTCTATCTGTACGCAACTACAAAGCGATTGCACAACACTCCACAGCACATTCATTATGACGTAAATTTTCCCGAGAATTTCAACGCACAAGGACGAAGTTAAGTGGGGAAGGTCAACACTTTATTAACAGTTGGCCTTGTTCTGACGTAACCACAACTTTACAAAAACTGCTATAGCGTCCGAACGTCCGCAATTCTTTTTCGAAATTAACGCTTCATTCGAAATTAACACATGCTTAATCTACTGACTTGCATTGAGGGCAAAAAACAGAAGAGTGCATTGAGGGCAAACACCAGAAGAGTAAAAGTCAAGGGTAGAGAGATGGATCTAACTTACTATTACAATATATATTGTGGGGCCCCTACAAATGGTCGGGGCCCCCCCGACCAGGGGGTACGGGGCTGCCTTGCCACGGCACTGAGTGACACAAAACTACACGAAGAAATCTGAAATGCCGCCAGTAAGCTTTGTTGGCATTCTGTGCAAGATCCATGCGGTATTGTATTCGAAAGTTGCAGATCCTCATGACGTTCGGACTTGAAAATTTGTTTGCTTTCGGAAAATTTTCCAATTTTCATTGCAAAGCACCAGAGACGCAGCGAGGGGGGCAAGCGGACACAATTCCCCGGGCGCCGAATCACTGCGGGGAGTCAAAAAGGCCCAACAATGTCATAAGCACATTTTTCAAAACAGTACATTTGCTTCCGAAACACCTCAGGTTCGAACATGGGGACGGCAAACTTGTTTCTTGCTCCAGGCGCCATCTAACCCCGGTACGCCCCTGCACAATCAGTGCCAGATGAGGATTTTAGGGACCTTGAGGCACAATTTTTTGAGGGCCCCCATCTTTTCAATATAAACCAATGTCGCATGGTGTACCCATACTACTCGTGTTCATCACGCGAAATAACACACTCTGCAACATCAAATGAAAAGTGTAGATACGTAATGCAAAAACGAAAACGGAAAACGTTTGTCCTATCATAAACTCAGGAATACGAAAACGTTCTCAGTTTTTCTCACCATGTGAGTCACTCAAACTATAATAGTACTTTGCGTGCTTTTTTGCAAGCAAATGCATGTATCAGCTTGTCAAAGTCTTGTTTCCGTAATAGTTCGCTCTCATGATGCTTTATGCCCTGCTCTTTTCCTCTGTGTCATAAATACGATGCCATACCGTTTTTCTATGATTTCACAAGCGCCTGTAATGGGCAACAAGCATAGTGCGCAGGCAATGTATAACTGTGTTGAGTGCCAGCTTTCATGTTGGGGGCCCCTTGACTGCAGGGGCCCTGAGGCCCGTGCCTCACGGGCCTCAAAGCTAGTATGGCACTGTGCACAATGCACATCACGACAGTCTAGCTCGAGCCAAAATGACGAAATTTGTTTACAAAAATACCTGCCCATCAGTGGCAAGCTGTCAATCACAAAATATTTAAAACAAAATGATGTTGATTATCGAAGTCATTTGACCATAGAAAATAACGTGAAGGTCGAAAACAGGTATATTACTTCGAAAAGAAGCACAACTTTCCTCTCCCCCCAAAAAATGCTGGGGGTACGCGTAGAGACAAACATATCAAAAAAC
>Ga0210059_1011622_pt1 | contig 13435 bp, 6 predicted proteins | sample Ectturendosymbi2_FD_188042 | JGI IMG/M metagenome (GOLD analysis project Ga0210059, IMG submission 188042) | Ecteinascidia turbinata endosymbiont from Florida, USA - Sample 2 (SPAdes) (version 2) | ecosystem: Host-associated > Tunicates > Ascidians > Unclassified | place: Key West, Florida...
GAAATAGTTTCGTATTTTTTTTAATTACACTTTTACATTTTGCGCAACACTTGAAAAAAATTGCAGTAAAAAGTTGCACGCAAAAATCGAAAATGTTGCAAAAAGTTGCAATATAACAACCCTGGAAGCAGCTCAAAACATTGAACTGCATGTATTTTGAGTATTTAGGAAGCTGTAAAAAAAAGTTGCAAAAGTTGCAAAAACTTGCCCTACTTATAACTCAAAAAGGTCAACTGGTATGAAGTTGATTCTTATTTTATTTGAAAGAGTAGAAGATTTTTTTGGTTTCAGGAAACCTTTACTTATTTACCTATTCGATATGCTTTTTATCATTTTAAGTAACCACGAGGATTTTGACTCATAATTAAATATGCACTAGAGCAAGCTGCAAGAATAATTTGTATTCTCAAGTTTTATTCATTTGTTTCACATGATACATGTTTCTGATATTATGTTGAAGATAAAACAGTTTTCAGAAGTTTCATCATAGTAATTCCATGTATAATAAACGGATAAAAATTGTATTTTATGAGCTTTGTTTAATTTTTTATTTTTTCTGAGGTGGTGTCCTATCTATCAGATTCTCCTCAAAATGCAAAAAATAAGCTGTTATATAAAATCATAACTGCCAAATGGTAACAAACAAGATCACGCCCTCAAAAAATTAAGAGATTGTCCAGGGAAAGATTAGACAAGGGTACTTGTGTGGTCAATCTGTGACATCAAATTTCAAAGTATTATGTTACCTTTTCATGTCAAACTATTTGCAACTTTTGCAAGAGACAATGCAGCTTCATTTTATTAATCTTATGCTATCAAGGGTAATAAAATGTACACCACTTTCATTCAATTTGTCTAACACAAAATAAAATGTAAGGAATAGTCCCATTCGCACTTATTCTTTAGTAGTGCAAACTTCAACTAATTATCAACTCAAACCCATACGTTACAAAAAAAATTGTTGCAGAGTTGTATAACAATGCATAGTACACTGCCATAGCGCAAGATGTTGACCAGGAACAAGTATTCTTCAATACAATTTATGCATCCTAATGGAATTTCTTCATTATAATGGAGCTACCTTAATTGCACTATTGAAAACCATGGCCAAAATCAGTCCGTGGCTACTGCCATGTCTCTTCAAGATCAATGACAAAGATAATGAAGAGATTTGAAGAAATTAGCTCTATTAATGCTGCTATTGTCTATGGACACAAAATAAATAGTTTACTGCTCATTTACCTTTACCTTGTATACTACATGAGGTTGACGTTAGGAAGAATTTCATTGCTGTTGAATTGCCTGTACCATGCATGTCGAGCGTAAGGGCAACCATGAAAAATTGTCGGACCATACAAAGATACCAATTTTTGTAAGTCAATAAATTTAACAACTTTTTTGATATGACAACTTTGTTGGATTATTTGCAGTGATGCAGTCTTGAGACTTGGTCTCCAGACCATTTTTGCAAGTCTTAGTCTTGAAGGTTTCAGGTCTCATCTTGCTCTCAAAGGTTACAGGTCTCGGTCACAAGCCTGTTGTCTTGAAACTGTCAATATTGCAAGCATATGGCTTTGTAAAACTTCTGTGATTCAACAAGTTCTTCTCTGTTGTATTAGTAAGTAAAAAAGAACCAAAACAGATTGAAAAAATGCCAGAAATTTGAAAAAATTCAACTTCAAAATGATAATAATTTTTTGAAAAATTTCAGAAAAATGCACAAATTTTGAAATCTCAAGTTTCAGTCTCGAAGTTTGAACAAGGTGTCAGTATCAAAGGTTAGTCTTGACAACATAACTGATTATTTGACAAAACAAAAATAATGCCATCTGAAATATGTATCAGACAATAATGTATGAGTAAAATTGAAGCAACAACAACTGTCAATGTGTATGGAAATAAGATGTATGTTTGTATCAAATGAAGTAAGATCTCTGGATCATGCAACTCTGGTTTTTAAATTGAATGGAATATAGACAAAAACAACCAGATAAAAAGATCAGTAATTACAAATGAGAAAAAAGAGTAAGTTACTAATAAGCATATTGTAAATCAGATTACATGTTAGAATTCACAATGGTAATTTTCTTGACCATGAAAATAATATATGCAAATTTATGTTATATTTAAATTTCAAATTTATAAATATTAGCAATATTCAAAATTGATCCTTTTTCTAATTTTTCACATTTTTCAACATGTTTTTAATCTTAAAAAATTTTGTTGAGAATATTGAGAATACTTCAGAACTGTATTGTTAAACATTCATTGCAAAGTTTTTTTTAATTAAACAAATGAAATTTAATTAGATTTAATTAAACAAATCAAATTAAATTAGAATTAATTTTTTTTACATTTAGTTTAACAAATTAAGTTTTTTTTAATTTCATGGTAATATTTTTTAAAAGTATTTTTGGTAACAAAACTTTTAATGGATATGTACTATTATATAAACATAATTTTTTTGCCTGAAGTTCAAAAATAAGCATGGGTGACCAAGATACAGTAGTATCTCCATAACACCAGCTATTACATCAAAAAAAAATGAAGTCAATTGAAGTTGCACTACTTGAGACATAGGTATTTAAAATATTGTCATGCTTGAATGCACATGAAAAACATGTTGCCTTATTACAACGATTAACCAGGGTTCAAAGGTAACCAGTGAAAAACTTCCTGTGTTGTTTTGTTCAGCATAGAGGCTTCCATTTTACTTCAAAATATTGAATGAAAATATTCAGAGATAACGGAGTGACAATCAGTTGAAGTTCCAACAACAAAATTCAAAGAATTTTTTGGTCCAATTCTCTTAATAAACATTAAAATTTCAAATGATCATAATTTCAGAAATACAGGACCGATTTCAAAAACAACCTTGTAGAGCTCAGAAGCCTGAGATCTTCCCCTCTATAAAATTTCGTGAATTTTGGTAAGGGTCAGATGAAAAATCCCCATTTTGCTGGATCACCTGACATGGAATGACCTTAATCTGATGATGCTTTTGTTTTGGCAGCGATGGCTGACGTATGCACCACGCTTTATCTCATCTGCTTGTTTATGAAAATGTACCTGCTAACATTGCTGCAAGATAACTGTCCTGACTTGCTTTGTTGTGCTTTCTTGTGCAAGTTGTCTGCATGGGTGAGGAATACAACAGCGTTTTGTCAATACCTAGTGAGGTCGATTAAAATCAGCCATTTTGGTCAATACTGATATATCACTAAAACCCAAATATTGGACGATTATATCAGAGAGGCCGATATATCGGTCTATCTCTAGTTTCAAACGTATGTTGGCAGCTAAAGCGTTAGCATCAGCATTGATGAAGTCTCAAGACTTCAATTTTGAGAAACATCTAAGACCCATTTTTGTGAGTTTCAGTTTCAAAGCTCTTCCTAGGTCTTGGGACTTCAAATCGATAATTATTAATTAATTAAAATCGATAATTACTTCATTAGGATATTAATTAATTTGTTGCTTTTAGATCATACATAATTTTTGCACCAGAAACGTTAGATAGCTAATCAAGAGCTATAAGGACTCAGATTACAGCCTAGTTTCTAATAAAGCTTGGGTTCCCTCTTGCAGTTGGGGCCCAGGGCCAGGTAACCTGAGCCAAAATGGCCTAAAACCTACCCCACTTAAGACGTCACCCACATAAAACTAAAAATCCAAAACTTTCCAACTTTAAAAAAAATATAAACTAGAAGACTTGCTGCATTTTTTGAGCATTTCAACAGCTCTATAGCGCAATTGGGAGGTGAGTTATGGTGGTGCAAAGTCACAGTGAAAAAGTGACTCATGTAGGTCTTAAAGGTAAGATCAACCTGGTGCCAAAGGTGTTAAATAAAGGAAAATATTGGTAGTGTAGAGAATAACATAAACCTCTGTCTTCAAGGTTTTAATAAACTTAAATCTCAAACTAAGGTCACGAATAAAAAGACATATTAACAGCAACTTCAGCAAATATGAAATGACATGAACAGAAAACATCAACCACTTACATGTAACATGAAAGCAATTAGCAAAAAGCTAATCAACATGGTGTATGCACAAGATGCATACTTCCAAATAGTAATTTTCATTACAAGTATATCTCCCTAAAAACAATAAAATTCTGAAGATATAACTTCTTCAGTTCTTTTTTCCTCACTTGAAACTAAACTACATAGTTGACAAAAATTATTAGCATTCAATTACCTGATTCTGTTTCAAACCATGTTCAAATATCTGAATTAAGCAATCAGTAAGTGTAGTTAAGCCTCCATGAACATAAAAGATATTGGTCGATTGCAAGCTCAGTATTTTTTCAACAGTTTCTTTTAACTGAAAGAAAATCCTGCTTCGTTGGGCACTGCAAATTTTGAGTAAAAAAGAAAATTATTTTATGCTTAATTGAAATAATTATTATATCACTGTTTATGTATCATGTTGAAGCAATGAAAGAAACTTTTTCATCAATTTCTTAATGAAATTTGCTTTGAAACCTGATGACATAATTACGCCATTTGGACAATGAAATCATAACATCATTGCATACATATAACTGAGATACACCTTATCACATTGCTTCTAAACTAACAAATCTACTTCAAAAATAGCTCTGTTAGGAAAAACATGCAGCGCTGAAATGCCTTGATTGAGAGTTGAGGATTTGGTTAATTAATTATTTTACAATGTAAACATGGGAAATCCTTAGAGGATTAATTAATTATCTTTGTTCGGCCATAACTTGTCAACTGCTAATGCTAGATGGCCAATCAAGGGCTCTAAAGATGCAGATTTTCACCCGGTTTGTTTTCAAAAGAAAAAATGGGCAAATTGCCACTTGAACTTCTTTCTCAGGTCCTGATGACATCATCTAAAAATCCCTTGACCTCAGTTGTTATGTCACGCAAAAAAAGTTCAAACTCAAGTGTCCAGATTTTTTTAATTGAAGCTAGGAGACCTTCTGCTTCTTTAGAGGGTTTGAACAGCTCTCTAGCTCTATCAGTTGGGAAGTTATGACTGGACAAAGACCAAGCTACTGTAGGGTTAAATAACAAAGCATCAAACCACATACCCATGATCCATTTGAGATTGTTTGCATGCTGAATACAAAAACAAAAGCAACTGGATGGCCAGCAGTTCACATGAAGCAAAACCACAGTAGTTTAATAATCAGGATGTTGTGGAAGTAGTAATTAATGCTAGTAATGACAAAATGTCTCTCAAAACACCTGAAAAATAGCACAGCATCAAGCAACACTATCATCACCACACCAAATTTATCTATGTGATTGGTTAAGGTACTGGAAATTACTGCACCATGTACAAGTCAACATTTCTGGACAAATTTCTGTTCTGAGTATTGGGTGTAATCCTTTTCTCTTGTAAGTACACAGATCCATGCATGTAGACTGCTAAGAGAAAAAAGCAGATTGTGGAAGTGAATTCCCGTTCTTGTGAATATGGCTGACTTGTCACAATTGTAGCCAGCCTAGTACCTGGCACATTTTTCTCTGGGCAAACTATCCAGTAACAGAAGTGCTAAGGCAAGACAGTCTATACCACTTGTCTAACCTGCAGTCCACAGGGCCACACAGCCCAGTCAAAGGTTTTATGCAGCTCAATGTAGGTTTATAAAAAGGGCACCTACATTTCCCAACAACTGGACCATTGAGCTGTGTTATGAGGGCAATGTAAATAGTTTATTCAGCTTGAGTAAAAGCCAACAAAAAGATGAAACTACTGCACTTAGAGTAATGTGTTTCAAAAAAATGTTTGCTTGATAAGTATCATTTATTCAAGATCCCAAAAGCAATACTAAGTGGGCCATGCCATTTTTGTTTATAAACCATTGAGGCCATTCCAAAAGGAGGACTGAGAAGGAGGGTCTTAGACCATGAGCACAGACCTTACTCAAAACAAATATTGAACTATAGCACACACACACACACACATATATATATATATATATACATATATATCATCCAGCTAGAAATGCGCATTTAAATCATTTTAAATAAAAATGAATTTGTTGGTAAGGCTTTACTGCCTTCAGGCATTAAAAACATTTTGGGGATCTTAGATTGTTGGCAAGGGTAAGACATTGTGCATCTTATGATGTATTGTACATTTTGCACATGTGTGAAGTCACTGTATGATTTTCAGAGGAAAACCACAACGATATCATAACAGGGTAACTCAAATATTGCAAGAGGTAGGTATCTAAAAGTGTATCAAAATCTGCAATCCAATGATATTTTTGATGTCCCTTTACCGCAATCAGTTAATGAGGTGTTATTCTAAGACATTGTGGGCTAAACATAACACTAGTAACATGACTGCTGGTGGTAGACTATTTCAAGAAGGTCAAATATCACTGGTTTAAAGTTTTCATAACTTTTAAATATCATTCCTTAATTTCTTTATATCTTCAATCCTTTTCTTGTGCCCAAAAGATAGCTTACGATTTTGTCGCATGTAATTCAAATACCATACAGCTGCATATATTATGACAGCAAATAAAACCACTGCCACTTGGTTACCTCTACCAAACTTGTATGAGCCATACATTTTCATATAGTCATTCTTTTGCTTGTAATGGTATGAATCCTCATACCAATGTTTAGGATATGAGTGCCTAGCTACAGGTTTCCTAAAATGTTTGCGAGGATGCTTGAACATTCTCAATGACTCATCATACTGCCTCCTTGTCACAGGGTTATTCAGGACTTGATATGCTTCATTAATCTTTATAAATTGTTTGTGCATATCATCATTTCCATGGTGTTTATCAGGATGAAACTCTTTGCATTTCCGAAAATAAGCATGTTTAACTTCTTCATCAGTTGCATCCTTCTTAGTGCCAAGCACATCATAATAATCATAGTCTTTGGATGAAAAAGCAGAAAATGGTGCAATTTGTAGCCAACTACCAATGCTATGTTTCAACAAAAGACAAGCACTTTGATGAAAACTACGCCACATGCTCAAATGTACAGAAGCATGGTTGGTTAAAAAACCATGTCTTATGACTTCATGAATCAACCAACTATTTGGTAAGAACAGCCAGATTTTCAGACGTTAATTTACAGTTATCAAAAACAGTTTTAAATACTACATCATTTATTTAATACTCATTTACCTGAATACATGAAAAACATTTACAATTTCATATAGTACAGTTTAACAAGAAACCTTTAAGGCCCACAGAGGGCACAACTGTGCCTTTTAAAGTAATGATCGGCCGTAAGTCGTCTTCACTGACGCTCTAATGTGATCCACTTGCATGTTATGGTCAATAATAACTTCAAAAGGCACGACCGTGCCCTCTGTGGGCCTTAAAGGGTTGCAATGTTATGCATAAGAATACTATCAATGAAGCTGACTATTTTATTGCTCACATAACAAACAAAAAGCTAATGCCAAAATCATATAAAATGAGATACCATTCCCAGGTTTTAGTTGGTCTGAATAAATGTAAACAAAAGCACATGGTACCACTTATGGACTAATCAGCACAGTGGGATGGTGCCTGAAAAAACCAAGGGCTTAAACTTAGGAAAAACAAAAAATATCATCAGTGAACACAGGCAGAAAGCATCATCACCCAAAAAAAGCTAGATAGCAGTTTTAAGACATACACACAGAAAGCATGCATTCCCACATTTTCTTTTTGAAACATGTTAATATGTAAGATGAAAGCCAAAAAATGCATGCAAAAGTAACAAAAGTCACAAGTAACATTAGCACATTTTCAGAAGTTTGTCAGGTGTACACTTAATAAAAGTAATTTTCAGGTTTCTTTCATATCTCGTTAGCTCTAGAGTCTAGACTCAGAAAATCTCCAAGTGCTGTTTGCTACAGCATACTGACAATGCTCCTTAAATATTCCTGCTGCTTTCTACTTCTTTTCTTGACTCTTTTCCCGTGTTAAATGCAAGGACACATCTGAAGCTTCATTTACAACATTTAGGTTCTTCACAAAGTTATGAGCAGTAACATAACCACTATTTTGTTGCATGGTCTGCATTCAACAGCTGAAGTAGTGTCCAGGAATCTTTTCCAACAAGATCAACAAGTGAAACATATTGTCAGTCAGAAGAGGTATCTGTTGCAGAACAATTTTATTACTTTGCTTAGGGTGATGCAGGAATGCCTTAACCATTGCTTGCTTTTCACTCAAAGGAACAGAGTCATTAAAAAATGACAAAGCAATCAAGCAAAAAAGAACGATTATGCGCAAATTAGTACAACATGAAAAGGCAATAAAAAATTAGCAAAAATTGTATAAAAGATTGGCAAATGCAGGATGTTAGTCAGTGACTATCGAAAGAGCTGCCACGAGCAGTCAGATTACATTTGATTTAGTAGCAATGGGAAAGAAAAGATTTTTAAAATGCAAAATTATACCGTGTTGTGGCATAAAAAGTTTGCAAGTTCGTAAATAGCTTGAATGCGTTGTCGTCACATGGCATGGCTTGATAATGGCAAAAATGCCAGCGGGGCATGGGTTTCTTTGCTTTGAAAAATTGAAACTGTCTTACTTGGTAGTCAGCAAGCAATCCAACCTTGCAGTGCTACATCAGCAAAAGTTGAGGAGACTTGTAAAAATAGTCAACAGTGTGATCAATCCAGAAACGTCTAGAGATAGTCGAAAAAATGAATGCAAGATGTGGCAAACACAAGCCAAGTAGTCTGACACCATGCAGGAAAGTGGATATTCTTTTTCAATTGACGTCGATGAAAGTGAAGTACACCAAGGAAAGGGATGCAGGTGCAAAACATAATGTCCGCTTGAAATTTCTACTTGTAGAATCTTGCTTATGAAAAGCAAAGAACAGTGTAGGAACCAATGTAGCTTTTCCAGTGCCAAAACAGATCAGCACCAAACGGGTAGATGAATTTTCAGATGAAAATGGAGCCATTTTTAATGTGTTTGGTAGTTATAAAATGATTATTTGAAATTTAAATCACTGTAATAATGTAATGTGGTCTTACTTCACATCAACAGTATCAATAAGTCTTGGTAGTGGCTACGGAACCAACCATGGATCTTCCTGTTTCATAACTTATTCAACCATACCATACTGCCTCGCATGATGCAGTTCGAATAAAGCGGTCAGTTTGTCATTCGACTGGCATCGATCTGGTAGCCCAATGGGCAGATTCCAAGTCTGCCGTGCTAATGGTGTATCGGTTCGCCTCTCACCTTGGCGACTTTGGTTTTGGTAATGGTTGCAAGTGAAGTTTCAAATCATTAGACTAGTTTTTCTTACTTAAAAAAAAAAATTTCAAACTTTAGATTTAGGGATTAGGTTTTCGGGGTTACATTTAGGGGTTAGGTTTAGAGACTAAATTTAGGGATTAAGTTTAGGGATTAGATTTAGGGATTAGATTTAGGGATTAAGTTTAGCGATTAAGTTTATGGGTTGGGTTTAGTGGTTAGGTTAGTGTTAGCATTAGGTCAGCATTCGGGTTAGGGCTGCAGTGAGTGTTAAGGTGGGAGAAAAATAATTTCACCACTTTGTTTCTAGCCCTCCTACAAAAATTTCAAAAAGGGAAGTGTCTAGCTGTACGGCACCGTATGGCTAGCTTCTGGGGCTAGCCGTACGGCACTCTCATCAGGGCGCACTGTGATTGGTGGAAGCCGTGGTGCGCAGCAGTGCAACACGGTTGTCGTTGAGAAGAGCGGTGAAGAACATCTTTGCCATGATGCACATCGTTGCGGAATAATGCAGGCTCACTTATCGGTGTACACTAGAGTGCAGCGCTGAGCAGAAACCCAAAGTGCACAGTGCACATAATTGTATAACAGCCATACCAGGTTTTAGGGTTTGCCTCATAACTCTTAACCGTGTCGCACCACTGCTTCCACCAATCACAGTGCACCATGATGAGAGTGCCGTACGGTTAACCCCAGAAGCTAGCCATATGGTGCCATACGGCTAGACACTGCCTTCAACAAATTACCCTAGTCACCCGCCTTGGAAAAAATCCTTAGACACCCATGGTTAGGTTTAGGTTATAGGGTTTACCTTTTACGTTTTGGTATATTTCTACCAAGCCTACTTCATTCTCGTCATGTGTTACTGTCACATTACTTACATTGGAGATGGTCGAATCTCAATAAGGTTTTAAATTTGAAGATCCATCGATGGTTCTGTAGCCACTGCGGCTGCCATAAGTCTTTCATTATCTGTGTAAGTGTTTTTGCATCCAGCTGTTCAACCTGAGATCCTTTCTCACTTTTTCCAATTAATTAGGCTTATCGCTTGTCATCACTTCGCCCATTTATACCCAAAGCTTTCCATAATCCATGCATGTACATTAATACCTTCATCAAACTTTGACTTGTACACTGCTGTGCTCTTTAACTGAATTAACAATAACAGTATGTATTACACACTGCCATCTGCAACAGAAACATAGGCTAAATTTGGCACCAACAAAAAACATCACCTGAATTCAGTGCATCCAGATCCACACCCACATCGGATCACAACCTTATTTAATCTCTACCTTTGGCAAATCATTTCAACACACCTAGGACACCTGCAAACACCACAAGATCACCAAGATTGCTAAGATCATAAGATTGCTAAGAATAAGATCGCCCTGATTATTAAGATCATCAAGCATGCGAAATAAAAATTAATATTCAAAACATGATCCTCCCATGCGTAAGACAATCATTTTGTTTCCCTGCCGCTGAACGCTGATGTATATCAATTCTACAGACCGTTGTTGCGTTTCAGTTTTCGCGGCCAGTGTGCAGGTGTTTTTGTTCATGTCAGTCAGAGCTTTTCCATCGTGCCCGCAGAACCTTGGTTGCTACAACGACAAAAATGCACATTGACTGATTCATAACGCTTGCTGTTTCAAGCCGACTTTGGAAGCCTTGCTCTGCGGATAGTTACTTTTATCAGAAAGCGACTTTTTCTTTGGTGTTAATAGTTAGCTCATAGCTGGCGTTGATTTTTGGTAGTGTCTAAAGTTCATGGCTCAGTGTTTAGAATTAGGGCATAGCCTACAGTTTACTTAATGCAAACATGAAGCTGCAAACTGCTTGCTAGCGCCAAAACCATCACAACCATCATCCGTGCATGGGACTGAGCTGTTACATGATATGTCATGTGACTACTTCAACGAATTGTGTTCAGCTAAATGCAACATAGCTTCAGCAATTATTCTGCCTCACAAGGCAAAATAGAAACAGCACAAAATGTGTATGTTGTGCATCACAATATACACAATATACGCAACGACTAGTAAGAAAATCAGTGAAGCTAAATCATTCTCACTGTAATCATTCAATTGTGGTAAAAACTGGACAAGAGGTTGTCTCAAGTATCTTGTCTTCACTTGTGCAGAACATTTTCAAAAAATCCACGCGCTTAGCCCAGTTTTGGGGTAAAGAATATGGGTTGTCATTAAAATCACTCATGCGTGACATACATTTTGAATGGTGATAACTCGACGAGCACACATCGTCCCGCAAAGTTTTTGTCTAAGTTTTCCATGTAATAACACTTTAAGTACTACACCATGGTCGTTGCCAGCAGAGATGAGTGGACTGTGAAATTTTTCAGTCCGAGTGCAATCCTGATCCCCAAAAATTAAATCCGATCCAGTCCTGATCAGCAAAATTTTTGAAAATCATCAGTATGATCCAGTCCTGACCTGCCCTTGTAAAACCATGTTTTTTATTTTGCTTCATGAGGCAAAATATACACAGCCTTTTGGCTTTTCCAAACTTTAACAAGACAGTGTCTATTTTGCCATCAGGCGTGCAAAAGCACTCCTGGAGTTATTTTGCCATTAATTGAAACCAATTGGTTAAATTGGTCAATCGACAAGGACGATACACTTGGATTAACATAGTGTTTTTCACATGACCTAAAACTCTAAACCCATAACATATAACACAAAACCTAATCCCAAAACCTAAACTCAAAACCTAACCACAAAATCTAAACCCAAAAACTAAACCCAAAACCGAAACCTAAAAAACCTAAACCCAAAACCGAAACTCAAAACCTAAACCCAAAACCTAAACCCAAAACCTAAGCCCAAAACCTAAACCCAAAACCTAAACCCACAACCTAATCCCAAAACCTAAACCCAAAATTAGACCCAAAAGTTAAACCTAAACCCTAAAACTAAGCCCAAAACCTGAACTCAAACCCTAAAACTAAATGTAAACCCTAAATCGAAATCTTAACCTACACCCTATACCAGCTATATCCAACCTGCGGGCTGCATGCGGCCTAGTCAAAGGTTTTCTGCTGCCTTGTAAGCTTTTTATTATTGTGTATGCACCAGAGATGATCACTATCCGGTTTGCTGGTTGGATATCCGGCAGGATAGTGAGTTTGCATCCATATACGGATATCCACAAACTGCTTTCAAACGGGAACCGGATACGGAGCCGGATATCTGAAACGCTTTTAGCGATATTTTTAGGATTCAGACTTTTGGACAAGTTGCGCATTGCATAATCATTCATTTATTATCTTCAGAAGCATCTTTTCAGCATTCTGTGCTATGACTTCCAGTTTGTCTATGGTGTAATCTCTTCAGCGTAGTGTAATCCCATTCCCCTCTGCTAATTGGAAACTCCAAGTTTGTCAGCATGAATCTGCTCCTGGTGTGGCAAGGTAGGGCTCTTTCAGTATAGATTTTAAGGACGCTGTTTGCAGCGTACCTGGACTAAGGCTAGCGAGTGTAGACGTACTGTGATCTGTAGTCAAGACTAGCTGGAGCACTGTAGCTCTTTTACTGTCGTCTGTAGTCTACACCAGGCCTTGCAGTCTGGTCTTCACACCCATTCTATGTGAGCCTCCATTGACTGGTTGTTGGATGATACCAGGCCAGACAGCATTTTTCTTTCTTAAACATGATATCCAAATTGTATTTGGTGGTACTGACTTGTCCGACTGAATTTTTAGTCAGTGATGTCAATATAAATGGCATATTTTAAGCCAGTGTATTGGTTTGAATGCTGTATTAATGTTTTGGTTGAAAGATTAGAATTGCTATGTAGTTAGGTATGGTTAAAGTGCAACAAGGGGCGGATTAATAAATGAAATTATGAATGTGAACTCATGGATGGCGTTAAAATCTAGCCACTGTTACCAAAGGGAGGGCTGATGAAAAGCTTGGTGTGGCAACAGAACCGTCACCAGAAAGTCCTCTGTAGTGAGGCTTCACATTAGTGCAGTGGGGCTTGACATTCTCTGAAATTTGAACAAATAATACTGTTTTATAGTACGGCTTGGAGCTTTGTTTCGGAGGGGCTAAGCCCACCAAAGCCCCCCTTGTGGCCATGGGACTGTGTGACAAAACTCCAGCTTGCTTTTTAATGCAGTTGACTCGGAAAAGTACTTAGGTTACGCAATAGGTCAAGTTTGCAAGATATGTCAAACTTTCCGTTTATAAGCATGACAGG
>Ga0210059_1011623_pt1 | contig 13434 bp, 6 predicted proteins | sample Ectturendosymbi2_FD_188042 | JGI IMG/M metagenome (GOLD analysis project Ga0210059, IMG submission 188042) | Ecteinascidia turbinata endosymbiont from Florida, USA - Sample 2 (SPAdes) (version 2) | ecosystem: Host-associated > Tunicates > Ascidians > Unclassified | place: Key West, Florida...
TGAAACAATCACATTTTGTAAGATGTCCGGCCCTCGGACTGTTGAGTAACAGCTTATGTGGCCCTCGGACTGTTGAGTAACAGCTTATGTGGCCCTCGAACAAAAAAGTTTGGAGACCCCTGATCTACAGCATGCGCCTCTATGTGTTTTGATGGCTGGTCGAGTTCTGCCTTAGCGGATACTGCACAGGAAGGTGGATGGGAGGACGCGAAGTGGGAAAATACGATGGTTTTATCATGGACTGCTCCTCAGCGATGGTATTGCCCTTCACAATCTTTCCACTGTGCTTACGCATAGACTTTGAAGATTGGTACAATGTGCGTGGAATCTGGCGTAACCATAGGCACATGTTTTGCGAGTTCAAAATGAAAATAGGTATGAAACCTCACAAGTGAGTGTTTGTACGAATTAAACCTACTACTGCATAAAAATACAGTATTTATGAAAACAGCAGTAAGGCAATTTTGATCAGCACCATGTTTTAATAAGGTTTGTTGGAACAGAAATATTTGTAATTGCATGACATTTGAGATCACATCTTAGTTCAAATACAAAGCAAAAACATAAAAAACAATTTCAACTCAAAACTACTTAGTTACAATTGCGAGGAATATACACTGTCAAAGCAATGTTTTTAAAAGCCAACTTGGCTTTTTGTGGATGCATACTGTCGACTAAAACAAGCTTTGGTTTCTTCATTCGATCCAGAAGTCTTGTCAAGAGATACCGACTTAGATCTCTTAGTGGGCCTTTCAAGCTTGGCTTGGGAGTCAAGTATGAAGAAGCACGAAGAGCATGATATAGTGTTTAGGCTATTTGCATGTGCTCTTGGCAATGTTTGTAATGTATATTGTTTGTTTGTGGCAATACAAATGAATCTATATTTCTTTGTATTTTTTTGTGAGATGATGATAAAACGCAAATTTGAGAAAAAATTCGATCTCACTTGAAAACGCAACTTTAGATCTTTTGAAGTGTTTTCTTTTTGCAACGTTGTTTACCTTTAAAAGTTTGTGCTTAAAGATTTGTTTTATATTATTAGTTAATTGTGGCCTATACCGCGGAGCAACGGTATTCGAAAGTTATCTAGCCATTTACAAATGAACAAAAAGTGAATCGCAATTACGGATGAAGTTTTATGGTACTGTGAGCACTTCAATAAAGTAACTTCGATACTTTAGCGAGTTTAATGGAATCGAATATCATAAACAAAAAACATCGACTCACAGATGTTCTCCAAGACCCTCGCCACGGAAATATCCTTCTGATAACGAACTTCGATCTTGCAAGTCTTCTGGATAGATGCGCGCAAACAAAAAACGTTTTTTCAGACTGTGATATCAACGGAGAGTAGTTGAACATAACGATGCCACCACCTGCGTAAAAAAGTTCATTTAAGGAACAAAATAGCGGCAAGCCTGTTAATAGATTATTATCTACCAGAAACAATGCTTTGCAAGCATGTCTGTAATGTTATTTATTTTTGTGTGATACGCTGTAGCAGTGGTAGTGAAAACCAATCGAGTTTCACGTAAGCAAATGCAGTGTTCAACAACAAACAATAATAATTGAAAAACCTGAACATGTTGATAGAGTACCACGTTTCAAAGTTCATCGCGCACAAACGCATACAACTTCGGCAAAAGCCGCTTTGCGTTAATCAAAGATCAGGCAAAATATCATAAAGCCAGGAAGAAGTCCTGATGCATAAAACTGAGACAAGCTGAATTTGCCAAGGCTGAGTCCTGGTCATACACTTTTGAAATCCGATGTTGACAAACATTTTTTATCCTTGCGACAGATAAAAGCAATGGTGCAAAGATTTTTTAAGGAGGTTTGAGATCACAAGAGAAGAAAACTGCATAAACAAGGCTATAAGCTTAAAGCTAATCGGAATGATGAGAAGGGGAATCTTTTTTCCGGTACAATACAAATCATTTTGCTAGCACTGCCAGAAAGCAAGCAAGCTGGTTACAGAGCAAGACGTTGTTCTGTCGTTCGCTTCGCAGAATAAATATTAACCTGCGTGATTTCCGTTATTAAAGCGAGTCAGGGTTCCTTGAACTTTCGCTATCATTGCAAAGTTTCCTTATTTAGTGACGAGATTGCCAAAATGAGGTCAAATCTTGGCCCCGACCATCAGCAACGTGCCTCCTAGCTGGCCCAAGTCTTTCAATATTGGAAGCAAGCTGAGCTTTTCAGATCATGGGATGCGTTGCTGGTTGCAGCTCTTATTGGCCACAGCATTTCAAATAATCATCACAGAGTACAAATATTCATATTTTTTCATGCGTTTGATTTTCAAAAGTTGAGTGGACACGGGCACACGCCAACGTTATCAACGCAAAGATTTTGTTTGAAGATTGGCAGTACGATTGTTGTGTTATAGTTATTAGATACAAGATTAGGAATGTCTCTTCGTTTTGTGTTGACGATATGAAACAAGTTTTTCTCCCTTTTTGTATGTATTAGAATGCAGCATTTTTTAAATCAATGACCTAAGGAACAAAAATCTGTAACGACTCGCTCAGCTTGACAAGTGGTACAGTTAATGTAGAAAAGCTTGAAACCAAGTACACTCACTCTTTTCCGATGTGCGTAGAGCGCTGCACGTATTTACCAAAATGATTTTTAGAATAAAACAAGAATTAAGGTATCTGGATTCCTTTCAATAGAAGTGTCTGCTTGAATGCCAAAAAATAACCGTGATGGATCTTATCTGCGAAAGTCACTGAAGCCTTTTGTAATCACAAAAAGTGATTACAAGCTAAAAAGACGAAATTAACGTATGTTCGACAAGTGGTTAATTTGTCAGAGAGCTTAGTCATTTCTGTATAAGACTGTGATTGTTAATTTGATTCTCATCTAAAGATGTGAGTCGACTTGGATTTACAAAGGCGTTTGACGCGGATGCTTGTAGCACCTGAATCTTATCGGGCAATGACTCAGTGTTGACTTCCGCCACGCATAAGGTCAACAACTCGTTCCATCTGGGACTGACTTCACACAGTCTGCGCAATGACGTGCACTGGAACTCGCAGAAAAGTGCTGGTAAGATGCGCGTGATGCTGAAAAGACATCACAAATGTTGAACAATTGATCTTCATCATCACTGCCGGGAAAGCAATTGAAAAAGTTGCACAATTTTTGGGCTTGTGACTGTGCAGTTTGTACACAGCTTTGACTTGTCAGAAGTGACTAGATGGATACATCTTTCAATTTGACAAAGGCTTATTCCTGCAGAAAATTAATCAAATGCAAATCAATAAAACTTCAATAGTGTTTGCGAAGCGTGTCACTCCTGATTCAAACAATGAGTGGTAAAAACGCAACAGATTTAACTAAACTTTTAACTTTTTCAAACATATGTCTTGCCTTCAACTGAAGTCATTGTGCTCGCGAAAAACCAAGCCACAAGTTCCAGTAAAAGGAGAAACTTCATTACTTCCAGCTTTGCTTTCGCACAATTCTGTTGTTGTTCTCTTCTTCAACAGCAACTTCCAAAACTTCCAAAAATTGGTAAATAGGAATATAATCCTCCAAATTTTCTAAAATCTACTCACAGTTGTGTTACTAATGTTAGTTATCTGTTAAAGCAAAATGCTATATAATTTGAAAAATATTTAAATATTTGAATTTGAGCAATCACTTACCAAAAATCAAACCGTTTTCTAAAAAGTTAGTCACAAATGTAACTGGTCTCATAGACCTGTTAGCGTTTCGAAGATTGCAATATGACCTCTGTCTGCACAATATTTATAGACTGTTTTGCATGTAATGCAGCTACGTTTCCTTAAATGCTAATTTAGTTTTGAAATGTCAAAACTGTGGCAAACCAACCCGAGCAGTTTGCTTTGTATATTCTGACTTACTTTACGCTATCCATTTCTCTCAACGCTCTGAATAGACCGCTGGTTGTCTCATAACTTTTTTCTTGTCTTGTTGCACATTTGATCCTTGTAAGGTCTGAAGTTTTAGCACACGCGTTCTTTTAACAGACATACTTGAACTCAGCGTTTATTGCACAACGAAGATTCGAACCGCAATAGCGTGGTTTGATATTCATTGTAAAAGTGCGTTATCCCGATATGCTCAATCAAGCTTTTCCAAACAAGCTCTAAAATACTTTAAGAAAGAAGTGATGCAACTTTTAAGAGCTCTTGGAACGCGATAATTCAACTCAGCCTGCTCAAAATAATCTCTTGGAACAACCAACTTGTTTATTTCTGACGATTATAAGCTCCACCAACCAACAGCGAGGAAGCGTGTGAAGATCGTTTGCAACGATGTGCCTGTTACTTGTACTCTCTGACTCAACTATCCTGAAAGATTTTCAAGGAATGTGGCTATCGTAAGCTGCTAACACTGGATCGTGGTATATCTTTCTTGCGTGAAAAAGCTGCTTTACCTTCGTTCGCAACAAGCGACATTCCAGACAATGACAATCGCCCTGTATTGGACCTTTAGAGCAGTGGTTCCCAACCTTTTTTGGCTTGCGGCACCCTACAGAAGAGAATTATAATTTGCGGCAGCCAGGGGCGAACCCAATACCAATTTGCTTTAAGGTTTGATGACAGTTTGAAAATGTATATTTAATGATATATTAATTAATGTATTAACTCGCGGCACCCCTGGGCATTGTAAACGGCACCCCGGTTGGGAACCACTGCTTTAAAATATAACTCCCATACGACTGGAACCGTCTCAGTGATAAAGCCGTCACTCACCTGATACTTTTTATTTCTACAATGATGCAAAAAAAAAATTTTTGTAATAACGATAAACCCTGGTTAATCCAAGGTGTACGTTTAATCCGCATGTACTTGTGGTGCGGATGATTTCTAACGTTTTTCGCAGCAAAAACATCGGATAACTCGGATCTGTGTCTATTCTGGATAAAGTTTGCTTTGTTCACACATTGCAATCCGGATTTTCCAGTCAAATTTTCCGCGTCAGTGGCATTCACATCGCCAAGAGGGATTTTTGGGTCTTAGATCTCCAAACAATTCTACCCAGATGGAACCTTAAACACTAAATCAGTTGTTTTTTCTATCGACCAATGCTCTGTCCTGTCTTGCCACGTATTTTTAAACCTAGTAGAAAAAGTAGGATGGAGGTCCAGAGTAAGTTCATCAATAAATTTGCTTTATTTTCAGTTATTTCTCCGGAATTCCATCGTTGAGTCGTAAATGTGTTCAATTTAGGTTATTGCTTCCCAGATGATGCCAGGTTAGAAGCAACCGTCTTCGGATCATCCGGATCTTCGCCTAATCCAGATAAAATACTTGGTTAAAAATCGAATCGGGAATGACCGAAGTTTACGTTATTCCTGGTTGCAACCCGGTCTTGTACATGCTACCTTAAAAACCGATTTATTGGCGGGGAACGCTCTGTTGCGACAACGGTACTCTGTTGGTGTCACTTTTATAACAAAATCACTAAACATAATCAATTACGTATAAGTAACGCTAAAAATTGTTATTTTGTACGGTTTGCAGTTTAAAATAATTACTGCAACACATTCTTCTAGAGATGCACAGGGTGAAAAAAACTTTTTATGTTTTTGTTTGTCTTATTTGACTTGACACAACGTGCACTATGTTTACAGCTTGTTATGACTATTTTAAGGGTTTTAACGTGCGTTTTGTTCTGCAGTTACGATGTTTTCTCTACAATCGACAACAGCTTAGATTTTCAGTTCGGTAATGACAGTGTAATAGTCATGGCGTATGCTTTAATCTAAAGTCTGCGTGCTTTCTCTAACTCTAACGCCTAAGCGTGCGTTTAAAAGTGCAGAAGTCTTTCCATAGTTTTCATCATTTCACCTGTAAGTTTTTTCTTACAATAACAGGATTGAAAATGCGTATTTGACGTGAAATCGATTTCCTAGTAAAATGCTTTGTGAACAGGTTTCGGCTGTTTTGCCCTTGTGGTACTTGATCCTTAACATTTCATAAGTTGTATTTTCAAGTGACTATAGAACTGACATAAAACACCTGTGTGACTTCACAGTTCAACGCTAACCCTCCTAATTGTTTTTATCCTCCTAAAACGCTAACTCACCTCTCATTTCTAAACTACCTGAGTAAGGATTCAACCTGAACATTGATTTATTAAAAGTTGATACACGGTACATTAACAAATAACAATCGTGCCATAAACCCTGCTTTGTTTTCTTGGATGTACACCTCATTCTTTCCGCGCTATTTTGCAAGACTTGTAACACGACAACAAGCATCTTGTTTTTGATAAATGGCAGAGACAAGACCTGACACCTGTGCATCGTGCTTCTTGCAACTGTTTAGACCGAGATAAAGCAGAGATATCAGATAACTTTATAGATCAGATTCAGCGCAGTCAGTCACACGGAAAAGACTTTGAAAACAACTTATCGTTTGAAAGCTGCACCTAGACAGCTTCCGCTTGTTTTTCGAATTCTAATTTGGTCGTTTTCTGCGTCACAACTAGCGGCTGTTGCTTACGCGAAATCCAGTCCAGTCATTCCTTGATAGGCAAGTTTAATTGCTGGTGCCGACCGGTAATAGGGGAAAACGCACTGAAAATCATTTTTGTGAATGAACTATTCTCAATCGCTGCCGCAAGCAATCAGCCATTCGAGTCCCGTGTCAGTCGGTCATGTCGCTTTTATGTACAGTACATTGCGCCGCAGGTCTGGGATCAATAAAGGCAGTTCATGAAGCGGACACAAACTGACTCTTTTGCTGCTCCGGAAGGTGCGCAGAGATACTTCTTGCTACGCAACCCACAGGGACTTCCGTTGGCAGAATTTGGATAAATTAAAGCCAACGTTTGCGAATTCAGATACCATACGTTTGCTTTTTCTCATTACGAGAAAAGCCACATCGGCCATTCCATGCACTTAACAAGATGCAAAAGGCTAAAAAAGTTTACGTAGTTGGTAAAAGTTTATCTTCACGCAAAATCTGGATATCTCGTGAAATTTTGCCAAACGTTTCTTTTTTATTAATGAGTCATAATAAGGCGTTTGAAACTAAACTGGGTTTTTCGAACATCACTAACTTAAAGAAGTAAGTAATTTCAGTACGAAACATTTAGTGGCGCGTAATAATGCAATGGCTAGATCAGAAGCATTCGTGCTTTCAACAAGAGGTCACTGGTGAGAACTAAATTGTCATCTGCAAGATCTTCACGTTGCTTGATTGCGATGCTGAGAAGTCGCGGCAAGCAAGGAGGGAAATGCGTCATTGCGTAATTCGCATTTTCGCAGCGAAAAGAGCAGTGAATGCGGGAAAAACTTGCGCGTTCTCACGCCACTCCGCACAGTTAAACATGATCATGCCAGCATGCCACTGGCAACGTGACCAGTGCCGTCGCGCAGCAGCATTTGATGGCGTAGTTCATGTCCGTCGCTGGTTGGTGTGTAGTTTCTGCGGGTCCCGTGTGAATTTCGGCAAGTCCAAGAATATGCCACAGTCTTCGGTGCTTCGCGAACGGTCAGCAAAGCGGGCGTGGCAACTTAAGTTTTGCTTATGTTTAAATCAGGGCAATGCAATCATGGATTATTACGTGCATGGAGGGATCATAGTTAAAAAAACGAAAAATCCAAAATACGGAGAACAAAAGAGGTAAATTAAAACTCCAGCTTGCTATTGCAGCGCACTCGAATCTCGAATGAAAATGCATTTATGAAAAGATTGTGCATTATATGTATGTGGTGCACATAATTATATAATTATAAGAGTCTTTTTTGAGTTAAAATATTACAATGCTGTTTGTTTTACAATCATCTTCCGCTCAAAAACCTAAACAATTTAAGACACAGTATCATTTTTCAGTACAACGCAGACATAGTGCATGACATCTTGCAGTACAATGCAATTATTCCCTATGCATATAGCATAGACAAACCGAAGCACCAAATGATCTTCTACCACGTGGTGTATTTACTAACTTTGGTGAGAAATTTAAATACACCCTTGATTCAGTGCTTCATGTCTCATTGAAAGATGACAGTGACATTCAGAGACACTCATGCTGTGCGGAAAACAAACTAGGATGAACCTTTGCTCAGTGCTTTAATTGTAGTGAATTTGCTTTGCTTTTGCTTGTCTGTATATGCCTGTTGCTTGCCGAGAGAAGTGCTCTCTCTTGGATCAGCTTACCGATTTCCTCACGGCATTTGATTTGTGCATCTGCATCTAACGTTTTTATTCGCTCGCTTCCAATGCCTGATGCTTTTTACAAGCCTTCAAGTTTTTCTCCCCCATTTGTAAACAATTCTGCGCGGTGATGAGCAGGGCCAGTGCTGGGAGCGGCGCTCAGTCACAAAATTACCTACAAGGACCTTTATACAGCATCGAAAATGTTGAAATTACTGTAGATGTCTTTGGTTTCATGCAGTGGGCTGCACTGGTTTGGTCGCACTTAAAACGTGGGTGGTATGTGGGCGCACTTGAGCATTCACAACCATCGGCTGCGTGACACGTAATGTTTTCAACAAGCCGCCACCGATACATTGTCCGAGAAAATCCAAGCCTAAGCGCACAACTAAATACTCCCTTTTTTAAAAAGTGAAATGTTTCCACAAGATTTTCAGTCAAGGCATGAGTTAAGAAAAATATCTGAAACAATATCATGATTGAAACAAAGTCTGGAAAGAGTGAAACATGCAGTCGGGCTGTGAAAAACTCTGAAAGCGGCGATTGATGCTATTTTTTAATTAGGAATGAGCTCATTCATGGATTGTCAAGTTTACATCTATATTAATCATCATCATTATTTTTGAAAGTTTATCGACTTTATCAAACTTCTGAGCTTACACTTGAAATTAATCGCCTTCACAAAATTACGGACAGAAACGTTCAGCGATTATATTATTGGACGTAATTTCTCCGGTTGTGTTATACGTACGTAAATGTGCTGAAAGTTGTTTGGTGAAATCGATAAACTTTTCAAAGATATACTTCAAAGCTGCCTTGTAAGAGTGCAGAACATAAACTAAGCTTTGGAGTTCGCTATAACTCCGATAAATTCTAAATAAAAACGAAAACATTTGTAACCCTTATACACAACAAACTGCGCTGTCTATAGTTGGCTCCACTGAATATTCAATACTTCACGCACCACTGTCAAACCACATGCTGCTTGCGTCAACGCCTTTACTTTTTGTGCAACTTCATCTACAGCGTGTGTGACTTTGAGCTTCGCAGATCATTACTTCCGGAGTCACGGAAAGTGGTCTGCGCACAAGCCGTGACTTGAGTTCAGTTCAGATCACCAGCATGTGTGCTTGGTGCTTCTTATTGGTAATGATTCCAGACAAGCGATTTGTCTCGGGGGAAGAGATTGTCAAGACAGTGTGGGGCGACACGTCAGGTCAGCGACAAGGTACTGTTAAACCAGTTGTAACACGTCATGAAATGATGTTGTAATATCGCTGAATGGTGACTTCATAGAAATATGACGTTTCCAAATGACTACCGCACCAATGCAGATCTTGCCCAAATGTATGTGATTCCTAATAAAGATTTTTTGTGGTTCTTACTACACCGCTTTTGAAAAGCGGTAATTTTGTATTTTTATTTCGCAAATGTTTGCTCAACACAAAGTTGTAATTGCCTACTGTACACAGGAAACGGAAAGAACGAAATCCGATCAACTTCAGTTCTGGAGTCAACCCAACTATTTTGGCAAACATTTTACCACTGTGACTGCTAACTGGGATTAGAATTTTAGACTTTTTATACACGTGCAATACCACACACCCGTTAAATATTGGTCAGTTTTAAATGCAAATGTTTTTTAATCTAACTATAGTCTCTACAAAGGCGACAATTTATTAACCTAATGCGAACTTCAGGGAAACCCAAAGAGTGTAAGATGTAAAAATTTAAAAAATGTTGCTTTAAGCATTTGGAAACATTACTGGGAATAGAGTCGATATGCGTTTGAATGGATCCTTCTTAGTATTTTTTATGATTTTATGTTGAGCTCTGGGAGTGATAAAAAATAAAGGCAGCATATCCGGTTGTAAAACTTGGTTGGCCATATTGCACCTTTTCGTTCTTAAACAGCATAACTCGGATGATATTGGCTTGCAATAACAAGCAAGTAATGATGATATATCTTCTTTTTATGGTAACACCTGCAGAGCAGGAAGAGAAAAAGTGATGAAATTCCAACAATGACTTGGTATTGTGGAAGTTAAAAGTGATGAGCGCAGAAGTTACAATTATAAAAAAACATGTTTTTGCGAATGAAGTTGAACCTCAGTACCAGGGAACGAAATTATTCACAAAGTTCCAAATATTAATGAGTATTACTTTCTTTTTATGCAGAATCCAAAACCGTTTAGCCAACTTGAATTTATTGTTTGTTTAACAAACGTTTAGAATGAAAAGCTGAAAACAAAAAAATTGGGATTAATCTCTTGGGGCATCTGCTCTTTAATGTTTAAACATAACATATTCTGCAAGAACTTCAATTTTTCAAACCCGTAAATAACTCTTTCCTTCTGTCCAGCATCGCGGTCTGCATTTTAAATCGTTGACGTTTGCGTAACTGAATGTTTCTTTCCAAGGATTTGCATTGCTGAGCTGAATGGCTGTTATATTTTGTTGCCTACAAAGTGGTCGGACTTATGCGTAACCAGGGCCGGCGTTAGCAAGTGCGAGGCCCGATTGAAACACTTTTGAAGTTATTGTGGATCCCCCAATAAGTTTCAACCTACTTTTTAATTTTTCAAAACAGGCAAGTAGGCTAACGTAGTAGCCTCAAGCTTCAACGAAAGTTGCTTCACTTTTCACCTTTTCAGACTTCTTGCAACTTTCAATGTGTTGGGCTATATCTCAGATGTTACGACGCTAATCGGTGAATTGATACCATAATCCTTAATTGTTTCGGTATTATTTCATGATGCAATTTTCACCACAAGAACATCATGAGGTTTGCTTCACATGAACCAAATTGTCACATCTGTTACTTTGAAAATAGCTTAACTGTTCGTAATTTTCTGCTACTTTTTAAGGAACCGTTTTTTCACATCTGAAACAACAGTCATTCAGAATTAAAACTAGGTTTATTTCAAACGTTTTCGCCAATCTCAGGTTGCTTCACCAAATCTTTACTAGAGGGAAAATGGACAACGCTATTGAAAGACTGACTAAGCAGCACACACTTGCAATTACGAACAACACGTTACCTTCAGAAGACAAGTAGTAGTAACTATTGAAATATCAACATTCAACAACTATCGAACCGAATTTTGCAGCAACTATTGAAACCTCACCCGCCAAATACGAAACGCTTTTATAAATGAAACAGAAAACAGCTTCAAAACCTAAGTCATCTCTGCCTTAACCAGGTGCTAGTGAAAAAACTTGGCTGCATACTGCTGAAAACAATGACCATTCTTACGATATGCCTACTGTAGAACTTTGATCAGGTCGTTAAAAACCACGCAGTTCACTTGGATTTTCGTTGGCAACGGATCCCACGCTTACAAAATACTGTGGACCCTTCAGAGTTTTCTTAAGTTTTGACCTTGCTCACTGCAAAGACTTTTTGAGAGACGGCATCTGTTTAATCTGAATACCGAGATGAATGTAAAGCAAGGTTTTGGTATACTTTGATGGTGGTAGTAAAGCGAGTTTAAACTGTATTTTGAGAGACCGTTTGAAAAAATTTGAGAACCGGTTGGTCTCTCAAAACGCCTTAAAAAACATTGCGTCCGGCGCCGGCACGATACGATACACATGCAGCTTCGATAGAAAGTGTAAGTTTGCGTTGTTAAGTAGACGTAGCCCGGGCCCCCTTTTGGCGCGGGGCCCGATTGGTAGAAATCGGTCAAATCGGCTTAAAACCGGCCCTGTACGTAACCCACACAGCTTCACTTTGTCAGAAATTCTAGGCAAAACCAGCTTTCTATCTTGAGTTTCTGTTCGGGTTTGCAACGGCACTCACTCAACTCCAGCAAATACATAGGAATGAAGAAGTAACGGTCAAAAGAATCTTGCTCCTTGCGGTACACAAGCCATCTAGTGAATGCATGGAAACAAATAGACTGACAAGGAGACGACGATTAAACTTTTATTCATGATGTGAATTAGTATTAGGCTATAGGCCGTGCAAAGCATCGGATTTTCTCATGACATAGTTATTTCCCTGCAAAAACGTTGCACATTCTCAGTAGAAAATTTCATGCACTCCTATTACAACAAACTGCTTACAGACCATTTTCATGACTGTTGTAATCAGTCAGTTCCGTGCATTCTCACGCCACAAGACTATTCATTTGTAACCACCTATATTTATCTATAGTTAACTCATCTTTAGGGAAATATTCCCATCCATTTGTTGGTCCAAAAGTGTTGTATTGAAATGTGTTTTCGTAATATTCCACTCCAAAAGGATTGTGATGCCGCCTCTACTGGTTTTAGTAATTTGATAAATCTAAGTTGTTGTTTTCTTATGTTTTTTTGATTGTTGCTCTTCTTGTGCACATCCAATTTTTACTGATATAATTATATTCCATAGTTTTTTACTTCACCAACTTTTTAGTTTTTTATTATCTCCAATCTTCTTTGACTACACCAACTTTCCTCAAAACGAGACTAGATTCATTCGCTTGCGTACATAGGCATGCTCTTTTCATCCGCAATTTTACCCATCGCGTTCTGTGTTTATTCGTGTGTTTGTTTGTTTTCTATCTGTGCATATTATATTTTCAACTGTTGTTTTCTACCACTTTTCTGCAAATTTCTAATGGCGTTGGCTGACTACTATATTCCCCCGTAGGGTCTTTCAACAATCCAACGTGACACAATGAAAATCATTTTTTTACCTTGATCGGTTCCACTGCCATTGTTTTTTCATTTATTTTAATTTCCACTGACAGTTGTTTACCTTTTAGCTTTTAGCATGTTGGCTTTTTGCATTGTTTCTGTTTATTAGCTTCTTCTTCATCGTTTGAGCGAGTTCTTATCCACTGTTAGGCGGCACTAGATCTCAGGGCATATATTGAGCAGCCATTCGATTGTCTCGTCATTCAGAAACGTCAGGCCATAGGTGTACGGGAGTATTTTTGTGGATGCAAAAAATGTGTGCCCAAATTTGATCCTGTTTTTCCCAAATAACGTATAAACAGCGAGTCTTAATGTTAAGAGTAAAACGCACCATTGTAAAAAAGTCAAGGTGTCTGCATGCCTAAGTACCAGTTGCCGGGGTTCAAAGCTGTGCGCCCTCAACTAGTAACCAATATTCTGCATAGCCACATGTGAACAATGGTAATATTTATTTGTTGAAAAATGTTAGTTAATTACAATAATACCCCTCCCCAAATTGCTGTTCATGCCACCACGTGTAGAAGGTGTCAGTGGCGGCTCGTGGTGAAAATGGCTGGGAGGGCTGCAAAATTTCATCTCTGGTTGAACATACAGGATTGTCGCCCTGCCC
>Ga0210059_1011624_pt1 | contig 13429 bp, 5 predicted proteins | sample Ectturendosymbi2_FD_188042 | JGI IMG/M metagenome (GOLD analysis project Ga0210059, IMG submission 188042) | Ecteinascidia turbinata endosymbiont from Florida, USA - Sample 2 (SPAdes) (version 2) | ecosystem: Host-associated > Tunicates > Ascidians > Unclassified | place: Key West, Florida...
TGGTCTACTGACCAAAAGATATTTATAGTTGAGGCATATTTTCGCCAGAAGTCTATCCACGCAGCTCAATTGAGGCACAATTTCTGTTGTCAGGTCGCGTGAACTCTAAGAACAACATCTTCTGGGGTAGCACACCCCCTGAGCACTGTCTGCAAAGGCCATTACACTCTGTGAAGTGCACTGCCTGGGTTGCCATCTCCAAACATGGGATCATTGGAACATTTTGGTTCGAGGACGACAACGAGCGGTCTGTGACTATTGCTGCAACTTCTCCGGTGGTGTTGCGTTGATTGTGTGATTCACCACGAACAGGATGTGCGTGAAGAACAACACCATACATATATGTGGCGCGAACAAGCAATAATAGAGTTATCATGGCATATGAACTCTATTGTTGCTTGCTGCCACAGTGCGAAGCTTTGCGCCTATGCCGCTCGGAATTTCCGATCGCAACACAATCAACACCGAGCGATATGTCCTGGTGCTTGGCAAGTTCTGGACAGCACTTGGAGAGGGGTCGTCAGGGTCCTCCAGTGGTTCCAGCAGGATGGTGCCACCCCCCACACCTCAAACGAATCATTGGCATGGGTACAGCAGCGTTTCCCTGACCGACCGATCAGCCGCGGGTGTGACCCGCAGTGGTCACCGCATTCACCGGACATGAACCCCCCAGATTTTTATATGTGGGGATATCTTAAGGAAAGGGTGTATGGCAACAACCCCCGGACTATCCCTGACCTGAAGGCAGCAATCACAGCAGCAGTAAGTGCGATCCCAAAAGAGGAATGCGGGAGGGTCATCGAGAACTTAGCCCACCGGATCCAAATGTGCCTGCAGCGCCAGGGAACTCATTTGGAGCACATTTTTTTGAGCGCCAGTGAAACAAAGAGTTTTTGTAGTACAGACTTGAAACTTTGGAGATGTCTGCTACACAGGCTTGACCTAATGTAGCTGAAGTCTAAACAAAATTTGGAAGTTATTCGATTTTTGGTGATGACCGTTTATTTTGTGTCACCCTGTACATACAAAAAAGCTGAAGCAACAGTCTACTACAACGACCAACAGTAAACACGAACGTAGATACCCTGGGGCCACACTGCACAACAGATTAATTATTACCAGACGCAGCACACAGCTCCACCAGCTATTTACGTTTGCGCAATCTCAGACAACATAAAACAAGGGCATGGCATGCTATCTCTGTACAAGGCACCAGAACCTGTTTAGAGTTCACCTGGACTGTTTCATGCTACTGATGCGATCGGAAAACCCGAGCGGCAAGTGCGCTTCACATTGTGGCAGCAAGCAACAATAGAGATCACGTGCCATGATCACTCTACTATTGCTTGTTCGCGGAACATATATATGGGTGTTGCTCTTCGCGCACATCCCGTTCGTGGTGAATCGCACATTCAACGCAACGACAACGGAGAGGCTGCAACACCACCACTGTGCCGAAATCAGGGTTTACCAAGTATGCATTATGCATCAACAATTAAACGTTCACAAATCTTGCACGAAGTAACCGAATTAAACCTGATATGTCGGAACCAATCTTTACAGCCCGTTATCTACCGTCAATAAAATGACTTGTATACCAAAACAAACGGTGTCACCGCAAACCCACGCAACCTTACCTGTATTACTGCATCGTCAACGCACGTAACAGGTTGGTACGTGCGAATAGTGACGTACTTCGGCAAATCACGTGCATCAATGCAAAAATTTTCTTCGTAGTACAACTGTTATCAAAAATATAATATCGTTAACGTGTACTGATTGAAGCGCAAAACGAGCTATTTGCTATTACGGAGAATCTCAGGCCACCTAATTTTTTCGGTAGCATCCCAAGGTTGAAAATCTGTTATAAAACAGATTTTATAACGATGCATAAACTTTTCTTTCAGTGAGTTAGGCAGCGCCTATATTTAAACAAACAGCTCTCAAAATACAAGTGGCCAATGAGTGACAACACGTAACGCCGTTCGGTAGATATACCTACCATAAGTGGCCGGAGTTACATTTTTTGACTCCGACCATACTCCTGTTCTTAAATTTTCTAATTCGGATCCGGGTCTGACATTTTTCCAAATTTGAGAATCCGACCCCTGTTCAAACTCCAGCAACCACTGATCCAACCGAAATTCAGCAATTTTTTTACTTAAGTAATGACATTTACAAAGACCACGCAGAGTCCTACGGACGAAAATATAGTGACTGTAGACCCTGGCCTATTTTTTAAAATTGTTCGACTCCGCACCCGGATCCGAAAAAAAAAACGCAGAATCTTGCCGGAATCGACTCCGGCACTCCGCATCCGTGGCCACCTCTGATACGTACTGAAGAGTACCCTTGGAAAAACTTCGCCGGATATTTGTGAAGATAGCAAATTACATACATTTGTTGTCGCGAATCCAGCAAACACAAACTGATGTATGCAGATGAGAAAACCGTTTGTTGGGACTTGTATAACACAAACACCTTCGAAAGAAAAGTTAGCGAGGTATGTGTCGTTGCTCTATGAAGACCGCTTATTAAGTGTAAACATGATTCATTACGATGTGACTTTGAAATTTTTTTAAAAATAAATATTTGGGAATAGACGGAAAAAATTTTTATTCGGAACTTGTTGTCTTGTGTTTTTTGAGACAGAAATTTCGTTGAATAGCATATTTCTTTGAGAAGTTTTAATCTCAGAAAAACACTCGTAATAAACAAAAATATTACTCCTTCGCTTCGACGCCCCGTAACAGCAAATACACCACTGGGTTGAACTCATCAACTATTTACGACGCTCCAAGAAGCTATCGAACTAAGAAAAAATTGAGATATGCGGAGTTGGGAAACTTCATAATAAACAGTGAACTGCGGATTAAGCCTTAAAAAATTTCAGAATAAGGAAACACGAAGCAAAAGATGTGACCACAGAAAACGCCAAGATTGAAACGTTGGCATATTTTCTTAACTTGCAATGCACCCATGTTCCTAATTTGTTTGGATGAACGAGTTGGGTCTCCTCTACTCCAAACAAATGCAACAACAAAGTGCGATTTGCGCTTAGCATCGAGTGAGCAGACTGTAGCGTTGAAATTGCACGAGTCGAACCAGTAAATTGCCATCGTACTGGGACTGACTATTGTCTCAGAAATTCTATCTATCCCAAACGAAAAACAGCAATGATTTTTTTAACTTTTAATGCGTACTGTTCGTTCAGCAACGCTGGAGCTGTTACTCCGACAGATAAGCTTGCGTAGCTCATTCGTAAAAGTTGTTTTCTGCTGTCTCTGCAAAGTAACGCCTTTATGTTTCTGCAACAGACCCAAGATGACCATGGTAGCAATGACAGTTGTTTTGGATTGATTGCGACCACTGTTTGTCGTCTGCAGCCAGATTTTGCAGGCAATGTTTTCTCCATAATTGAATTTAAGAGAGCCACGTGTATGTAGGTGGTCACAATATGTGCATTATGAAAATTTGCGGTTTTGTATTTGCTTTATTTATCTGTGCCAAACATTTTTAGGGCGTGGCGGCGCTCCTTGACACAGTAGGTGGACACGTCCTGCAAACTTCCACCCAAGCGTAGAAAACATAGTTAGCGTACAATTTTCTAACAACTCCACTGCATTATACTACACCATGTTTTTTGAGGTGTTTTAGGGACCCAATTCGGGTTCCTAGATTTGAAAATCGGGTTCCTAGAATCAGAGAAAATCGGGTCCCTACATGTCCATACCGGGTACGTAACATTTTCCTTAAACTGCACTACACCAAAGATATTTTTCCTTAGCAAGCACACACTTTGCCTGAAGTATTTTATGGAACAATTACAAATGAAGTGTGACAGTATATTATTTGAAATCCAACGGGCCGCAGCCCTTTGTTTCTGTTCTACCGACGTCCATAATCCTCGGCAGTAATTCGTGCGCTTTTCTTGCTATCTTTAAAAACTTTGAATTTCGAAATCCTTTCAGAAATGTGATGTATGAGTGGTTTCTCTGCATCTGCGACTTGCCCTCATTTCAGGCTTTGTTCGGGACTTGTGCACAAACAGCATTGTCACAAATGCGAGTGCAATATCTTTTAAGTCATGTAAAATTGCAATTGTTATTTTTTCAAACACCACATTAAAATAAAACGGTGTCATCTAGAATTTTCAATGTTTTTACAATATAGTCAGCTGTTGAGTTTGCCTCGTTTATAACTATCCAACCATTTTTGATGCTTGAAATGTTTTTATTGCTATTGGGCACTGCAGTCAGGTTGATTCAGGTTTCAATCTCTAAAAACGCAGTAACGCACACCTTGGTATACACTAACTACGACACTTGAACGGTCGGCAACAAACGGCCAGCAAATCCAGCAAGGATAGTGGCATTAAGTAGGAACTTCCCAGTGACAACCCGTGGCCTGGCTTTCTATTATTCGCATCACTTTCATGACGTGGTATTATCAAAAAACTCGTATGTCTTGCTTAGGCCCATCTTACTTTGATTCTTGAAAAATCTCAGGTACATCAGCATTTAGCGTCAATAAGAAAACAATATGAACGCCTAAGTACACTGAACAAAAGGAGTAATGGGGTGGTGTTCGGAAAATTAGCGCTAATTTATGCAAAAAGATGAATTCCACAGAGGCAATGAATCGCTACTTTCTGCACAGAAAGATATCGGAAAAGGCGAGGGTAGCAATTGGGCACGACAAGAATTGTGCAGCACAAGACTACAGCTATAAATTTCATTATAAATTTGAAACTTCAATTGTAAATGTTCGAATTACAAGATTGTTTCCAAAGCGCTATGAAGTCAAGTGTTGATCGCAGTGTGGCAAATCACAAATCACACATGCGCATTGCCACGAAAAAATATTTTGTGCTTTGATTAATTATCATACAGCAGTTACATAAAACCTAAAGAATCAACGCCTGATGTTTTGATGCCTTTTTCCAGCACCTTGAAATTTTTGTGTGAGACAAAAACACGAATTCCATGATGTTTCAAAAACAAGACGAATGGCAAATTGCTGAAATCGTTGAAAGATACAAAGAAAACAAATCAAAATTTGGCTTACCGGCAGGAGTACTCGCAAATAATGTTCCAGGTGGATCATGTGGTCGTACATAATTCCTGGGCAATTATAGTTCATGGAAGATGCTATTGGAGTGGCGACTTGTATGACTGGGTCGTATATTTTGGAATAAACAGATTTCATGAAATCCGTTGGTGGAATGTTAGGAATTCCCTTACTTACAACATGATCCAACACAATGTCAGGCTTAATCCCCAAAATAAATGCGATGTCCCTGACACGCAGAAGAGTGACATCGATCAGCTGTTCAGTACTTGCGACTTGATGCGGCGTGGTCTCAATGTTATTTCCACGTTTAATTTTTTGACACTTGACGCGGAGCTGAATGTAGCCGATTCGGCGTTTGCTGAATCTTATCACCGTATGCTTATTGCGGCCACGTGACAAAGGCCCAGCAAGATATCGCTTTGGCACGGCCATGTCTACCTCCAATATTCCGTGGTAATTGCCTCTTATTTCAGGTTGCGAAGCATCGTCGAACATATTTTCGCTGGTTGGTTTATTCAAATTGCTTTCGTGGCAACCTTGATTTGACAGCAGTTGTGTTAAGTCAGTATGGTTTTCCAATAAGATTGATTGATGTGCAGAGAAGTCACAGTTTGAAGAAGGGTTCCTGAAAGCACCATCAAACTTGCCGCATGCACCGCCTGCTGAAACTCCATGACTGGCATCAAGGTCCCTTGCACTTCTAGACTTGACCAAGTTGTCTTCAGCTTTTCCAGTCTGCACAAACCATGTTTTAAGCGTGTTCGCTTCTACGTGCTTTTAACAACGGTAATGTGCACTCACCCTAGATTCCGGATTTTCCAAAACAATCAAATTTGTCTTCCCCGGAGTGGCAAGATTGATTGCCAACGCTTCTGAATGGCCGTGAGTTGCGTTATCCCTATCTACAAGAGAAAATAGCAACACGTAATGGGAGTATTGAGACTCTTGGCTTCATACACAAATGCACTGAAACGACATTACTTAGTTTTTTCCACATTTATAGTCACAACCTGCGACAAGTTTTACCCCGGGCAACGATATATTTCAATATGAGTGCAACATACCATATTAGAACCATCAGGAGTACAACATTTCAGAGTGTAAATTTGAAACCATTCGTAAGTGGAAACAGGACACTGAATAGATGCATTAGGCAAGAGTGAACAAAGGTTTTATTGAGATGTTGGAAAATAATATATTTAATATCCTATTTGAATAAGAGCCGAAAATGCTGCATCAGTAGGTGAAATATAGACTCAGTAAACGTCAATGTCTGAATCATTGCTGTGTAACGATACCTTTCGATAAAGGTTTTACTCTTGAAAGAGAAAATGGAATAAAATAATGATTAAAAACTACTATTGTATCTTCCATGAAAGAGGAGTTTTACATCGACTTCTATCTTCTTGCTTGCCATGGTCATGACAGTTTTCACTACACAATAAACGTGCTTAAGTACAACTTTATCCAAGATTAGCTCATTTCGCGATTATCACATAGAGTTTAGCTTTTTTCTCGCGTCTGTTAGAGTTAGAAGATCCCGCCTCCATGAATTCAAGAGATACTGCGTAGTAGATTGATATGATTTAGTTCACCTATGTCCAACCCACGCCCCGCATGCGACCAGTTTACATTTTCGCTGCAGTATAAGTAGCCTATATACTGACAACCTGTCCTTATTTTGATAATCTTAAAATTGGCATTTTCGATGCAGGTGGTCCTCAGTGCCACTTTATCAAGTCACTATTGTGTGCTGGGAGTTTTCCAATGCCCACTGACACCTTGGTGCAAAACTTTGTACTAGTTTTCTGATTTCTACCATTGTTCCATTGGCACCAAACTTGCCTATGAAATTACACTTACGGAGTGGTTAAAGGCGCCAACAATTGCTATAATTGCAGTTAAGGATTCGAACGCTTTCTGTAGATTAGCTTAAAATGAATTTAGTTTGCTAAGATCAAAGCAAGTCATTGAATATGCGGCCCTTATTAATTTGTCATTCGATGTGCGGCCCTGGTTAAAACAGCGACATAATTTTCGGCTCAGTAAGCAATTTCGGTTGGACATATCTGATTTACTTCTGCTGTGTCTACTGGCCAAAATAACAAATTTCTAGACAACACGCGGGTCACGTAATAGAAACTTGCCACGGAACAGTGATTGACCTACTAACTGGACTCTGGACACCCTACCCTGACCCACCGGTCGATGTTGTTACAGCCAAAGTGTGGCGACTTACAATTGCGATCATTCATTCTATTGTATTGCTAATACCTGCCTATTTGATAACCGACGAAACAATGCTAAAAATAAATCTTTCGAGCAGTAGAAAAATACAACATGCATTGATACTGCAAAAAGAAGAACTGACATAATTATGAGCGCACATCTCTCATAACGCTAACCACGATGTGACTTAAAAATAAAATTCGTAAACTTAGTTAATTATTAACCAAAGCAATGACAAATCTATTCCCGATCCTGTTAGCTTGTGTTGAGTAATTAACTGCACATCCCAGTCCATTGGCGGATCCAGGGGGCAATTTGCCCTACTCGAATGACCACGGCGCTTCCCTGAAATTGCCCCCCCCAAGATAGATGACCTTTTTAGTCTTTACTTTGTTTTTCTGCATTTTACCGCTCTACGCTATTGTGGTCATCTGATCTAGTAAAAAAACATATGGAATAAATAACAAGAATGCTTTACCATAGGTAATTCTATCACAACTAATGGGTCTTGTAACACCGTTGACCAATATAAATTATTTTGCAATGACAGAATTGTCCCGGTTCGGTCGGTATGTCATAAAATAATGTTTAGAATCAGAATAACAATACGCAATGTAAACGGTAGTCGTTGTGAACGAGCTTTCAGTTACAAACAAGTACATTGGTGAAATTGTAAATGAAAAACTGACATGGAGAGAGAACTGTAAACGGTTATATTGTGCTAAATCCAAATATGTTGGTGTAATGTATAAAGTTCAAAATTATGCTAGTCATCAAGCACTACATATGTTTTCCACAGCCTAATAAAATCACGAGTACAAAACGGAATTTTTGCTTGCGAAGTGCAACTTCATAATGTCGTCTATAGCCAATATTGGTTGCTTTAAAATTTAAATGCATCGATGAGATGTTAGAACACAAATGCAATTGCCAGTCATAAAAATTACTAGCATTTATAAAATCCATTACAATTTATAACTAAAACACATCTACAGTCTTTAAGTGAGCAAATTTATGTGTGCAGCAAAATCTAGGAAATTTGTCTCAAATATTGATTTTTGACGATAACGTGACAACCACCAACGCTAGATGGCCAATCAAGGGCTCTAGAGATGCGAATTTTCGCCCAGCTTATTTTGAAAGAAAAAACATGCAAATTGCCACTTGAACTTTTTTATTAAGTCCCAATGACGTAACTGAAAAAACTTTTGACCTCTCCCAGTCGTGACGTCACAATAAGAACCAATTCAATCCCAAAACTTCCCATATTCATTAATCGAAATTACAAAACTTTCCATATTTTGGTGGGATTGAACAGCTTTCTAGCTCCATTGGCTGGCGAGTTATGGCCGGACATGTGCGGACCAAAAACGTGGCTTTGCGGGGCTCGTGGGTTAACTACAAACGGCAGAATGTATTGCAAGTACACCTTGACAGAAACTGGTTGTAGAAACATACAACCTGGAAGTCTCCATTATCTTAAAGTTTTAAATGAGCACGAAGATTCCATATACTTGCAAATAATGGTTTTATGCTTACATCATCACGCATACTTATAAACTTGTGGTGATTGACGCGAATTACTTCCGGAGTCCTGACTTGATATGACGTTATTGCGTGTTGCGGTCCTTGCGACCGTAACACAAATTGCAACAAAAGCAAGCTGCAATACGTGCCGACAAAATTAATACCTCTGTAAACACTCGTCCCACTACCAACTGTTTAACTTCTGCTCCGCCAGTTGGCTTCATCCTGTATTATTATTACAGTATAATAATGAATCCATGCTACAGGATTTCACAAGGAAACCAGGCCCATACTATCTTTCATACACTTTTTGATGCACCAAGTTATTTCATAAACAACTGCATAAAACTTGGGTAACGGTTGAAAGCAATCTATTTAATAAAGCAAATTTGTTTGGTCCCATAATAAAAATTGCTGCACCAATAACAACCAATACCCAATCCCTTGAATTATTGCCCAAATGGCTTCATACAACAACCTTGCACTATACCGGCATTTTCACTAGGAATTCATTCTGGCATTTAACTCCCGTTGAGAAGCTAAAAACTCGCTGTTTTGAGTAAAACGCACCCGGTCTGGGCTTACAATAAACAGGTTTTTAAACCATGAAGCTGCTTCTCGTGCGCTGATGATAACATCCGGGCTACACGTTTGAGGAGAAGTGCAATCGTAAAAATCGGAGCCAACAATGCTGAACTTCACGGCATGGAGAGTCCGGTTTTACGAAGGACGAAACTAGCCATTGACGTTTTTGTGTGTATGCGTGAGATATCATTCTTTTAATTTTGAAAAGTACGACCTTGTCGCAACGATCGCTTGTTTGTTTGAAGTAGCTGCGACAGTTGATCTGAATGTTTCCTTCTACCCGTTCACATTGTCTCATAAAGTGATGCCGCTGTAGCAGAGAAGATCAACTAAACTGTTCACCGTATTTAACAGTTACGAGTATTCCAACGTACCTTTCGGTTTAGGAACCGGTTCTGTGGAATCCAGATACATCGTTTCTACAGACAATGAACGTTGATTCTGCGCATCTGCTTCAGGATTTTCTTTACCATTCCAGCTTGCACCGGTGGGCATTGGTTGGCTCTCCCGTGCGGAGCTACTACCTTGAGCATCACTCTTGGAAACATCCACATACTACGCAGGAACATTTTGTTAGTCACAACACAAGACTTCGAAAATAAAGACAAGCAATAAGTGCCTTAATAACAAAGAGCGCAGTTCTTTTTCCGAAAAGTTATGCACTTGAGTGCTTGCTGGAAACACTTCTTTCTGGCACAAGTAATAAACTTCGTTAAGCCTTTGCATGACCTTGACAATTCCTTAAAGCCAAAATTAATGAATTGATAAAAAAGTGTGACGCACAATTGAGAAGCTTCACCTATCTCAGTGCAATCAATGCAACACGCCTGGCGTCATGCTGAACATTCGCAATTCATATCATGCTAACGTTGAACGACGAAAACAAACAGCCCCTAAAAGCAGTTAATACATAAGGTATTTCACGGAAACAAACTTCACGCAAGTGTTTGTGTAACAGCTAAATGAGCCTCCAAACTTTGAGATGCATTATATTTATACCAACTCAATAGAGCAGGTTTGTTCACCACAATATTCCTTGAATATAAGATGATTGGCGATTTCATAATCTGCGAAGTAAGAAGCCAAATACTGAATAGATAATTTAATCGCTGAACACGTGAAGTTTGACACAAAGCACTTTCCTGCATACCGAATCGCCATCAACAGTTACCTCAATCTCTAAAGGTGGAAGACTTTCCGCTGGGGAGGGCACGCATCGTTCTTTCTTCTTACAGTTCACAACTTCGGTGTTCTTTGCGCAAGTTCTAACGTCATTGTGTTTTGTTCTCTTAGAATGGAAGGCATTTTGTTTCGCTGCGTACGTTTTCAACGGTTTTGCTCGTTTGCGACCGCTGGAACAGATTAACTCGTATTCGGCTTCGTCCGAACTTGACATACCAGGTGGTGATTTACATCTTTCATCTAAGCTACCGGTTGGTAAGTTTCCATCACGAGCGTAGGGTTCAGCAGCTGTATCCAATTTACTAGATCCGGGAACGGAAGCGTACACTGAAACATCGTCAGTATGCTTCAACACGTTGACTTCACCTGGTTCATCCGAAACACCTGCGGTGAGAATACCCGCTTCAGAATTTTCTCCGTTACCAGCACTTCTCTCCTGTTCGCCGTAAGCCCAGAGGGGATTAATACTTCTATCAGCACCAAATCCGGAAACCGATGTCGACAAAATCTTTTCATGGCTTTCAACCAACTTCACATTTGTCTTGCAAGACGAGACTTCACCAGGGTGATGCAAAACGACCTCGCTACGCGCACTGCTATCTTCTACCGATAAAATTCCATTCTCCTCCGAGCCGCATGGCTGCAAAACATTGTTCTCGTCAGGATACATTTCTTTTAATTGATCACAGCTGTTTCCTTTCCGTTCTTGTGATTTATCCAGAACGTCGTCACTTTCCCCAGAGCAGCTGCCATCACTTTCATCTGACGAAATAGACGGTAAAGGCTTGCGTGGGACCCGCGTCTTTTCATGCGGATAAGCGTTTGAATGCAAACCTTTTTTGCTGCTTGAAAACGATGGGAAACCGCGATCACTGTTTACATTCTTAACATTATTTTCATTTATTAGTGAAGGCTTTGGAAGCTTTTCCGCATGCTGTTCGTGACACGAAGACTGTTCAATACCGTCAGGCAAGAACAACTGAGACCAATCAAAGAAACTGTTGTGGTCACCCTGTTCTTTACTGTCAGCAAGTGAGACTTGATTGTGCTGCTCCATGGAATCGGTTCTTAGGTACTGCTCTCCATCGCCTGCAACACTGCTGTCCGTATAAATCTCATCTGTTGGTGATTTATCTTGCGAATTGACTTGGACGTTACGTTTTCCATTGCCAGTCGTTGCTTGGTTATTGTTGGTAAGGCCACGTGACCGCTCCGTCGGGTGACATGACGCCAACTCGCTGGAATTGAGTTTTTCATCAAGTTTCAAGAAACATGCTGTCTTGTGTTTACCATCTAACCCGACGGACGAACTGTCGTTTGGCGTAAACATTCCATCCGACAGTTCACACACCACTTTAGCTTTTTCTAGAAGCTTCTTCTTCCATCCTTGCCTGTTATCACGAATTGCAGCGGTTTTCACATTGCCGGAATCGGAAGTGAATGCAATCGGTGATGTATTTAACGGTTTTGAATGTGGCAACTCACGCACTTTGTCTTTGTCCACTGAAGAAATTGCAGAACATTGCACTACTGTGCTGACACTATCAGTTGTATGAATTGACGTCTCGGTTGACACCACCGTTGAAAGGTCTGGTTTAGAACAGCTCGAGTCAGGTTTTTCACCTAGTGACACGACGCGGTCCAACCATGGCTCTTTTCCAACTGATCTAGTTGTTCCAGAATCACATGAATCAGAAGCTTCGGGGTCTGTCGTTATTTTCACGTATAGCTTCGGCACGTTGGAGTTTTTTCCGCCGCCCTTCGCACCTGAAGTTTTCAGGGTCAGTTTTTTTGTACCGAGCTTTGATGCTGAAATTTCACTCATTTCAGAGCAACGCTGTGAAAAGCACGTATCAAAGTCTTCAAACACAACCGTATCCCATGCCAAAGATTTGAATGGCCACGAGTTCTTGGTTGATTCGTTCCACTTTTTTACCGATGTTTCTTCACGGTCGTCCATTGACGATTGCAAGGAACCGTCACTGATGTTTTCCAAATCAGAACACCAGTCTTCGTCCAAAGTTAGAAACTCAGGGCTATGTCGGCCACCTTCACCCGACACGGTTTTCGTTGCATGCTGATGTGTAAACAATCCACCGACCTCCGGCCTAACCTTGCACAATTGTACGTTCCTTGGAATGGCAGCCACGCTTTCAGGATGTGACGCACAATGGCTCTCGTTAGTAATTTGATCTTCGACAAGGGGAAATGTCAAGCACCGCTGGTTTTCGGTGGCGTTACCCGATTCAAGCACTATGTTGTTTACAACGTTCTCCAGCTTTTCTTTGAGGGCAACCTGAACGTCGGTCGACGTTTCTCTGTAAAGATTTCGGGCAAACCATGTCGCGTGAGTTTTTTCTAACTTATCCTGCAACCCACCAACAAAGTCATTTGAGCAAGCATGGAGATGTTGGTGGTTATTCCTGCAATGTTTCGTCCACTCCTCGGAAACTAGTGCACTATCTGTGGGAAACAGCTTACTGGCATACAAACGTTCCGATGGGATAGGTTCTGTGTCTTCCCGACGTGCTTGCGTCATAGACTTCACTGCATTCGCTTGGTTGAAAGGTGCAAAAAGTGATTTTGCAAGAAATTCGTCTTCCGGCAATCGTTTTAGCACACCACCAGACATCGAGCCAGGCAGAGTATAACTTGCTTGCCCATAGTCGACTGGACTGGATACCGGTGACGTTTCGAATCTGTCACTAAGGAGATCGCGATTTCCGCCATTATAAATTACTACTTCTGATCGATTTTTTGCAAGGTGCGATGTGTGATTAAGGGTGGGTGCAAAGCTGGAACGCGACGTTTGGTCCGATCGTAGTTCATGCGT
>Ga0210059_1011625_pt1 | contig 13427 bp, 14 predicted proteins | sample Ectturendosymbi2_FD_188042 | JGI IMG/M metagenome (GOLD analysis project Ga0210059, IMG submission 188042) | Ecteinascidia turbinata endosymbiont from Florida, USA - Sample 2 (SPAdes) (version 2) | ecosystem: Host-associated > Tunicates > Ascidians > Unclassified | place: Key West, Florida...
ATGCATGCATTATGTTCTTTTCAGAGTACGACAACTGTATCGTGCTATACTAGAACTGTGAAACTCTCCTTCACAGAATATAACTAGAAGATGATAAGGTTTGAATGATTGCCATCAAAGATAAAAACGTCCAACCGTATTATTGTTTCAGACTGTGAAGCTCGGCTTAAAAACAAGTCTGACATCTGAACTTTACCGAAGACTGATCTGCAACAATCAAGTACGTTACTTTTCACGTTGCTAAAAATAAAGAAGCTGCAATTAACTTTGTCTGTGTTAATATTCTGGGTAACTCACATTCAGGCAAGGTTAAGTGAACTTAAGCATTGATGATAATCTAGCCCTGGTAAATATTTTCGAACACATTAGAAATACGATTTACCTAAAACGGTTTCGGTCTTTTGTTCATGTGTAAACCACGTGTAACCAAAAAACATGAAATTACAGTGGTGAGCGTTGAAATAGCCGCACAAAACAGCTTTTCTAAATCTTGAAATAAAATCAAAATTTTCCGTTTGCATGTGGTGGGAAGGTGGGTTATAGACATTGAAGATCGCATAAACTCCCACGGTGACCCCGAGGACTTACATACGAGTGGTCGGGTCAGCAACGTTAACTTCTGAGAACTCGAGTGATGTTTTTATGCAAATCAGTAGTCCACCACTTTTGCCTCTGGAGGGCGGGGGTCTTTGCTCAGCATGGTGTAGTTCTGAAAGTCTGGGTGATATTTGGGCTTGAGGTGAGTTTCTTGAATGCAAAGTAAGTTGGGCAGTGCTGTAACACTTGCTAGGTACTGTTTGAGTTCTGGAAGTTTTCTGTAGATCGACCTTGCATTCCACTGCATTACTATGAGAGCCATTATGCGTCGAGGCATTTCAGTTGTTCCACATCCACGGGCAGTCCCATTCTCCCACCGGCGGGCTCAGCAACGATTTTAAACACATCGACTGTCTCGTTGCGATCTTTGACTGCTGTTGTTTGCCTAATGACTTCAGCCAGGAACGTCAAAAAATATACAGGGTTTCCAAAGAGTACATTGGAATTATTTACTTGCTCCGTGATTAGAGTCTCGTGGTCGTAGGATCGTACCCGTCTGCAAGGTCGTGACGCTGTGTCCGCTTGCGGCTGTGTGACTGTATTGCCAATCAGCGGCAACGGCGGAAACTCGCTTTCTGATGAGAAGTTCGGGGAAGGGACAGAGACTGATGCCTGGACCTGTCAACACACCTCAGCATATGAGAGGTTGGATACTGTTTTGATATGTAGTACATTAGATCCAGGCATGTATCTAGGGCACTGCTTGCTTGTGACAGACTGCTGATCTCCGCAGTTGGGACATCGTGATATAGTTGCGGTGTAGTCGTTCCACTTATGATCCCCTCCACAGTTGGAGCACCTGAGCTTGCTTTTGTAATGTCCACTTCTTTGACCAAAACGATTGCAACTGAAACAACGGACTGGCTTCGGTATGTACTGGCGGACCTTGAAAATTGGGTATCCTACTCGGACCAGTGGCGTACCTAGGGTTTCCCGCGCCCAGAGTCAAACTCAGTTTTGGCCCCCCCACCCACCCCGTTCATGGGAGCATAGATGCGAAGAATGACTTGGTAATAATGGGATGTCGAAAGCTGACTCGGGCCCTGCAGTCGCCTGTGTATATTTCTTTCTAGACCTGTCTGAAAACTTCCTGTTTGTGTGAAGTCACAGAACTAACGTCAGGATCTTTGAATGTTTATCAATTAAATTATGTAGCTGAGTTACTGATTTAGGGTATTTGCTTATTTAGGTCAGGGTACTTACAGACATGGGCGCAAATAGGTGGGGGACGCATCAATAAATAGGGTGCATGGGTTTAAGTAGATAGGGTTCATGAGTTCATCAAAACATCTTAAAGGGTGCACCATAACAAGAAAGGTTGAAGAGCACTGTTCTAAAACACGGGTTTGTCAGAGCATTTGGAAGGTGCCGAATCCAGCGTACCTTCTTGTTTCACTCTTTGGTCATCGTAATCCATTCAAATTATTGTCACACTCTATTTCCTTCTCTGCTACTCTGTGCAAACTCATATCAAGCTTGATGTCACAAGTCATTCAGAATTTGATATTTTCTCGCAGTTGCACCAACTGAAACGCAAGTAGAATTCTGTCTAAAACACTGCTTTCACCAACAAACATACCCTCTTGCATTGCGTCAAATGTACATAAAATTTGAGTTTTTCAATAAGTGTTTTGCAAACTTATTGCAATGGAACGTTGGCCATGTGATGCATAATTGATTTCAGCTACTACCACAAATCTAGCCAGAAGGTGTGTAAGTTAAAACTCATTCACATTGAATTACGCATCTTACTAACAACATGTTCAAAATATATACAGAAGAAGGTATAGTTTGATAAACCTTTAACTTACAGCTTTGAAGTCAACTAGTTGGTAAGTAGTTGTGGGTATCAGTAAGGCCAGCATATAAATGCTTTCAGAATACACAAAAGGGGTGAGGTGAAAGTAGCTTTAATATAATGTGAGACGACGTTTCGTTTTTTTGCTATGTATGTAAGGGTTTTTTCTTCTGAAATGTATCACCAACGATCTGGATTAACGACTGAAAAAATATCCACACCGGCTTAGTGGTGCAGTTGGTTGAGCACGCGTCCCTTAAGCTGTTAGGCTGAGGTCGATTGCCGGTCGGGGCAAACCGAAGACTTGAAAAGCGGTGATCACGGTTTTGCAAATGAATGCGAATGAATGCGAAGAAATGGCGGTTCAAATGCTGTTATGCCATTGACTAAACTAAACACTAGTACAGCATTCAGGCTTTCCAGATGCTTGACAAATAATATGGCAACTGTTTATCAAGTTTATTCCACTTTTTTGGAAAAACGTTTTGGCAATGGCAATGTTGTTGGGAATGTTACTTTTTGTTATTGGTAATATTGATTTTTCGATAATGTTTTTGGAATTCATAATTTTTCCATATACTTCAATTTTTTATTTTTTACAATTGAGTTGAAGTTCCACTTGAAAGCACAGCAGCAGTGAATATGCTTCGCAGAAATTGGAGGGTGATCGGAATGATAATTCAGAACCATTAATTTGGAGCTGTTTTTCATCTTTAAAGTTTGGATATTCATTTGATAAATACTTCAAAATGGATTGTTTTGTCAATACCGACAACTGGTATTTCAAACAATGTTAAAATTTTGGCATACAAAACATTGCCAATAAATTGGATAATTTTTTGGAATACTGTAACTATTGGTAATATTTGCCAAGTTTGTCACCGTTTGGCAACCCTGGCAGTATTCACTACGAAAGCAACTGCGTGACCAACGGGGCAAGCAAGAGGAGATGAGCCCTGCAGACCACTCGTGACACTCCTAAAGTAGTAAAGAAGCCGAGCATAAAAGCATAAACGAAACTAAATAGAAAAATTTGCCTGTCGGAGCACGAAGGCAGCACAACGCACAAAGAATGCATCTCTGCATTGCACGTGTTCGGTCATTTAACTGAACGACTGGTTATAAGCATAATGGAAACTTTCTTGGAATAATTGAATTGCTGGAGCTGTACGACGCGTTTCTAGGAAATTATTTACACAGGTTTGGCAACGTGCGAAGTGGTACACAATCTTATCTCTCTTCTTAAATCTTTAATTTTGTTTTTTTGACCACATTTGTGCAAGTTAGACATCATGTAGGTTGGTAAACGTCATCGCGCCACATCGGTGTCAGCTCGTGGCGTTGCAGCAATTGATAAAAACAAACGAAATGTGACGCCACCAGTCTGTGCAGGGTTTTTCAAAAACAGGAAACATCACGTTCATAAAATTCGCATCATTGCTGTCCAGGATAGAAATCACTGAACATGTGTGATTGTAAGGGAGATTTGCTTTTCCGTGTCTTCTGCTTACGTGCTGTTTTATATATTTGGCTCCTAGTTGGGCTTGATTCAATGATCATGCAGCCCCTCGCACGACAACAATAAACTTATCTCTTGGTAAGTCAGTAAAGGGACTAATAAAATCACTTGAATTACATACATGAAATTCTTTGTTCCCGGCAGTGGTTCCAAACGATTGTCAATATTTTTGCGAGACAAGACATAATATGGGGAACCGATAAATTACACAATAAGGCGTAGTAGAATATCACGTTCGTGAACTTTTGGCCGTATATAACCTTGGTGCATGTGGAGCTCTTTAAAGGTGAAGCATTTGCTTTGTGTGATCGTATGCAATTAAAAAACTTCGAAATTTTATTAAAGTTTTTTTTCTTTTTTGAAGTCGGATCTCTTTTGAGATTTTCATACGTTTCACCATTTTGTAGCATTTGAAACAGTTTCTCGTAATCCTGTTTGTTCTTGATGACTGTCATGTTACCTTTATTGGTCTTCATAAATGGTATATCTGAAATTTCACAACGTTCCGTGATGGCTTTTAACTCCCATAATCATGGAAATGAACAGAACAAGTTGGCAATGCTAGCCACGTAATGCAGCTAGTCTGTGAAGAGACTTCGTTTTGAAATCAGCGAGCACTCTGCTTTCTTCCACAGTTTGTACTGTAACATAATGTCCAGTTTCATAAAAGGAGGTTGATGTCGATCCTTGACACAATAACAGTCGAAAGCAGAATAAAGAATAAAAGCGCATGTGTAACGACAAAGTGACGGGATAGCAACGACTGCTAATATTTAGATTGACTTTTTGCAAACAGGGTTGTGTAAAGTCTGAACAGCAATGATGCGAAATTTCTGAACGAATCGTTTCCTGTTTTCGAAAAAACGCTGCGCAGACCGGTAACGTCACATTAGCGTGTGTTCATCAATTGCTGCAACATCACGAGCTGGCGCAAATGTGGCGCGATGAAGTCTACCGGGCTTAATTAAGAAACTCTGGACCAGGATGTGAGAAATCGAAAAAATCTGTAAAAAAGATTTTCTCCAAAATTGTGAAAAACTTTGTAAAAACTTCGAAAAAATCCCCCCAAACATATGCGTTTGGGTATAAAAGGAAACTTCACTCGATCTACCTGCTCTTCCTGATTCTCGCAGAAATGTTTATAAGAAAACGTTTTCCACTGCCGTTTGCTTCAGCATCTCCATGTTAGCAAATCACATCTTTCCATTACCCAGTGTTGTTTTCTGAAACGTGCATTGACGTCTTTCCAAAGCATTGTGGATTCGTTAGATCTATCCCTTCTTAGGGCATCGCTAATTCTTTCAGCTAATTTCCGGGAAATTAGTTCTTTCAGCTAATTTAGTTTCACGGATTCGATGTTTTTCTGAGGAAAACAAATTGCGGGCATAACGGCGTTACTTTAATATATACCGTGCACATTGTTCTCACCTTTTAGTGATCTTCTTCTTTGAGTGAATAACTGCCTTAGCTAACCACCTCGCATAACCAACACTACGTCAATTACACGGCTCGACTAATCTTCTTCTTTGAGTGAATAACTGCCATAGCTATCCACCACGCATAACCAACACTACGTCAGTTACACACTCTTCTTTCCAGTGGGATCCCTTCATCAACACAAGTTGCATGCTGAAGTCTTACAAGTATCCCCACCACAGCCTAGGCAGACTGCTGGCACAACGCCAGAGTAGAGGAGTTTCCACCCGTCATCCAGCTCAACAATGTAAGAAACAAGGCGCTTAGTCGAACAGATGTCAACAACATCCAGGGAATATTGTTAAGCTTCCTCGATCACTTGGTGCTTTTACCGTGGGAGCGAAGTTACTTTCTATCTTACAAGCACTAGTACATGCCACGATTGCCTTTATCGCGTGGATTTCAAGTCTCGCAGAGTCAAAGCACTCTGAACTGTGCGATTTCGCCTCCCGAGATTCGTAGCGGTCGCAACGTGGGGCCTCAACCTGTGGTTGGCAGATGGGTGATATTGTCGTGAAAATTTCGCCGGCATAATACCCGAACACCGTCGCAGTCCTTGGTCACACGCGCGACGACCAATGGGCATGGCAATGATTAAATTTACGCATTTCATAGTTGACACTTAGAAGACCGGTCGTGTCATTTTCATGATAACGTTTGTGATATTGGCGCTTACCAGGAGACGACGTTGCTGCGGGCAAATATCTATAGCAGTGACCTTGCATTGAGTCTGACTGACATGTGTAGACATGCATCAATCACTACGCCTGGAACGGAGAGGCTATGTTTTACACTAGCTATTTTCTTCATGGGACAGGAGGATGATGTTTTTGCATCCTTTTGCTTCATAAACTCCATCCATTTAAGGTTTCGCTTATGGCAAAAGTAAAAGGAAATACAAAATCGTTATTTTCGGCCATAATGGCAAGATCCACAGCCCCAAAACAAATGCTTGATTTGATTTGGAGTTCGCTTTTAAAGCACAACAATCTATTTTAGTGTCCAGTAACCCAAACTGCTAGAGTCGTTTTTCACATGATTATGTTAATTTTGGGAATCGAAGGCTTTCTACAGTTCCAAACAAGGAGGATCAGCAAGGACGCGGCACTTTCGATTCCGATTACTAAGGTGCCGCAGCAGTTGGACGGGAGCAGACTTTACACACCGATGCATCGCTGTAGCATCTGCACTACAGTCTGCGAAAAACACCCGGCCCTTTGAAATGTACTGCAAAGTAGCCTAAGACTTACTAGTCCATTCATGCCAAACAAAACTGTTGCTGGGTAGAAACATTTGTGTGATCCAAATGTGGCTACATTCTAACTGTAAACCTCTGCTCAGGTAACTGGTGCAGTTGCAGTGAGCAGGACGGTGTATCTGCGCCAACCCGAGATGGTTGCTAACGTCGTCTTAGTCGCTGCTATGACCGATACGCTTTTCATGTTGGCTTCAAATTTCAAGTAATTCACGCCATGATTAACAAAAGCAAACATAAGATTGTTTTTCATATCAAATAAAATTCTTGTAGATTGAGATTGATAAAGTCTCATGTAGTGCTATACTAAACTTTAATGAAGAAAACAGCTCTAGTTTATTTAGACAATAAGCGTAATTTACCTTTTAACTAAACTTTGAAACGACTCAAAACACGCTTACAAAAGCTGATTCATCCAGTAGCTGCTTTTTCTAAGCATGCTGACGAGCAGCTCTTTCGAAATATGCCTAAATTTGCATTTTTTGTGTAAATGGCTGGTGCTGCCACGATTGCAGTTCATACCCGACGTGTGAATACAAAACCTGTGCGTGAGGTCTCTGATGCCATTTTTGTAAAATTGTGTTTGACATTTCGATGAAAGAGCAAGCTTTGAAATCGCGTCCCATGAGGGAATTCACTGATAAGACAAGCTGAGTTGACGCGCGTGGACCATGGTCAACCTCGGTTGTTCATACTTAGAAAGAATTTTGCTGTTTTCGCTGTAGGAACCTTGGGAGCTTAAAAAGTGTACTAAATAATACAAGAAAATAACACATTTTCATGCATCAACTTAATTTACTTCTTTTGAATATAGAACCACAAACTTCGGGCAGAATATAATTTTGGTCTTTAACCGACCGCCAATAAAGGCTATTGGCGAAGTTTCTGCATTTTCTTGCCTTTACGGTGTCCTAATTTTGCCCACCTCACACATTTTTTGGAAGGAAAATATGTTTGTTTTCGAAAAAATATTTGGAAACACAACAAGTTTCTTTTTTCGGGTCATATGATCTTGAGAATAATTGCTGAGATGTTGAAACATGCGCCTGGGCCAATAAAATGTCTGGAGTAATATTTAATCATTGTGGCAAATTATAACAGTATGTTTAGGTTTTTCAGCCAACCTGAGGGGGATTTTAAATAAGGCATTTGTAGTTCTTTTTTTGGAGATGTCTTAAATACTGTCACGCAAAACGTAACAAATTCTTAAAAAGTATTTTTCTTTAAAATGTTACAGGCTGCACCTTTACCAGAATCAGGTCTTACGTTTGAAGCAAAGCACTGCCAGTATGACTGAATAACTCAGGCAGTGTCCTTTAACCATCCGAACCCTTGCCAGACGATTTTGAAATTGGTGAAAATCAAACAAAATGCACAAAGGAGAAGTCTCATTCCCAAAGAAGTGCTGCGTAACAGTTTCGTGGCTATTGCATTTTGAAATAACTCCTACAGTTCCGCCCATCAGGTAAAATATTTACTTTATAGGCGTGGTTAAGATTTATATCAATTGTTTCATACGCATTGTGCAAAACACTGGTTGGAACTCTGCTCTGTGCTCTATGGATGATTTGATGCGAAACGATGTCTGTTGGGATACTGCGAATATAAAAGGAAAAGTAAATATGCATTGCTCAGCACAAACCCAACGGTTTGCATCTGCTCCCGCTATTTCATTTTTCACCAGTGAGCAAATATTTAAAGTGATCTGCAATGAGAATTCCAAAATTTTTAATAAACTGTGCTATCCGGAATATTAACATCGAGCATACCATTCGCTGAAATTGTAATAATCTCTCATCACTAATTCATGACAGTTTTCTAATACATTAAAATTAATTGTTTTTCGTATAACTACTCAAAATAATATCAGAAGTTGTTTTTGATGAACAGGATAGCTTTTTGTCATGAAGGAACTGTGAAAGAAATACTATTTGTTCGCGCATTGCAGTCAAAAGTTTTCATTTTCAAAAATTTTTCGTTTCACGTTAAGTAAGCACTTCGTTGTATGCTAGACCGAAATTGTGCCAACTTAAGTCTTTTAGAAATTATTACTATGCAAACTGATGATGACCCAATTTTAATTGCCCACTACTGTATTCGTGAGGATTATTTCCGCAAAGCGTATATATTTTGTATATTGTACTCATTTGAGCCACGTTGCATTGGTTTCAGTCAGATTTGTGGCATGATGTACAAAAAGATGCAAATTTCACGCCAAGCCTACTGGACTCTCTCATTTCTTAGTGATGCTATTGGTTTACTTCTCTAACACAATCAGCATCTGCTTGAACAAAGCACATTGGCGTATGTTTGTTGTTTCATCAAAATTGTTTGCTACTCTATAGTTACATGCCAGAACGGGGTCTACTTTGTTGTTGCTTCAAAAACAGTTGGCAACGAGCATCAAAAACAAAAACTATAAAAATTGCGTTGAACATTAATGTACGAAATAACTCCGAAAAAGTACAATTTCTTACCTCATGAAAATGACCAATGGCACCATTCACATTGATTCAATCCGTAGATATAGTTTTACTTGCATTATTCACCAACTGGAGAAAAACATTTTTTGCTTGTTTCGGTATTTCGTTCATGACGATGTTTGTGAAAATGGAAAGAACACTTATGAATACTTTGAGTGGCCATTTCATCAATCTCTTTGGGCCTAAATTAATTGAGACATTTGAAAATAACAACAAATTATGAGAAGTGTTAAAAACCATAAAATATTTCGCTGTCTGTATCTTAATACAAAAGGTGGTCTTAAATGTTAACGCTGAAAAAGGCTGGTCACATTATCTAGAGCATGGCTACTCAATTATTTCATACAAAGGTCCAGTTACAAAAGTAAAAAATTGTTGGGGTCCGGTCACTCCAATGAAATCATAAAAATGTGGCATATCTTTGATTTTTCTAACAAAAAACATGAAATGAGAATATAATACGGTTGTTTATATACATGCATATACAAAATCGAGTAAATGGATATACGTATTAACAGAAGTTGTCAACCTTATTTGTTTATATGCTGGTGGGAGAAATGGAGTTTTCTACTTCTTGCTAGTTCCTTCAATTTTGCTTCCAAGTTTGTAATGGCAGGCAAGTCAAAGGCAGTGGTGAAGTTTTTCATTTGTCATACAGATGCAAAGCTTGTTCTTCATGAAGTTGATATTTGAAAACGCAGAATCCCACAAGTACGTAGACCAAACCATAATGAGAATTTGCACTGCTCATTCGCGAAGTGTGGGAAAATTTTTAGAGATCCTTCCTTTTACCATAAAGTTAATTCTCAGATGTATAATCACAAAATATATTTTACAGTTACGCTTTCTTGAAATGAAATTAACTCCAGTGTCCACTCAAAAAATTTTAAACCGAGCAAAACTAGTTTATCTCAGTGAGTATGACTATTGTAGTTAGCAGATTTCTAAATGAATTACAAACTTTGTGAATGAATGGAATAAGTATAAAATATTATCAAAATACAAAAAAGTACCCATATAATTGAAATAACTTCCCCTTGTTTTTGTACTTTTCCAATGTTTTGGAATGTTGCAAGTGCGCGAGAATGAGATTTCACTGTGCAAATGGGCTGGTGGTACTGCGCAGTTGCTCACATTTAAGGGAACAATGAATAGCTTCAGATGAATTTTGGTTGTGTCCCAGAGCTGCAAGTCGGCCCAGATTTCTCTTGTCAGGCTGGGTTTCGGGCCGGGTACAGGTTTAAGTTTGTCAATGTTTCAGGTGATTTCGGGCCTGCATGCTTAATTTTTTCGCAACGACGGACATTTTGTCGCAAGTTACTGCTGAAGCAATCGAATTGAATGGATTTTCAATAAATAATGATTAATTGCGAAGAGCCATGTTTACTTGTTTACTTTGCTACGCCACCAGTATCCCTTATTTGCGCATGTCTGAGTCACTCGTTAAATTTGGCTTTCAGGGCCTAAAACGGGCTTCAAATATAATTGTCGGGATCAGGCCAGGATTGTGCTTGTGCTTTCGCGCCAGGTTCAGGGTTCGAAATAAGGTCCGTTTGCAACTCTACTGTGTCCACACACTTCCATGTGTCTTTTTCTTCGGATGATAATTCTATAATGTCTGTCACGAAAAAAGCGTTTACAAGAAACAATAGCAACTGTTTTCGAAGATATAGGTCGCCAAATCGTATGCAAAGTTGATAATAAATTTTTCAGTAAACTGAACATACACAGAATTTTTGGCCCTTATTTAGCTTCAAAAATCTCAGAAAATTATTAAGCTGAGTTTGAATATCATGTTTCAAAATTTCTAATAAATCAAATAAAAAATATTATTTTTTACTGCTCGTAGTTAAACATTCAAGTCGTTGAGGTGCGACATTAGGTCAGCCAAAAATCCAACAGTTTCCAGCCACTTTATGAATCGCTAGAGCGCTCTGTGTGCCAATAGTGTTGCGCAAACATTTCACTAAAGTAGCAACTTGGAATATCATTGTTGTTAAACGTTTGTTATTAACAAACAATGAAATTCAATCAAGGCAAGGAAATGGCTTCATCGCCATTTTCTTGCCTTAATTCTATTGTTTTTGCCAGGATAGACATTGCAATGACATGCAATTGTTAAACGATTATGAGGAAAAAAATTTTTTGAACCAAAATAACAAGGTCAACTCATGTGTGCTCTGCAAGTCAGCTAAAGAACAGGTTGATCGACAATTACGCAGTTAACGAAGATTTAATGGCTCAAAGCACGGGTAAAATCGCTAGAATTGGGGATAAACACTTTTGTGTATAGAATACAACTTAGAGAGGCTTACGAGGTCCGGACTTCATCATCCAAAGGTCCGGATTCGGACCGCGGTCCGCCATTTGAGTAGCTCTATTCTAGAGGTAAGCACGATAGACACAGGAACTTCACTGTACTGTTGCTGCTTGTACGTTTCTCTCTGGCAATAAAATTGCTATTGCAATCCTCCAAAAGTGAAACTTTTTTCCTTGCTTGATCGCTTTCAGAATATAACGTGATGTTTTCTGACCCAAACTAATGTTCACAATTATGTAATGCAGATTCATATATCTGCTGTAACTAGTTATGTCTTGTAATATGTTGAGAACCGATTTTATCCACCCTTTGAAAGTGACGTACAGGTTTGTACCCAAACCTGCAGTCGCCAATCGGAAAACATATGTCTTGCGTGAAACATAAAATCTTCCAAACAAATCGGCTATCACTTTCTGTCAGGGCGATATCTGTACACTGAACGATCATTTTGAAGTCGAGAGAAGAATGTGGTCGGAATCAATAAAGCGATTAAACATTAACGTTGACGATTACGTATCATGCACCTAGAAAATGTTGTGCTAGAGTGAGCTTATTTCCCAAAGATCTTTTTGGCACAAATTGCGGCTTTGCGAAGCGAATATTGATTTGGCATGATTACCTCCACAGTCACTGAAATGAGGTGGTTTTTGAAAAATGTGTACCAGCATTACAACATATTGTTTCGCGTGCTTCCTTCAGACAAAATAGAGAAAAAACAAAAATTACTACACCAAGAACACTAAAGATTTGTGGATTATATTACATGATGATCACCAGAGCACTATGAAGTACACGAAGCAACGAAATACGCTTGTGAACTCGCATAGTCTGTCAGGGCGGTTTGTAATAAAATCTCTCAACGAAGTGGCGATAAAACAACAATTTATTGCTTTGCTAGAACAATACTTTTCATCCAATGCTTTAATGTTGCTCTGTAGCAGTGGTTCCCCAACTTTCGCACGCGTACCGCGGTAACCGAAGGCCTTCAAGATGGTACGTGAGTAGACCAATTTTCTGTGTTTCTTCATAAAACAACTCTATACACATTTTTTGTTTTTACTAGTAGGGTTCTCTTTATAAATTCGTATATTTGTGTGTACTATTTCTATTAGTTTTTAACAATAGCAATTGTGTTTCTCACCGCTTTGCATGTCGATTTTGTGTCAAGTCTACTTTTCTAAACTTTTGATCGAATGATATTCGGTAGATTGAGTCTTCCTGGAATAAGTTGGTACGTGGTGACAGTACCGGACATCAATTGATACGCGATCAGTAAAAGGTTGGGAAGCACTGCTCTATGTGTTGAACGTATTCCTTTACTGATCTATTTTTTGAAGCTGTATGCTGCAGCACAGAGCTTCATTAGGCTTTCCGTAATTTACGAAAAGATTCGTTTAATCTGCTTGCGACTAGGTCTGGGTTTAGGTAAATAATTACATATTTGAAAACCACAATTACAGGCCATAGCTTTGCAGCAGGCAGTTTGTGGAATCTCCTGTCTGGTTCTGCTCCCATCTCCTTGCAATGATTCAAGCTTGCACTCATCATTCAGAAATAATAGTTGTCACAGCAGTGACCAGCACCAAGCGAATCAATCGCAATTTATTGCGTAAGGAAACTAGTTTCGTGTGTTACACATCTTCAGTCCTGTGCAAAAGTCGACATATGAAACAAATAGAAAAACTACGCACTGCTGCTAAGATTAAAACTCAAGATTACAAAATTGACCCCAGTTAGAACCCCTCCACTAAACTCAGCTACAGTCTTCGACACATATCAATACAAACAGCACTTACAATAACCTGACGTTGGGTACCCCCCAGGGGGTGCTGAAATCAATTTCTTAACATGCGGTGCAACCCCAGGGGGTGCTGAAATCCATTTCAGGGGGTGCTGGGGAAGGACACATATGTGGCAGCAAAAGGTAAAAGGAATACGTTTGTCTTTACTTTATCCTTATAGTAACCAGGTGTTAGCCA